>Ga0307974_1002734_pt1 | contig 12583 bp, 9 predicted proteins | sample OrgLakmetagen784_FD_201812 | JGI IMG/M metagenome (GOLD analysis project Ga0307974, IMG submission 201812) | Saline water microbial communities from Organic Lake, Antarctica - #784 | ecosystem: Environmental > Aquatic > Non-marine Saline and Alkaline > Saline | place: Antarctica: Organic Lake... | reverse complement strand
GGATGGGAGGGAGAGTGAAGAGGAGGAGGAGGAGGAGGAGGAGGAGGAGGAGGAAGAGGAGCAAGATGGAGAGCAGGCGCTTGGCTTCAGTTCAGGATATGGTGGTGCTAGAAAGGGGGGAGCTCAGCAGCGAGTGGAGGGCGATGAGGGGTCTATAACGCATGTGTGCTGCTTAAGCCGTGCCCAAGCAGTGCAGGCACTTTGTGATTGCTCCCTATTGGTAGGACTGCACCCTGATCAGGCGACAGAGGAGATCCTGCAGTTTGCCGCATCTTGTGCACGGTCACCGTCATCATCAGCAGCAGCAGCAGGAGCAGCAGCAGCAGACGCGGTATCACACACCCTACCAGTGGCAACAAATCAACCAATATCACCAGCAGCAGCAGCAGCAGCAGCAGCAGCAGCAGCAGCAGGATCATCACCTTCAGCAGCAGCAGCAGCAGCGGCACCTGCAGCACCTGCAGCAGCAGCAACAGCAGTATCAGCAGCAGCAGCAGCAGCAGCAGTACCATCACCTTCAGCAGCAGCAGCAGCAGCAGCACCTGCAGCACCTGAAGCAGCAGCAACAGCAGTATCAGCAGCAGAGGCAGCAGCAGCATCATCATCATCAGCAGCAGCAGCAGCAGCACCTGCAGCAGGTACAGCAGAATTGTCAGCCACAGTGTTATCAGAATTAGTTGGCGCAGATCCTATGCCACACCCAGAAGCAATCAAAACAGCAGAGGAGGGCTGTGCGTGTGCCTCACAGGCTCCCTTCCACAAGGCTGTCGTGATCTTGCCTTGCTGCGTGTTCCCTCGCCTGTTTGCCCACCGCAGGCTGCTCTTAGGTCAAGAAGGCAGCGATGGTGGTTGTGCTTCTACTGATGTGTGTGAAGTACGCACATACCCTGAATTAGTACAGTACTGCTTACAACAAATGGGCCCCACGGCACAGCTAGCGTGTCTCCCTTTCGAAGGAGCAAACCAGGCAGTCTATGTGATGTGAACCTATCGTATTTTTTGCTGTGACACCAATCTACAGCGTTTTCCCCATACTAGCCTACTTTTAGGCCTTGCCGGATATAACTTGTCTGTCAATGTGTTTGTGCTTACGTGTTCTGTGATACCAAGCTTTATACTTACAAAGAGGACCTTCAGCCAGACTGTCCGGCTGATCGGCTTCGTCAGTCATCAATAAATCCATAAACTTAAATACAAAAGGAAACTGATGTGTTGTAAGAAAAAATTGTGAACCACACAGGTCAGTGGCGGTAAGCGAGAGAGCAAGGATATTAAAGTAACAACGCACAGGAAGAAGTGTTGAAGATAAGAAGCAAGTAGTCCACACCAGGCTAGCCAGCCTCAAACACCAAGCACACTCATCCACATACACGACAAACACAGTTAAAATTTGCTTGCCTTCCTTGCGTCCGCAATAATCTAACTAGCTTGAATTGAACGCGATATGTACTATCAATACTGCATTATCAAATATAATCAGGGACAACTTAGCTTCTTGACCCCATCAAGTTCTACCTTGTTATTGTGGTAGAGGAATTTTATAATTGCTTGATACCAAAGTGAATCGTCTTGAATGACTTGATCTAAGAAAACGAAAAACTGCGCAGGCAGTGTAAAACATTCCCCACATTATTTCAGAGGGGGTTATCTGAGGCCATAAATGGTACGCTGTTTGCATGCTCCTAGGTCAGGTGGCCCTAACTGGTACGCTTCAAGCTCAGCTCTGATTCCAATGCAGCTGAGCTTGAAACGCACCAGCTAGGGTCACCTGCCTCAGCAGCCGCTGCATGAACCTTACTTTTGGAGCAGCCATGTGCTGTATCTGACCAGCCAGCACACCAAACTGAGTGATGTTGGTGTTTTGAAGTTCTTACAAAGATCATTGCAAGAGAAATGGGGCAAAAAGACCAAGTGGTTGGTGAGATATACAAATTAATGTGTCATTCCCCAGCCTGCATTCCCCCTGGAAATCACTTATCTCGGGTACAAGTGCACGTCGTTTACTTTTGGTCCTGTCATTCTGTACGCAGGGTGACTTGTCTAAATTTGAGCACATGCTCGGGAAGCTAATAAGGTCAGCATCAGTTTAAAGCTAGGTTGGGTCCAATTTGATGAAGTGACGTGTAGGTAGTTGCACCTATTATGCGAATTCATGCAAAAAGGAGCATGTTTTGGCTTTTGCCCATATAACCCCCTCTGACATTATTTAATGAAAAGATAGCCAAATTGAAATCGAGAACCGTAGAACTCCTTTACCAGCAGACAAAAAAGCCTTGTCAGAAAAAGCCTTCTGAACCAATACAGCAATTAAACAATTGAGTGATTTGAGTATTACAAGTCCCTTGTTGTTTGAAATTAATCAGCTTATCCTCTTATGCACAGTGGTAGCCAAGATTACACAGATTTGATCATCAGTAGAGAAAATCAACACGAAAGGCATTATCTTATCATCTCAAGTGGATATACATGTTTTCAATAAAATGCAAGCACGTTCTTTGAGAATGCGGTAGCCCTCCATGCTTAATCAGCCCGTACTTCCCATCATGCGCTTAAGGACAGCTAGCTTGCCACTCTTATTTCCAGCCATGTGGGCATGATATGTGACGAACCCTACTTTGTCCACATAACTCTTTGCCCACTTATGATCTGCATAAGTGTTAGGCAAGTACACCAAACGAATGGACTTGTAAGCCACGTTTTGTTGAAGCACAGACTTGAGACAGAACTGGTTCCCCCGTTGAGACTTCATTTTCATACCACATTCAATCGTATCCTCCAGCAGTTTGATGGTTGCATTAGAGGGCGTCATCCCAAGCTGGCCAGAGTTGATGTTCTTCCCTGCATCTTGGGCATAGCCGGAGCTATTTATGCTTTTGAGCGCGCAGTTCCGGTGCAGGGTGCGCTCATCTGCACCCGACTCTTGCGCACGGATCGCACACGGCATGTCAAACCTCTCCATTTGGGCCACTAGATCAAACGAGTCAAGGGGCGGGAGTTGGGGTACCGAAAACAGCACCACGTCAGCATCTATGAAGAGGCCGCTGATCCCTGCTTTGAGGAGTGCCCGGAGCCCCTTAATTTTCACGAACACTACCTTTGTTGTGGGGGAAAAAGAGGACAAAGATGATGGAAGGTGCATGGTATGTCAGAGAACTAGAGATGGATGTATCAATTGGATGCAGAATTATGAGTTGGACCTCTCCTTTGTAATCTGTGCTTGATTACATGGCAGAAGAAGGGGGACCTTTTTTAGGAAAGAATGAAAACTACGCAGGTAGAGAAGGAGCGTTTTAGGAGAGAATGCAAAATACGCAGGTAGAGAATGAAAACTACGCAGGTAGAGGATGAGCGTTTTAGGAGAGATTGAAAACTATGCAGGTAGAGACTAACCAAATGGAAAGGTGCTTGTCTGCTCAGCAGCAACGGTATCTACTTCTTTTTCTAATGCTCAAAGTTTCATGACAACTTGCTTATAACTCTTTTGCACACACAGTGTATGAGCTGTATGATTTATTGTGTGTGTGTGCGTGTGTGTGTGTGCGTGCGTGTGTGTGAGTGAGTGTGTGTGTGTGTGTGTGTGAGATTGAGTGTGTGTGTGTGAGTGAGTGTGTGTGTGAGTGTGTGTGTATGTGTGAGTGAGTGTGTATGTGTGTGTGTATGAGCTGTAGGATTTACATCAAACAGCAAAGGCGTTGGTTCTGGGGTCATATGAGTGATTTTATGGGAGGCCACAACAAGTCAGTGCCCAGGTAGTTTATAATTTCCTCTTGCAACAAAACAGCACACTTTTTCTTTTATGTCTGAGTTTATGGATATACTGTTGACTGGCGAGGACCATTCACAGGCTGATCAGCCGATTAGTCTATAGCTGAAGGTCCCCCATGTAAATCTACATCATGAGGGAGACCAAAAGCTCCCCCACCAGCCGTAGAGCCGTACTTTTGCGACAAATAGGGTACTTTGTTGCTGCGACAAATAGGGTACTTTGTTGCTGCGTCAAATAGGGTACTTTGTTGCTGCGTCAAATAGGGTACTTCGTTGCTGCAACAAATAGGGTACTTTGTTGCTGCGACAAATAGGGTACTTTGTTGCTGCAACAAATAGGGTACTTTGTTGCTGCAACAAATAGGGTACTTTTGCAACAAAATAGTGAGATAGTTACAGGACGACGTTGCTAATGTGTAGGGTTGGTCAGAACCATTTGTACACGGTGTATATACGGCATTTTTGGCGGGGAAATCACCTAATATACAGTCATATACAGTGCATATATACGGTTTTGGTCAACCCTATTAAAGTGTTTTTTTGCTGTAGCAGCGCGTTGTAAAAGGCATACCTCAGATGTTCGATTTGGAATTGTATTCCTATATGAATCGTCACAGTTGCCCACAGCCATCCTCTCCTCACCTCAATATAATCATCTTTGAGGTACTCAGAAGGGTTGTAGGTCTGCCAGTAACGCTGGCAGTGCCTGAACCACTCATGCTCAACACAGGCCGATTGTGTGCGGTCGTCTAAAGCGATGACGATGAAGCGCGCAAAGAAGCACGTCTTGTTGGAGGCGACGAGATGCTGCACTTGTTTGCAAGTAGTGTGGCACAGGAAACAATGTGTAATGCAATGTGGCATGTAATGTTTAATGTTTGCATGTAATGTTTAGCATGTAATTTCTAATATTTGCATGTATTGCAAGGTGGCACAGGAAACAATGTGTAATGCAATGTGGCATGTAATGTTTAGCATGTAATCTGATGTAATGTTTAATAATTGCATGTAATGCAATGTGGCACAGGAAAGAAAGTGTACTGTTTCGAGTGCTCTCAAATAAGTACTCTCATTTGAAGTGCAGGAATGAGAATGCTCTATACATTGGAGAGCACAACAATGCACAAGTTGTATTTTCAACTATAGCAAGTGGCTTCCCCTACCCAAAGTGAAGTGCACATCACATATGAAGTGCATAGCACATATGAAGTGCATATCACACATGAAGTGCATATCACATATGAAGTGCACATCACATATGAAGTGCACATCACATATGAAGTGCACATCACATATGAAGTGCACATCACATATGAAGTGCACATCACATATGAAGTGCACATCACATATGAAGTGCATATCACATATGAAGTGCATCACATATAAAGTGCACATCACATATGAAGTGCATATCACATACGAAGTGCACATCACATACAAAGTGCACATCACATAAACAGCAAAATGAACATGCAGCAGCTTGGACAAGCAGCAAAAGGATGTGCAGCCAATTGGACTTGCAGCAATCAAGCGTACGGCAAGAAAGCAAAGCTTATCAAAAAGAGCGGCGGACTAAAGCACAGCAAGCGCTCAGCAACCTAGAGCGCACATAAAAGTGAGATCCAAACCTGGGTTTGTAGGAGCACCATCTCCCAGTCATTCCAATTTGCCATCGTGTGGACGACAGTCTGATCTGGAAACATGGCGTGCATTGTAGAATCAGTTGAGTACCTACACGCTTACATTTTTTTTTGGATTTTGGGTGATGTTACAGCTACGGCACCCAGCAGGGACCTGACAGACAACAACAAAAAAAGAGGAGGGAGGGCTCAAGCAGAGGAGAAAGCAAGAGGAAGCTGCTCAAGGAGACCCAGAACCAGGGAAATGAAACCAGGAAAAAGAAAAGGATCCAAGTAGAGATTCAAGTAGAGAGAGAGACTGTCGTCGTTGAAAAGAGAGAAGGGGAGAGAGAGAGAAAGAGAGAGAGAGAGAGAGCAGGCATTCACATCAATACTAGAAACACCAATATGCAGGAATTGCCTTATTTATGATCAACCACGGCGTTAAACATTGACTAAGTTATGAGGAAGAAATTAACCCCTTTCACTCTGAATTGTAAGGAACTGTCATCTTGCGTGTTCCTGACAGAGGCAGGCATATTGGATCTTTCCCTTTACGACTATGTTTGATATATGTCTGTGATGATACAAATAGGAAGGCATATTGGATCTTTCCCTTTTGACTATGTTTGATATGTCTGTGATGATACAAATAGGAAGGCGAGATATTGCAGGAACCAATGACACAGTCAATTTTGCTTGCATTATTACCTGGACGGTTAGCAATAAAGTAGTAGTTATAACCAACAATAAGACCAAAAGCCAATAGCCAGTTGTAGCCGTGTAAACATAGAAGCGTGCAAGCATAAAGCCGTGTAAGCATAGAAGCCGTGTAACCAAAAGCCAGTAGCCTGTAAGCATAGAAGCAGGCCTCACAGATTGAGTGAAAGCATAGAAGCAGGCCTCACAGATTGAGTGAAAGCATAGAAGCAGGCCTCACAGATTGAGTGAAAGCATAGAAGCAGGCCTCAAAGATTGAGTGAAAGCATAGAAGCAGGCCTCAAAGATTGAGTGAAAGCATAGAAGCAGGCCTCAAAGATTGAGTGAAAGCATAGAAGCAGGCCTCACAGATTGAGTGAAAGCATAGAAGCAGGCCTCACAGATTGAGTGAAAGCATAGAAGCAGGCCTCAAAGATTGAGTGAAAGCGTGGAAGCAGGCCTCACAGATTGAGTGAAAGCATGGAAGCAGGCCTCAAAGATTGAGTGAAAGCATAGAAGCAGGCCTCACAGATTGAGTGAAAGCTAGAAGCAGGCCTCAAAGATCAAGTAAAAGCATGTGGTTAGGGTTGGCTAGAATTGTATGTATGAGCCGTATGACCACGTATTTATTAATTACCTGCACAACATATCGTATATGCACCCTATATACGTATATGGTTCTGACCAATCCTACATTTGGTGCCTCTGAAGAGCACGCCCTCGTACAGGTGTGCTCGCGCCCATACATGTAAAGCACCACTTTTTCGAAAACACAGGGTGCCACTTTTTCGACACACACAGTGTGCCACATTTGTTCTAGTGGAGAAGCATAAAACGTGTGACCCACCCACCAGGAACACACAGTGATGGGGTGGCTGCAACTAACTTGGCAGCGCCTCCAAAGTGGGCAGCCCACTGCTCATCACTTTGAGTGAATGTGACGTACGAAGGTGGCTTGGAGGGAGCAGTTTGATTTCCGGAATTGCTATGCTTGACGTCTGCAGGGGCAGGCGTGGGGCTGCCGCTCCTGGATCTGATGACCACAGCATGCTGCGCAAGTGGCGTCCGGGCGGTTGGCTTAGAGGCATGGCGCTGTTGTCTGCTGGCTGCTGCAGGCAGTAGTGTTCTGCTGCTATTTTCGTTGATTGCAGGCGGAGGGGCAGCGGCTGCCGGCAAGGTGGCGCTTGTTCTGTGTTTACTAGTGCTGCTTGCATCAGGGGTGGCGGCGGCTGCCTTATTGATGCTGTCGTCATTAGCAAGACCGTCTCCAAAGAGCAGAAGCAGCAAGAAAATTGGCGCAACAAAACCGGCACCGCCCAAGCGGTCTTGCATCCTTCAGGGAATAAAAGGGTGTGAGATAGACTGGAATCAATCAGACCTGGGTGTTCAAGTTATCTGCCACTCTATCTACTTGAGATTCTCATCATGAAGTTGCGAGTTGCAGAAATAAAGGTTTATTTGAACAGTCTGTAGCAGAATTCTGCAACTGCGTATCCAGTGGTAAGTGAGAGTGATGATGTCTAAATAAAAGGAATTGATGGCGCCATAGCCTTGCGGATGCAATCAAGCACTCACGTAACATACACTAGTGCCGCCAAGGCGTCTGGCTGTCGGGGCAGTGCTATGCAGATGCAAGACATGACAATGCATGGACTGATGAACGCATGTCTACTTGCAATTTACACACCATCATGGAGTTATTTAGCAGCTTACCGGCTGTATCTACTGCCCAGCTGTCAGCCACTTTTGGTCGTGAATTAAATTAGAAATTCCAAGAATAAAATCAACCATCTACGCTTCCTACCCCTTTTAAAAAAATAAGAAAAAACACCGTGTGAACGAGGGTCCAGAATTTGAATAATATTTTTATTCTTGCAGTTGGTTTTATATTTGGCCTACGCAGCCAGCTCAGAAATCGAGGATTCAGGTCATCTCCCCCATTGACGTGACATGCACGACCTGTGTGGTGGGTCCTGGAGCCCGCATGCAGCCTGGGTCCTTTCAGCGAAGGACTGTACAGGGGCTCTGTACAGGGGTTCTGTACAGGTTAACAAAATTACTGTGAAAAAAAGCTACGCAAGCAGTGAAACACCACTCCCCACAATAACCAAGGAAAAGGAGCCACTTTGGTACCGGGTACCATAAAAACTCCTCCATTACTGTTGCTCTAGCTCCACACGCTCCAAGCTGCTGCCTTAACTCCTGCTGCTGCTCATTGTTCCACCCCCCCCGTCCTCCCCGACTCCTCTCACAGATCTCACTGCACTGCCAAAGATCATGTGTGTGTATGTGTGTGTGTGTGTGTTGTTTGTGTGTGTGTGTGTGTGTGTGTGTGTGGTTTGTGTGTGTGTGTGTGTGTGTGTGTGTGTGTGTGTGTGTGTGTGTGGTGTGTGTGTGTGTGTGTGTGTGTGTGTGTGTGTGTGTGTGTGTGTGTGTGTGTGTGTGTGTGTGTGTGTGTGTGTGTGTGTGTGTGCGAAAAGGAAAAGTAGAAAAAACGCAGATTGTCAGATCAAATTACCGTCACTGCAAATTATAAGACTTAGCACATCTACTAATACCAACTTAATTGGTCTGTCACATGATTCGTCGCTGCCAACAATTGGGCATGAAAAAATAGTGTAAACACTAGTGGCATGATTAGGAAAGGATGTTATTTTTTTGTTCTGCACCATCCAATGGATGCAGAGACACACAACATCCCACCTGGAGAATAAAAATAAGAGGAGTTTTTAAGTGGGGGTCAGGTGGTTGGGAGGCAGAAGCCTGTACATTACCAGGAGTATTGCTTAGATACTTTTAGGGATAGTGTTCAAGATCTCGCCTCATCTGTATGATTTTTCATGCGGATCTGACTGCATGTAGGCTCCATTTTTTCAGGAGTACTGTGGCACGTAGTAGACCAGTAATTCCGAGGCTGTGAACTTTTTGGTTTTGGTTTTTAGGATATTACATAGATCAAGGGGAGATAGCAAACTCCCTACTACGTGAGAAAATAAAGGAAAATTGAAAGAAAAAAGGGCAGCAAGAGAGGCCAGGCCGGTTGGACGGGAAAAAAGTGGCAAGGGGGGAGGCCTTTAGGGGAAGAAGGTTCAGGCGGAAATAATTGGATCCAAGGAAACCACATGACCACATGACCACATGACCACAGGACCACAGGGCCACAGGACCACAGGACCACAGGACCACAGGACCACAGGACCACAGGACCACAGGACCAAGGACCACTGGACCAAGGAGGAAGCTGCACCTTACCAGACTGCGGTCTTCTTGCCTTTTTGGACTTACATGGCTGCAGCTGGTGCAGACCTGGCCCACTGCCTGAACAGTTATGGCTTTTCTTGCTTTGCACTTAATAAGGTAGCACATGCAGGGTCGAACTGCTGTGTTGTGGCCTTTCCATCAAACTTATACTGCTTTTTTCATTTGTATCACAGTTACTCGTTTTGAGGCTTTACCTCGTTCCCCTAGATTGAGCAGCCATCCCAGACTGCATGCCTTTGTAACTTTCTTTGGTTGCCTTTGTAAGCCAACCAAACTAAACTACATCGCATTTGTTTGGTTGTATGTCTTGAGGTTATGGCTAACAGTCGCACTTCTTGACTGAAGGCCTTTTTTTTGTAAACCTTGTACATCTCTTGGTCTCATATTTCCTCCTCCCCTACAGTGTCTATCTCTTGGCAGGAGGTATGAGTCCTTATTCTCAGAGGTAAGAGCATAGGAAGTTTCTGCTTTTTTGCACCAGGACAACAACAAACTCTATTTTTTTCTACATGAACTGATTGTTTTTTATGAGCAGGCTAGCAGTCGCACGCTTTGACTGAAGGCTTTTCCTTGTAAACATTGTAAACCTTGGTTTCATAGCCCTGGGGTATGGATTGGCAGCGTCATCTGCTAGGATAATATGGGCAACTTTTCTTGCATTTCTGGCTAACCTAGTGTGATACGCGTTTGTTGGGTGTCTAAGTATGAGCATTCTTAGAGGTCCCAGCCTAGCAGTCGCTCATTTTGACTCATGGCTTAATCTGTAAACTCTGTAAATTCTAAGAGGTCCTATTAGAGGGAACAGAAGACGTGGTGTGTGCATACACGAGAGGTTTCATTCATGTTGACGCTTGCCTGAGTGCTATACCTTAACACGAACAGCTTGCCTGAGTGCACAGGGGAAAGCACAGTGTGCTTTCCCCTGTGAGAATGTTCGGAACAAACATCATTGCATCTTGGCTGCAAGGTGCTGTTGGTTCCAATAATGCAGACATAAAGAGTCAAATACACTGTTTCAATTGAACAAGTCCTTGGTTCTGATTGTGCTTTGCTGTGTGAGGTGTAAAAAGACAAACAATGGGCAATGCCTGCTAATTGCTTAATATCCAATTTTAATTCCGCTCTGTATACACGAATTAACAGTCGTAGCCAGGCAAGTGCTAGTTCAGAGTTCATCTAGCAGCAGGGCCCGCAGCAAGGAGTGTTGAACCAGACCATGTTTGATGTTTCAGACCCCTTTGCTGTGCATGTGCTGCTCCTCACACATGAGTATGTATATATATACATATATAGTGTCATTTGCCTCCCTCATTCTTGTATCCTCAGTGTGTCAGATGTTCAGCAGCCAACATGAAGTTCATGTGCCCAAAACACACTGATGATGATCCCCCCCCTCTGATTTAATGCAGTCGGCTGGTCCTAGCAGATGCTTGATTGTTTTTAATGGGTTTTTGTTACCAACTTGCTGTTTGTGTCCGCGTGTCCGCTGGATTAAATCCCTCAACATCTCTCCACACTGTCCGCAATCTGTGCCTCAGACCATCAGTAAATTCTTGAACAGAAATGGAAGTACCCTGCCACACTGCTTGCGAAAATGAATTGCAACGCCGCTACCCTTGAAAAGCATCTAAGACCAAAGGCAGTCCAGCTGGAGGGGTCACGTGAATGTATGCTCAGATCTGCTTTCAGCAACCTGCTTAACGTCTCACTGTTTGACTTGAGCATGCTATTATACAATTTGACAATAGACCTGAACCAGTAGAACTGCAGTGGCTCGTGTCCACACTCCCTCAAGACAGCTCAATTAGTGGTGGTAAGCTTAACACCCAGCGTGCCCTTCAAACAAACTCATGTGTTGCACTTGCAAATCACTCGTGAAGACCTTATCGTCTTTAATAAACTTGTTGCTCCACACCTGGCCAGCATACATATCTACTGGGAGCACATACGTCTTCCCAGGCCACAGAGACACATGGCCTAATCACTAGAGAGTTCCCACGTACAAACTGACGAACCCCCAAAAAGCAGAGTCCTCCACATCCTTAGGAAATTAAAATTACAGGAATTTGATGGACATCAGGAGGGCTGCAGGATGTATTGAATTCTGCTCCACCATAAAAAAACGTCCATTCATTGCCTGTATAAGGATGAATAATGGACAGGGGGGCGCACCTTCTTGGCTTGCAGAGGCATGCACACCACTGGGACCATTGCTCATAATGTGGTCCTAATGTTTCGACTAATGCCTCGTCTAATTTGTGATTTTTTCATCTGTTTGTTGGGTTTTGGGGCATGGTTGCTGGATCGGAGTAACTGTGATCGTACATCAGGCTTGCCAAATATCCGCCGCTGTTGTGCATTGAAATTGGAAGGTAAGAGCCAGGTAGGAATCATTCCTGTCTGTGCCTCTTCTGAAGGGCGTATGATGCCTTGTTGAACCATTTTTTCACGACTGCCTACGTCTGCTTGTGCTAGCAGGCATGCACCACTGTGGACCTTGTTACAAACAGCTTGTGCCTTTTTTTCCTTTCCAGGTTTTTTTTGTAGGTGCTACAAGTCTGGAGCTACAACAACAATTATCAGTTTTTACACGTTTTATTTACGCAGCCTAGCAGTCGCACGTTTTGACTGATGGCTTTATCTGTAAATCCTGTACCTTGTCGGATCGTGCGTGTGTGTGTGTGTGTGTGTGCGTGTGTGTGTGTGTGTGTGTGTGCGCGTGTCCCTACTGGAGGCCCCCCCCCTACAGAGAGTAAAACCTTTCAGGCCTCCTTATGTCCTGACATAACCCTGGTGATCCCACGCCCAGATCAGGCATTATTTACGACCCAGATCAGGCAAAGCCCATTTGATTACAGCAACTGAATTAGTAATCCATTTCGTAAGACACTGCAGCCCGGCATGCACGTTGCCATAAAAACATCCTAGTACAAGAAATGCACACATACCTGCAAAGGGAACAACAAAGTGCGAGGAGAAAGCGAACCGTGCAAAGAGGTGCTGAAGAAAACATAGAAAAAACCTGAGTCCATCCTTTGTAGAAACGAAAAAGAACGCAGATTGTAACCACTACCGACATAGATTAGAAACACTGCCCGCCCTGCTTTGCCTGTCGCTCCACGACCCTCCTTCCCTTTCCCCCTCCTCTCTTCCCCCCCTCTTGATCCACAGCTGTTGTTCCCTCTCCGTTGCTTGACCCCCACGGCAACTGCATCGCTGCGCGCCCCCCTGCACCACCA
>Ga0307974_1002728_pt1 | contig 12596 bp, 8 predicted proteins | sample OrgLakmetagen784_FD_201812 | JGI IMG/M metagenome (GOLD analysis project Ga0307974, IMG submission 201812) | Saline water microbial communities from Organic Lake, Antarctica - #784 | ecosystem: Environmental > Aquatic > Non-marine Saline and Alkaline > Saline | place: Antarctica: Organic Lake... | reverse complement strand
TGGACATGATGGTGTCTCAAGTGAAAGGTGGGTAACAATCTGCTGTAGAAGTCTTGCAGCTGTCAGTGTAAAAAGCAGCATTGCGAGCATGCCTTCAGACATGATGGTGTCTCAAGTGAAAGGTGGGTAACAATCTGCTGTAGAAGTCTAAAAGCTGTCAGTGAACAAGGCTGAGAAGACCTTTGCACATGATGGTGTCTCAAGCAAAGGGCTGAGTACACCTTAGCACATGATGGTGTCTCAAGCAAAAGGTGAACAACAGTCTGTAAATTGCTTGCAACTGTGAATGGGAAAGGCAGAGTAGCATGCACGTATGAGGATATGGTGTGATATCACAGGCTAAAGATGAGTAACAATTTCCTGCAAATTTGCAACTGTCAGTGAGAAATGCCAGTAGCATGCACATACTGGCATGGAGATGCTGTAATGAAAAATTATAAAAATTTCTTTACTTTTTTTAAGAGCACCTTTAGGTGGAGAGGGATGCAGCTGCACTCCTCCGCACACATATGCATAACCAGTAATACACAACACACACACACACACACACGCGCGCCCATGAATGCCCGCAGGTGGCATGGGCGACGTCGTAGTGCAGCACAGCTTCGCCCCTGCCCCCCTCACCCCCCCTGTCCTTGCCGCGGGTGTGGCGTCTCTGGGAAGCCTGCACAGAGAGTGGGGCCTGCGCATAGCTCAAGAGCTGGCCCTGTCTTTTGGTAGAGCGGCTGTGGGTTATAAGGAGGCAGTGGAATCTGCCGACTCGTATCCCACACACACAGGAGCTGCAGGGACAGTGACGCCCATCTTGGCCCCTGCCATGGCGCTGCTGCAGGTGTGTGTGTGTGTGTGTCTGCTTGTGTATGGGCGGGTGTCTGTCCATGTCTGTATGGGTGTGGGAGTTGGGGCGAGTGTGTGTTTTTGCGTGCGTATGTGTGCGTGTTGTATGCTGTGTTTGCGTTTAAGGTTAGCCCAGTTAGTAAACAAGGTACGTCTTCAACGTTACTCTCCACTTCACACACACACAAACACACACGCACACAGGCTGGTCTCCATGCCCTTGCGCCTTCGCTAGACGCGCCCTCCTTCCGAGATATATGGAGGGCGGTTGCTGTACCTGTGAATCGTTTCTTGTTCAACTACGTCGCAACTGAGGCTTATTTCAGCCCGGCGGGTAAGTCGATCTAAACTTCATTTGAATTGAGGCTAGTTTAAGCCCAGTAGGTATGTGGACTTCAATTGCAGCTGAGGCTTATTCCAGCCCGACTGGTGAGTGAAATTTAACTGCTTTTGAGTTGAGGCTGGTTTCAGCCTAGAAGGTATGTGGACTTCAATTGCAGCTGAGGCCTTTTCAGTCCAGCAGGAATGGATTGCGACCAGACATGACATGGAGCCTGCGACCATATACTATATATACCATAAATACCATATACACCATATATACTATATATACATATAATACCATAAATTATAGACATGACATGGAGCCTTGGTCGTGTGTCTTAGGTGTTTTACAGGGTTTGGGTAGAAGTAGCTGTGTGTGTGCGTGTGCGTGTGCGTGTGCGTATGCGTATGCGTATGCGTGTGTGTTTGCGTGTGCGTGTGCGTGTGCGTGTGTGTGTGTGTTTGTGCAAAAAACTACTACAGTCCATCAGTAGCGCACATTGCATCGTGCTCGCCACACAAACGCGCATGTACACACATAGTAGATGAACACACACATACACACATGCACACGCATGCACTTACATATACACAACATATACACTCTACATATATGCACTTTACATATACACTTCACATAAACACTTTACATACTTGAATCTCAACCTTTCCTTGCTCAGGCGCTCACCAGTTTGCTGTAGATTGTGCGGGCATGGTTGCCGTGTTCAGCCCCTTCACCAAACGCCCAGGAGCACACTTCAGGTGTGTGTGTTTGTGTGTGTTTGTGTTTGTGTTTGTCTGTGTGTGTGTGTGTGTGTGTGTGTGTGTGTGTGTTTGCGTGCGCGTGTGTGTATATGTGTGTATGTGTATTGTGAGAGTTTGATGCATGCATTTGATTGTGCATACAAGTGTGTGTTCATGCTTTTCATCTTTTATTGCACCTGCATGGTTTTTTATGTGTGTGTGCAATTCACAGTGACATGCTAGCTATCTATCTGGCTCTCATGCATGTGTGTGTGCTCTCTGACCATGCACGTGTGTGTGCTCTCTGACCATTTTGTAGGGAGATGCTAGCAGCAGCAAGGCTGCTGACCTTGAACGACCAGGAGGCAGCAGAAGTGGTGAGTATTTGCCAAGAACGTTAGCAGAGGTGGCGAATGAACAACTGAGATTGTGGAGGGGAAAAAAAGGCTGCAAAAAGAGGTGGTGGGTGTGCAATTAGGATGAGAACAGAGGTGGTGGGTGAAATAGTGAGATGGTTAAAGAGTTGTGAGTGCACAGGTGGGCAGTGCAAAACGGAGATTGTAGCCATAGGTGGGCAGTGCAAAACTGAGATTGTAGCTATAGGTGGTGAGTGTAAAACAGAGATTGTAGCCATAGGTGGTGAGTATAAAACAGAGATTGTAGCCATAGGTAGTGAGTGTAAAACAGAGATTGTAGCCATAGGTGGGCAGTGCAAAACGGAGGTGTAGCCGTAGGTGGGCAGCGCAAAACAGAGATTGTAGCCATAGGTGGGCAGCGCAAAACGGAGATTGTAGCCATAGGTGGGCAGTGCAAAACGGAGATGTAGCCATAGGTGGGCAGTGCAAAACGGAGATTGTAGCCATAGGTGGGCAGTGCAAAACGGGGACTGTAGACAGGAATTGTATACTCTGCAGGCGTATACACCTGTTGCCATGCAGTTTAACAACAATCATCACCCTCATGATTCAGATCAGTGATCTTGTTGAATGTTCATAATTCAGATCAGTGATCTTGTTGAATGTTCATGCTGTCGTGATACATGCACGGCATACATGGCAAGAACTTGGAGCTGCAAGGCAAAGATAGTGATGTTAGTGTTACTGCAACGTCTACAAGTTTGGGATACGTACCCCCTGCTTCGCTGCAGACGTCTTTGAATGTAGACGTGTGTGTTTGAGGCACCATTTTTTTTGGCATTCAGTTCTTGTCATTTAGAGAGAAGTGTAGATTGTAGCCCAGAGACCACAGGCCATTTAGAGAGAAGTGTTGATTGTAGCCCAGAGACCAAAGGCCATTTAGAGAGAAGTGTTGATTGTAGCCCAGAGACCAAAGGCCAATTAGAGAGAAGTGTCGATTGTAGCCCAGAGACCAAAGGCCAATTAGAGAGAAGTGTCGATTGTAGCCCAGAGACCAAAGGCCAATTAGAGAGAAGTGTAGATTGTAGCCCAGAGAACAAAGGCCAAGTTGACAAGCATCAGCACGCAACAGAGTGTGGCTCCCGTATGGGACACGTCAATTCCTTGTGATGGGTGCATGCAGCATTTCAGCGTAAATTGGCTCCCTGTCAACGCTGAGGTGTTATGCAACTTTGCACTGGACATTATGCAACTTTCGACGTTCCCTCTTATCTATTATAGACGCTTCCCCTTTTGTTAAGATAGGTTTGGTTACAAGCTTTTTTCCAAGCTTCCGCTGAGATGCCCTCTGAGGCATATATGGCGATGTAACCTTAACCTTAACCTTATGCAACTTTGCACTGGACATGCACTGCACATGCACTGGATTTTGCTCTGCACAACTTTGCACTGCACTGGACTTTGCACTTATGCAACTTTGCACTGGACATGCTGCTTACCTTCATGCTGTGTATGAGCACACACTCAATCATGCACGTACAGACATACACGCACACACACACACACACATGCACAGGTGCGCAAGGCTAGCATGCAGGCCGTTGCTCAGGAGCCCCTCTGGCGGGACCCCTGGTTGACGCAGCTAGGCGTTGGCTGCCTAAGCGCACAGCAAGTCATTGCAGTGGTGGAGCGGCGATTGTAGCAGCATGTTATGATGAATGACCGGACTGGTTCTTGTGTGAATCATGATTGCACATGCTCTTGTTCACATAAGAGATGCGCACTACTAATAAACCCTTAACAAATGTTGTTTGAAAGCAATCTGCTGATGTTGCTAAGTCTGCGTGGTCTGCTCAGGCATGTGCCTCAGAGGAGAAAAGATCAGGAACGGAACACGGACGGTAGTGGAAACACAAGAGATTTGGAAAGGATGTCAAGCCTTAAAAGATAAGAAGCTCGAGTGTGTGCACTAGCACCTACACCAAGTACACCACGGTAAAAGGAATATAAATGCGTGCTGTCAAGGGTCCACAGGGGGGGTAAATGACAGCCACATGTGGCTGGCTGCTGGCTGAGAAGTGTTGGTTGCAGGATGGTTGCAGGACTAGTGACCTTAGTCTGCGATTAATTGGGGCCAAAATTAATGGTCGGCACTCTGTCAGCACTCAGCACTTTACCACTGCAGCTTGATTTTTTCCTTTGCTGTCAGCAATGGTTTATCAGGGCTATTTGGATAAGAGAGCATTCAAGGAGGAGGACATCTTGTCTACAAGTAGCTAGGATTTTTGTTCGACGTATCATCTTAGACACGGTCTTAAATGGTATTACGGCTGACGTTTCCCACAGGATTGTCAGGACCGTAACTTAGTTACAAAGGGTTTACAAAAAGTTTACAAAGGGGTAAAACCGGCAGCCACGTGTGTTGGGCTGATAGGCATCGCTGGATCAGCCAGCGTAAGGTAAACAGAAGGTTGTAAAAAGTAAGAAGTGGTCTCAGCCAGTGCCATTTTGTTATCTTAGGAAAATTGATAAGTAAGAGGTGATGAACGATGAAAGGTGAACCTGAGACAATAAAAAGAGCCTAAAGGGCCCTTTTCTTTTTCCTGGTTCTTCTTGGGTCCTTTTCTTTTTCCTGGTTTCCTTTCCCTGGTTCTGGGTCTCCTTGAGCAGCTTCTTCTTGCTTTCTCCTCTGCTTGATCCCTCCTCTTTTTTTTGTCTGTCAGGTCCCTGCTGGGGGCCGTAGCTGTAACACCACAAAAAAAAAAAAAAGCCACAACAACCACTTCAGGCATGCTCACTGAACACCATAATGTATAACTGAAAGGGGGGAAGGACGAGCCACATTAATCGAGCTGGCTGTGTCATCACTACCAGCGGAGTCTTCTCTTTTCTTTTCTTTTCTATAACCAAAGGGGGGGAAGGACGAGCCACGTTTAGAGACCCATGGCTGTTCATGCAAACAAATTGGAATCTGAGTTCAATTTTGACATTTGACTTACAGTAGTGCATCAGCATGTACGTTAGAAAAGAAAAAAGAAAAAAAAAGCTACGCAGGCAGTGAAAACCATTCCCCACATTAATTAAGGAAACGGAGCCACTTTGGTACCGAGTACCGTAAAGCACCTCCACCACGAAAAGGAAAGGAAAAATCAATGACGATCAGGAGGGTTGCAGGCTTGGCCTTAAACCAGCTCCTGATGAGAGTAAATAACAGTACTGGAAAGGGCACATCTGGTATGGACAAGTTTAGCAGCAAAGTTCACAGAGTGCACATGGAGCTTGGAGGCAAGCTTCTTAACTCTTTGAGGATCGAGACCCAGTTCCTTGAAAGGCTTCAGAGTGTGAGTGTTGTAGATGGTGCCGTCCACACCCAAAAGGATGATGTGAAGAGTAACAGAGGCTCCTTGGAGGAGAATGTTGCAAAGGTCTTTGTGCTGTTCCTTTGCGGCGTTCAGCTGGTTCTGAGGTCTAATATCCTCACAGTACTTGATCTCGACAAGGTGGATGTCACGCCGAGTTTTGCTGAGGTCTTTAGGTCGGTGCTGTCTGGGGTTGGTGGCTCTACTGGTGGCTGGCGGCGCTGCTGAGGTGCTCCCAGGCTCCCTCATTTGCCCCCTGCCACTTCGAAGAACCGACCCCCCTACATTAGTTGTTTTTGTGCTTTTGCAGCGCTGGGAGTAACCAGCACAAAATCTGGGCATGTACGTTCTAAAAAAAGCACATAAAAATGATGGAAGGAAAAAACTTCACCTCATTTTGTTAAACTGTTTGAGCCCCATCCTGGCCTAGCTGGTTGCTGCTTTTACATAGACTGCTGCACATACATAGAAACTCAACCATCTCAGTCCACACTCCCGGGTGTTCAAGCCACGGCAGGTAGCCAACAAACACCACAGCGTTTTTTCACCTTAGAGGTGCAACTCACAGCAAGCAAAGGCACCACGACAAACAGCCAGCTCAGACATTGTTAGAAAAGGGGAGTTCCTTCATAAGTTGGGGCCTGGCTCTGTCGTATGGCCAAAATGCAAGCAGGCTTCACCGGCTATTTACTCCTCCGTCCACTGTGTACCGTCAGAAGGCAAGCATAGCAAAAGCCCCATCCTAGCCTAGTGCGGGAGCTGTGTGCATATGGGTCATGCATCAAATCATCCCTTGCCTTCGAGCTGACGTCTCTGCTGCTTGAGCTTGTCTTTGGCCCGACGCCATTGTCTTGGGGTCTTCTCAGAAGTAGGGAAGGGGTCTTAGTTACAGAAAGATCATCCAGCTGCCCAAACATTGGAAATTTACACGACGAACTAGTCATGTGACATGAAAAAGGGAGTTTATCAGAGCATTAGTTAAAGCATGCACCTTTGTTCTTCACGTGGCATTCACTCACACCCCACTTCACAAATCTGGACACAACTTGGTCTCAGGCAGAACCTGAATTCTTGAGCTAGCTGAGCATGTGCTCAAACCTGATCTTAGCTTCCTTGTGCTTGGGTCGACAGGACTGAATCAGAGGGGGACATCGAGGCCTTAAAAACTGGGTTACCTTTCAGTGCTTGGGGAGTGGGGAGTGGTAAATTGCAGTTAAAATTCAGTTCTGATATGTAGATTCAGAAAGCAGCCGTGCTTGTACTGGTGTGTTGCGTGTATATATGTGTGTGTGTGTGCATGTGTGTGTGTGTGTGTTGTGTGTGCGCGCGCGCGAGAGAGAGAGTTGACTTGACGGAACTACGTGAGGACTAAATGAAAAATAATAAATTTTATCAAATAAAATTACCGTGATGTAAAAGCCGTGTGTTTGGCAAGTACCTTAAAATGGGTTGACCAGGATCAAATCCCTTGCCATTCAGCTTCAAACCACAATCTCCTTATCAAAGTTCTTTGCAGCAGTGGGCTGAGGAGCTGGTGGAAACGCTGGAAACTTAATAAAGGCGTACTGGGTGCCACCCCTGCAGTGACCGCCAGTGCTTTCCAGCCATGGACCATTACCACGTCATAGATCTGATTGGGGAGGGCTCATTTGGCAAGGTGAACGAGTGCAAGTGACGCTGTCAGCTGCGGTTTGCAAGCACCTTTTTGCAACCGCGTGTACGTCTCCCTACCTCCCCTTCTCTCACTGCACATCAAACCTGCGTACCCACAACCTGTCTCAGGTGTACAAGGGGAGGCGGAAGTGTACGGGCCAGATAACTGCCATGAAGTTTATAATGAAGCATGGCAAGAGCGAGAAGGACATCAAAAACCTGAGGCAGGAAATCGAAATTCTGCGCCAGCTGAGGCACGAAAATATAATCCAGATGCTGGATTCGTTCGAGACGAAGACGGACTTCTGCGTTGTGACGGGTGAGGAGGGGATGCAAGCACAAAACTGTGATGCTTGCATTCCCTAGCTTTCTCTCAACCTCCCTTCATTTTGCAACAGACCCTCCTCTCCACTGAGCAAATGCAGGCATAAATCAAGCGCATGCGCCTAGGCGCGCGCTCCTAGGGTTTGTGTAACAAACTGACAACTGAAGTGCCCCTTCCTCCTTCCACTCGCAGAGTTTGCTCAGGGGGAGCTGTTTGAGATACTAGAGGATGACCAGTCCCTGCCTGAGGAGATTGTGCAGGTACATTGAGTGAGGGAAAAGGGAAACAAGGTGCTGCGATGCACACCATCTCCTGGCAGACTTCCAAAAGCTCCAGAATCAGGAAATGGATGCACAGCAATGAAGCTGGAATGGATCGTATGAAGTTACTTGCTCGTGCATAGAATTCCGACACGTCACCTCAACGGCCTCCCTCACTGTACACAACATACGCAGAGCATTGCTAAGCAACTAGTGAAGGCTCTTCACTACTTGCACTCCAACAGGATCATTCACAGGTAAGAATGAATCCAGTCGTGCGTAGAATTGCTACTGGGATGTGCATTAGGGTCACAGGTCCATCCACCTCATAGGGCATCGAGCTCAGCGTTGTACAAGTATCCCTTTCTGCTGTTAATATACCTTAACAGACCTGAAGCCGGACACACAGCTGTGTCTCAACCTCAGAGCAGCTAAGGCTGAAAACATCAGCACAGGAGCATGTGATGCACTCCTCACGTACACATTTTCTTACAAAAGCAAGACTGCATGCTGTTTCTCTCAGATTGCAGCTGCATTTATCAGATTGCAGCTGCTGCTCCTGCTACGTGCTCCTTGCGACACTTATGTCTAGGGTTGGCCAGAACCGCACACTATATGCACCGTGTATGACCTATATTTGGTGTTTAAATCACCGTGATTGTGCTTAGGGTTAATTTCCCATGCCAAAAAGTACTGTTATGCATTGTATGTATCCATGGTTCTGGCCAACCCTACTTACGTCTGTACAGATTAAGCCCCAGGACATCTGCTGATGTAGACCCAAACACACACACACATAATGACACAATGACGCACACGTGTTCTACTCTTACCCCTGCTGCACTTCTGATACGCTACAGAGACATGAAGCCACAAAACATCCTGATCACACACATAATGACACAATGACGCACACGTGTTCTACTCTCACCCCTGCTGCACTTCTGATACGCTACAGAGACATGAAGCCACAAAACATCCTGATCACACACATAATTACACAATGACGCACACGTGTTCTACTCTCACCCCTGCTGCACTTCTGATACGCTACAGAGACATGAAGCCACAAAACATCCTGATCGGCTCCAACGGAACCGTGAAGCTTTGTGACTTCGGTTTCGCGCGTGCTATGTCCTGTAACACCATGGTGCGTATGAATATATCTGTGTTACTGGTGTGGCTATTCAAGAACACTGTGCGTGTGTGTGTGTGTGTGTGTTGCCAAGTCCTGTGACACCATGGTGCGCATGAATGTATTCGTGCTGCTGGTGCGGCTACTTCAGGAACAATGTGTGTGCCATGTCCTGTAACACCATGGTGTGTATGAATATGTTCTTGCTGCTGGTGCGGCTATTTCAGGAACACTGTGTGTGGGGGGGGTGGGTGGGTGGGTGGGTGGGTGCCAAGTCCTGTAACACCATGGTGCGTATGAATATATTTTACTGGTGTGGCTATTTCAGGAACAATGCGCGTGCCATGTCCTGTAACACCATGGTGCGTATGAATGCATTCATGTTGCTGGTGCGGCAATTACAGGAACAAAGAGGAGTGGCATCACTGAAATGTGAATTGTGATGAAGGCGCAATTAAGTCGTGCAGGCACTTCTCAATTACAGCAGCCAGGACAGTCACGCTCACCTAATGTGTGCAAACATACTCGTAAACAGTTCCTTGGTTGGTGTGGTGAGAGTGGCCTTTTGCTGTCTGCATGGTTTGTCCCCTTCCTTTTCCTTTTTGCAGTACACCCATTGCTCAACACGCACTTGCTCGTGCGTGCGTACAGGTACTGACCAGCATAAAGGGAACCCCCTTATATATGGCCCCTGAACTAGTGCAAGAGCAGCCCTACAACCACACGGTGGGTGCAAGAGCATGACTGAACTAGTGCCAGAGAGTAGATGAATAATTGCAAGGCCAGCTGTATGACCAAACGTTGGGTATAAGAGCATGGCTGGACTAGTTCCAGGAAGTGGGTGAATCAATGCAAGGGCAGCCCTACAACCAAACGGGGAGTGTAAGAGCATGACTGGACTAGTGCCAGAAAGTGGGTGCACGAGTGCAAGAGCGCCCTACGATTAAACAATTAGTGTAAGGGTATGGCTTGACTAGTGCCAGAAAGTGGTGAATCAATGCAAGGGCAGCCCTACAACCAAACGGGGAGTGCAAGAGCATGACTGGACTAGTGCCAGAAAGTGGGTGCACGAGTGCAAGAGCGCCCTACGATTAAACAATTAGTGTAAGGGTATGACTGGACTAGTGCCAGAAAGTGGTGAACGAGTGCAAGAGCAGCCCTACAACCAAACGGGGAGTGCAAGAGCATGACTGGACTAGTGCCAGAAAGTGGGTGAACGAGTGCAAGAGCGCCCTACGATTAAACAATTAGTGTAAGGGTATGGCTTGACTAGTGCCAGAAAGTGGTGAATCAATGCAAGGGCAGCCCTACAACCAAACAGTGAGAGTAAAAATATGGCAGAGTCCAGTTTCTGCTGTGGACACCACACGGCTGTACTTGAACTGTGGGCACTATTTGAATCGTGCCAATGACATTGTTGGTTTGTGGGGTCAATCAGAAATCGGAACCATACAAGTATGCACGGTGTGTATGCCTGGTTCTTTGCAGATAGGCGGTTTATGCGTATTTGGGTCCAGCCAAATCTGAATGTGTGCCATGGGAGCAATGGATGTATGTAGGATGTAGAATTGGCTAAAACCATATGTTATACATACGTTATACATATATTGTGCATGGCCGTATGTATGGTGATTTTCCTGCTAGGTTTTGTACATATATCTGTAACATACACCGTAAGTACTTAAGTATGTATGGTTTTAACCAGCCCTACACACACACACCGTAAGTATGCACGTGTTTATGGTTCCAACCAGCCCTACACACATACACCAAAAGTACGCACGTGTTTATGGTTATAACCAACCCTACACACATACACCGTATGTACGCACGTATTTATGGTCCCAACCAGCCCTACACACATACACTGGAAGTACGCACGTGTTAATGGTTCTAACCAACCCTACATGTGCACCATGGTGCCCATGACTATACCATTGGTACACTCATCTTCCCTCACGCCTTACCACAGGTGGACTTGTGGTCCCTGGGAGTCATTCTGTTTGAGCCCTCGTCTCTTCTCTCTTACGCATTTTCATTCGTGCCTTACCACAGGTGGACTTGTGGTACCTGGGAGTCATTCTGTTTGAGCCCTCGCCTCTTCTCTCTTATGCATTTTCATTCGTGCCTTACCACAGGTGGACTTGTGGTCCCTGGGAGTCATTCTGTTTGAGCTCCACGTCGGTCAGCCGCCCTTCTACACCAACTCCATCTACTCACTCATACACCACATCGTCAAGGTGCGTGCTTAACGTATGTGCAATGCACACGCGCTCGTGTGTGTGTATTGTAACTCCATGTTTTTGACACGTGCCCACTTCAGTTATTTCTTGATCTTGCCTGTTAAATCTTGTATCGCGTGCTTCACGCACATCGTTCGTGCTTCACGCACATCGTTCGTGCTTCATGCACAACGTCCGTGCTTCATGCACAACGTTCGTGCTTCACGCACATCGCTCGTGCTTCACGCACATTGTTCATGCTTCGTGCACAACGTCCGTGCTTCACGCACAATGTCCGTGCTTTGCGCGCATCGTCCGTGCTTCACGCGCATCGTTCGTGCTTCACGCGCACCGTCCGTGCATCACGCACATCGTCCGTGCTTCACGCGCATCGTCCGTGCATCACGCACATCGTCCGTGCTTCACGTGCATTGTTCGTGCTTCACGCACAACGTCCGTGCTTCGGGCGCATCGTCCGTGCTTCACGCGCAACGTCCGTGCTTCACGCGCATCATCGGTGCTTCACGCACAACGTCCATGCTTTGCGCGCAACGTCCACGCTTCACGCACAACGTCCGTGCTTCACGCGCTTTATTCGTGCTTCACGCACAACGTCCGTGCTTCACGCGCAACGTCCGTGCTTCACGCGCATTATTCGTGCTTCACGCACAACGTCCGTGCTTCACGCGCTTTATTTGTGCTTCACGCACAACGTCCGTGCTTCACGCGCAACGTCCGTGCTTCACGCGCAACGTCCGTGCTTCATGCACAACGTCCGTGCTTCACGCACAACGTCCGTGCTTCACGCACAACGTCTGTGCTTCACGCGCTTTATTCGTGCTTCACGCACAATGTCCGTGCTTCACGTGCAATGTTCGTGCTTCACGCACAACGTCCGTGCTTCGCGCGCATCGTCCGTGCTTCATGCACAACGTCCGTGCTTCACGCACAACGTTCGTGCTTCACGCGCAATGTCCGTGCTTTGCGCGCATCGTTCGTGCTTCACGCGCACCGTCCGTGCATCACGCACATCGTCCGTGCTTCACGCGCATCGTCCGTGCATCACGCACATCGTCCGTGCTTCACGTGCATTGTTCGTGCTTCACGCACAACGTCCGTGCTTCGGGCGCATCGTCCGTGCTTCACGCGCAACGTCCGTGCTTCACGCGCATCATCGGTGCTTCACGCACAACGTTCGTGCTTTGCGCGCAACGTCCGCGCTTCACGCACAACGTCCGTGCTTCACGCGCTTTATTCGTGCTTCACGCACAACGTCCGTGCTTCACGTGCAACGTCCGTGCTTCACGCGCATTATTCGTGCTTCACGCACAACGTCCGTGCTTCACGCGCTTTATTTGTGCTTCACGCACAACGTCCGTGC
>Ga0307974_1002717_pt1 | contig 12614 bp, 15 predicted proteins | sample OrgLakmetagen784_FD_201812 | JGI IMG/M metagenome (GOLD analysis project Ga0307974, IMG submission 201812) | Saline water microbial communities from Organic Lake, Antarctica - #784 | ecosystem: Environmental > Aquatic > Non-marine Saline and Alkaline > Saline | place: Antarctica: Organic Lake... | reverse complement strand
CTCATACCTATAGAACACACGCACACACACACCTATGACATCTACACACACACACAAACACACACCTGTGCGTCCATCTTGAACTGCAACCTGCGCGCCATTTCCTCGTCTGCCTCTGCCAGCGCATAAGCACACACCCACCCACCCAAACTCTCACTTTCACACCTATAGAACCCATACACACACACCCCTATGACATCTACACACACACACACACCTGTGCGTCCATCTTGGACTGCAACCTGCGCGCCATTTCCTCGTCTGCCTCCGCCAGCGCATCAGCACGTGCATCTCCAGAGCCCCTCTGCAAGTTCAGACACACAGTTGCAAATGTGCTTTATGCCTAGGGTCGGCCAGGACCTGCCTTCAAGCATGATCACACACGCGCAGTCAAATGTAAGAATGGGAACAGGCGCACGATTGAGAAATGAGTGTGCAATTGGATGTGACATATTATGCAGTTCAATGCCTTCAAGCATGACCACACACGCGCAGTCAAATGTTAGAATGGGAACAGGCGCACGATTGAGAAATGAGTGTGCAATTGAATGTGACATGTTATGCAGTTCATGCCTTCAAGCATGATCACACAGGCGCAGTCAAATGTAAGGATGGGAACAGGCGCACGATTGATAAATGAGTGTGCGTAGGGTTGGCCAGAACCATATAATTACAGGTATATACGGTGTACATATGGTATTTTTAGCAGGGAAATCACCATACATACAGTCGTATGCGGTGCAGATATACAATTATGGCCAACCCTAAGTATGCGATTGAATGTAAGGAGTATGCATGTGAATGTTTGGAAGGAATCGGTACGTAAATGGATGTAAGGAAGAAGTGGCATGCCATTAAATGCAAGGAAGAAATCAGAATGCGATTGAGTGCAAGGAATATGGAATTGGATGTATGGGCCACGTGCAAGATGCTATGCAGCTCATCATGAGGGCCGTCAGCACACAAACCTAAGCACAACTGTAGTCTCACTTGCAAGGACACAGATGACAAACTCGGAAGACAGACCCGGATGACAGACCCAGATGACAGACCTAGGTGACAGACCCAGATGACAGACCCAGATGACAGACTCAGAAGACAGACCCAGAAGACAGACTTAGAAGACAGAGCCGAATGACAGACCCGGATAACAGACCCAGATGACAGATTCAGAAGACAGATCCGAATAACAGACCCAGATGACAGCCAGAAGACAGACCCAGATGACAGACCCATAAGACAGACCCATAAGACAGACCCAGATGACAGGCCCAGAAGACACAGCTCAGTAGCCCATAGTGGCTCCTCTTGCCTGATTAATGTGGGGGGTGGTTTTCACCGCCGGCGTCGTATTTGTCTATTTTTCTTTCCAATGCACAAGCGATTAAATCAGGATCGGTACCATTTCCTCCCTTATTGAATGTGGGGAGTGACTCTCACCACCCCTGCAGTCTTTTTTCTTACCTCTTTCCAACGCACAAGCGACTAAATCAGGATCGTTACCATTCCCTCCCTTGACTATGTGGAGAAAGTTATCACCACCCCTGCAGTATTCTTTTCTTACCTAATCAGGCTGCCTTATCAGGATTCACATCCTGAGACATATCAACAGTTTTTTCCTCGTTTTCCCTGATGCTTTCTCTTCGCGTTTCTTCAAAACAAACGTTCTCTTTTCTCTATACACTTTTCTCTTCTACATACATCTGTGTCATGTTACCTCTAGCTTCTGTTTCTTTTGTTTAGCCAGGTGTAGTTTCAAGATTTTTCCAAACTTCCGCTGAGATGCCCTTTGAGGCATATATAGTGATGTAACCTTACCTTACCTTACCTTAACTTATCAGGATTGATACCATTTCCTCCCTTATTGAATGTGGGGCGGGGTTCTCACGACCCCTGCAGTCTTCTTTACCAACGCACAAGCACAAGCGGCCTTATCAGGCTCGGTACCATTCCCTCCCTTAATTAATATGGGGCGTGATATTTCCTGCCTGCGTTGACTCTTTCCCCTCCATTTTTGGTACTGTAAGCCTCCATTGACCCCTCAGGCTCTCAATGTACCACAACGGACAGTGGTTGCACACACACACACACACACACACACACACACACACACACACACACACACTCAGTTCTGTCACGCACAGGCGCGTGAAAGAAAGGAAAAAACGACGGAGGCAGTGATGATCCACTCCCCACATACTCGCGCGTGCCATGGATGGGCATGTCCCCACATCCTCCCGGCAGGCTAGCCCAGCCTGCCCCCCCTAACGCCCACCGTTTTTGCATTTAATCTATCTGTGGTGCAGGAGCCATGCATATCTGAGCGGCATCGTTCCTAACGCCCATCGCTTTCGCATTTAATCTATCTGTGGTGCAGGAGCCATGCATATCTGAGTGGCATCGTTTCTAACGCCCATCGTTTTCGCATTTAATCTATCTGTGGTGCAGGAGCCATACATATCTGAGTGGCATCGTTTCTAACGCCCATCATTTTCGCATTTAATGTATCTGTGGTGCAGGAGCCATGCATATCTGAGCGGCATCGTTTCTAACGCCCATCGTTTCCACATTTAATTTATCTGTGGTGCAGGAGCCATGCATATCTGAGCGGCACCGTGTCCTGATCTGGAGTAGAAAGTGGTTATCACTGTGTTTGCAACCTTTTCTTTACAAAAGCCTAGGCCAAGGCTGGTGAATACACACCTTTGGCGCTTGGGCTGACTCGTCCTGGATGCAGATGCCGTTGGTCATCGTGCGGGTCACGTAAGGTCCTTTGGCCACCTGCCAAATCACACACAGGCAGTATCAGGTGAGGAAACACACACAGACACACAGACACACACACAGACACACACAGACACGCAGACTCACACAGACACAGAGGTAGCAGCTGCTGAGATGACACGCACACGCACTTGCATGTACACACACACACACATACGGACAACTTACTTTAGCAACCACGGCCTCCCCAAAGGGTGAGTATCGGTAATTGGGCGTTGCAGCACATGGTCCTTAAGGCCTTTACTACTCACACACACACATACATACATACACACACACACACACAAACAACTCACTTTAGCAACCACGGCTTCCCTAAAGGATGAGTTTTGGTAATTGGGCGTTGCAGCACATGGTCTTAAAGGCCTTTACTATTTGCACACAGAGCACACACACACACACACACACACGCACACACACACACACACACATCACCCTCACCTCAGCTGCCATGGCCTCCCCAAAGGGTGAGTTCCGGTAGTTGGGCGTTGCAGAACGCGAGTTGGGCACCCCTGCATTGCCGTTCATGGCCTCCAGCTGGCCCACCACAAACTTGGCGTTGACGAGCAGCGCCTCACGCACGCTGCCGTAGCCCTTGGCCACCTGTGTGTGTGCGCGTGTGTGTGTGTGTGTGTGTGTGTGATTGTATGTGTGCATGTGTGTGTTCGCTGGGTGTGCACGCGCAAGCACTGTGAGCACCGTGCGCGAGAACTCTGTGTGGGGTCATGTGTGATATGCGTCTGTTCGCACGTGCACTGCCTGTGTGTTTGAAATGATCACCATGCATGGACGCAATCATTTAACCGCGCACACACACACATACTCACACACACACAAGCACCATGTCTTTCATAGCGGCAGTTTCATAGTGATAAGAGAGTGTGACGATGCCTTACAACAGAACACCACCAACAAATCTTACATGCACAACAATTAATTCACGATGGCCATGTTATAACTGCAGCATATACTTATCTTATAAATTTGTATGCGCACTTAAACTTAAACTCACTTTAGTGCGAGCCAGCTAAAACTTAAAATTAAACCCACTTTAGTGCGAGCCAGCTAAAACTTGAAATTAAACCCACTTTAGTGCGAGCCAGCTTGGCCAGGACCTCTTCGTAGCTGGCGTTGAGATTCCCACCAGCCTCTGGGCACAGCGCCAAGTACACCTGCGTCGTGTTTGTTGCAGTAGTATAGGTCAATTAAAGTATAGGTCAATCAAACGTAGCTAGGGACACCAATGCGCCAAACGTGACATGAAGGCACACGCACACATACACTCAAACACATATACACAAACACCCACCCACACACATACCCACACCCACACCCACACCTACACCCACACAAACACACCCACCCACTCAACCCCCTCCCCCCCTCCCCCCCACACACACCTGGTGGCAGATGTCCAGCTGCTCTTCCAGCTGAGAGAACAGTTTACGGTAGGAGGTGGATGGTCGCACACACTCGTACAGCGCACTTGCAGTTTTCAGAACCACCTGCACATGAGTGTGCGTGCATGTGTGTGTATGTGTGTGTATGTGTGTGTGTGTGTGTGTGTATGTGCGTGCCACAGATCTAGCACAAAGCCCAAACTCGAGTGAACACCAGCAGAGGTCCCGACGGATGTTAAAGGTTGCTGCATTCTGAAAGAGTGTGCATGTCTGAGGAGCATTTCTCAGTGGAATGTGCTCTTCGTGCACGAGCCTTCTGCCCCTCCACCAAACAGAGAACCTTGCCACCTTTGAAGATTGAGCCTTCAGTGTCTCCCCTCCCTCTGCCAAATAAAACCTTGCCACTTTAACAGCGTGACCATTATCACTGACAAATGCTTCTTATTCAGAGTCTTATTCAGAGTCTCATTCAGATCAGGGCACGTGCTCTGCCTGGTCAAACTCCATCTTTGCAACAACCAACCAAACTGTTGGATGACACTCTTTGCAATAACCAGCCAAACTCTTGCATGACTCTTTACAACTTAGCTTGACTCTTTGCAAGAACCAACCAAACTGCTGGATGACACCGTGCAGGTCGGCTAGAGCCATGTATACACGGTGTATACTCATTATTTTTGGCAGGGAAATCACCAAACACACGGTGATACACGGTGCATATGTACGGTTCTGGCCAACCCTCCACATACACAAAGCTTCAAACCTCACCGTCTGTGTGTCCACCTCAAACAACACTTCGCACCACTGTAAGAAATGCTTACCACACAAATGCTTACCACACAGTTGCTCACAGAAGGGCTGCTCACAGAAGGTAAAAAAAAAGGCCTCCCTCAGCTAACGCTCATTGCCCACCATATTTGCCAACACTGCCTATGCCCATATTCATTATAAAAAAAAGCAGCCCTGCTCCTGCCCTGCCCTGCTGCACGACACACGTCACTTCTAAGTCATGCAGTTTGTACTAATCGACAGCAATGCCTCATCTTCTCTGCCTCAAGAAAAGAAAATAAACAAAAAAAACTACGCAGGCAGCAAAACACTCCCTGCATCAATTTAGGAAAAGGAGACACATTGGCCCGAAGTGCCGTGAGTCTCCCCCACCAAAGGAAAAAAGAAAACTAGTGGGGATCTGGAGGGTGGCTGGCAGCTCCCTGCTCCAGACCTAGACCTTGAGAGCAATCCGATTGTTCAAGTGCACGCCTCAATAAACCAAATACCACCACCCCCTGTGAAATATCCCCACCTGCGCGTCTCCCTTGCTATACACCCACAAATCCCACTCCTGAAAACACACATCGACAGCAATACCTCATCCTCTCTGCCTGAATTAACCATTTACCACCACCCCTGTGAGATATCCCCACCTGCACGCCTCCCTTGCTATACACCCACAAACCCCACTCCTGAAAACACACATCGACAGCAATACCTCATCCTCTCTGCCTGAGTAAACCTAAATGCCACCACCACTGCAAGACCCCCCCACCTGCGTGCCTGCCTTGCTATACTCCCACATACCCCACTCCTGAAAACACACATCGACAGCAATACCTCATCCTCTCTGCCTGAATAAACCAATTACCACCACCACTGTGAGATTCCCCCACCTGCGTGCCTGCCTTGCTAAACACCCACATACCCCACTCCTAAAAACACATCAACAGCACTCTCACGTCCCCTCAGCATTTTGTATAACAGACTACCACCACCATCGCAAGTCCCCCCTACCTGCGCGCCTGCCTTGCTGTAAACCACACGCCACTCCTTCAAAGGACCGAACTTGTCGTCTTCTACGCGGCGCCCACGCTCCCTTTCTTTGTTCCCTTTCGGAGCAGCAGCACCTGCACGCACACAAACATGATCCCACTTCATCTAGTCTGACACGCAGAAAGCCATGATCCTTTCTTTGTTCCCTTTCGGAGCACCAGCACATGCACGTACACAGAAAGGAAAGAAAAGAAAAACTACGCAGGCAGCAAAACACTCCCTGCATCAATACATACACAAATATGCAAATATGACCCCATCTCATCTACCATATATACATAAAAACAGCATCTGCTGCTCATTCCCTAAGAGCAGCAGCATCCTCACGCACGCACACACATACACACACAAACACGCATGCGCACACACACACACACACACACACACACACACACACACAAACACACACACACACACACACACACACACACACGCCACGCACACCACACAACTACGCACCGCTGCTGGCCTCCAGAGCAGGGCAGATGAGGCCGACCAAAAAAGTGGGTTCTGACAGCAGCAGAGCACGCTCCAGGGGCTGTGCCTCTCCCTCACCATCCACCACAGCAAAGTCAAGCAGCCTACATGCACGTGCATGTGTATGTGTGTATGTGTTCGTGTGTGTGTGTGCGTGTGTGTGTGTGTGTGTGTGTGTATGTGTTTGTGTGTGCGTGTGTGTTTGTATGTTGTGTGAGGTAAACAACTCGGTCTGTGGGTTTGGAGGCAAGTTTAAAATAAAAGACGAGCGTCGTCCTCACCATCCACCACACAGCATGTCAGGTCAATATGCAGAGTGTTTCAGGGAGGACCCACCAAAACAATGTGAATTGCTCCAACCCACTGATCTCGCACATTGTCTGCAACAAGGAATTGCACTTGGCTGCACCAATAGACAGATGATTTTGCCTCACTCTGCGGACAACATTGGCACCAGAAACTAGCCGCACTGGCAAACAGTGTGGATGTAAATCTCTCACCTGCATGCACCTCACGGTGTAGAAGCAGCGACCGTGTGACACCATACACTGGCTGCTGCACACTACGAAAGAACTAAAGAAAACGCTACGCTGGTAGTGCTAACACATCCAGCGTGATAAAGGGAAGGAGCGACCATGAAAAAAAAGTGCGTGTTTTACTCGTCCCACCTGCGCCGTGCGCTATTTGCTGCGGATCCGCCTGCAGTCTCCTCCAGGGCCGCCGTTTCACTGGGGCACTCTGCTTCCTCCTTCACAGCCACAAGGTCACGCTTGGTGGTGCGCACCTGTGTGTGTGTGTGTGTGTGTGTGTGTGTGTGTGGGTGTTGGTGTGTGTGGGTGGGTGGGTGTGTGGGGGGGTGGGTGTGGGTGTGTGTGGGTGTCTGTGTGTTTTGTGTATGTGTATGTGAGTGTGTGTGTGCGTGTCGGTGTGTGTATGTGTGCTGATCAGAAAAGTGGTTACAAGTAAGCGCCCAGTGAGAGGAAGACTCCGTCTGTGAGCAACGACTGCCCCTGAGTTCATGGGTGCAAACACACCTGTTTTGACTCCCTTTTTACATTGTACTTCATAGGGTCTCACATTCCATTGATGGAGCATTGAAATCACACCCAAACACACCCACACACACCCACGCCCACATACACCCACCCCCCCACCCACCCCTTCACCCACACACACACACATACAACCATGCACGCATGCACGCAACCACGCACCGCGGGGCCTGCGTCCTTGTAGGCCTTGTTGCCCTGTGTCGCTGCACGGCGTCTGCCTCCCCCTGCTCCCTCTGCACCCTCTTCTCCTTTTCCAGCTGCAGCCTCATCCTCCTCCTTGTCTTCTGCGGCGGCCTCTTTGCTCTTCTTCTGGGCCTGCCCTGCATTCTTGCCCTTGCCCTTGACAGCTGCAGGAGCAGCAGCGTCCTCCATGCGCTGCTTCTTGTTGCCGGGTGCCTTGCTGTCATTATCGGGGCTCTTGCTTGCTCCACTCTGCGGGGCCTTGGGGATGCCTGGGAAGGTTGCAAATGGGAAAGAAGGGAACGGTTGAGCACACAAACAGATGGGCCTTTGCACCAAGTGGCATGGGAAGGAGCGTTGTGTGTGTTTACCACATTGACAGCGGTCTTGCAAGGGAGGTGCCACGACTGCTGCTGCAATGCACGCCTTTGACTGTGAGCACACAGCCTGCTAGATGAGAGGGGCACGCGCAAGCTTGTGCTAGAGGGAGGAATGAAAGACAGGCATGTCCTTCCCTTGATTCCAGAGGATCACAGCAGGATAGCAGTGCTCAAAGGCGTTGGCCACAAGCCAAGGGCAATGGGAGAAATAGAGGGAAATCCAAAGGGAAAGACAGCTGCGGTGCAGCTGTCGTTTTGTAACTCGTTGTGACATACACACGCACACATACCTGAACCGGGCCCGTCGGCCTTACCCCCACGCCCACATTTCAGCGCTGAGGCGGGGGCCTCGGGAAGCTTGGCCTCCCCTGGCGATGGGACAGCTCCCTCCGTACTCGCTGTCCTGACCATGATTTTCCTTTTAATAAATATTTATATTGCGGTCCTTTCTAGCCAATTTTGCCCTGAATGTTGCCAAAGAACACGATGGATTTAAATTCTATAATGTCCAGGAATATATGAATATGACTTGAAGTTCAAACCGCCCTTTATGGCAGAGGATCAACTGTTTGCAGCAGCTGCTGCATGGTTCAGCTATGCCACGAGAGTTGCAGAGAGTGGAAGCAGTCAGGTAGTCAGTACTGATGTTGCGTGTGTGTGAGTGTGTGTGTGTGTGCAAAGGCACAAGTGTTTGCATGTCTATGCGCTCTACACAGTTCAGTGCCTGCTACGACCTTCAATGTGTAGTTTCTGTTGCGTATGCGTGTGCACATGTATGCCCATGCCTGTGTGATCCAAGGTGTCAAACCACAGGAAGCTTTTCGTCCGCTCGCACACAGGCGGGCCCTGACATTTTGCCCACTCCTGAGGAGGTTTCCGCGGTGTGTGCTGTGCCAAGCCAGGCCAGTGCTCTTGCTGAATTTGCTCTGCAGCAACTACAGGTACAGGGAGAGGTCGCACTCTTGTCTGTTTGACCAGTGCCTTATTATTTTGGCATTTCATGTACAAGCACGTAATCTTGATGTGGTATATGTATGACATAACAAACGTCTCCTAGTGCAATTAAAGTGCATATTGCGCCAGACTACATGGCATTTACCCTCCCTACACGTAAAGCAAGGAAAGAAGAGGTAGATAAGGAAGTAGAGTAGCTCGCTCCAGGACTTTGAGACTCCGCTCTATGGATGGCCCTTCAAAAAGGAAGAGCAACAGCTCAGTCCGAAAATTAACACTTACACAAAGACTTTCTGCTCACAACCCAATCAATGATAAATCAATAATCATTTGTAAACTACCCGCATCACCGGCATCCTTCAGACTGAGGTGGAGCATCGCCACGTCCCCCTGTTCTGGTCACGCATCGATGGCTGTGCACGTGCGCTGGCCTTGGCACGTCCTCCCCTTCACAGCAGCAGCAGCAGCAGCAGCAATGCCAACGATGAGCAGCGCAAACAAACCCCTGCCACGACAGTTGTGGATGAGGTTGGCAAGCAGCTGCATGCAGCCCTTCAGGTCAGGGCTGATTGGGATGTTGATCATCAAGTGCAGGCTGATCATTGATCAAAGGAAAAGAATGAAGTAAATACTACACAGGCAGTGAAAAACCGCTCCACACATTACTATGTTCCTGCCTCAAAAATGCAAGCAAGCGTAACCGAAACTCCCAGTGGCTGGTAAGATCATGAGAGCAAATAAATATGTGCACGCACACAACTCACACTCCCACACCACGCACAGGGGCTTCACAGCGTTGTGTCCCAGCACTGTGTGCAGTTGTCCCAGCTGTCGCACATGCTTCTCTCACACAACCAGCAGCAACAGCACCCTACCCAGCCTAACCACCAGCAGCACCCCATCCCACTGTACCCTCCCCCCTCTCCACCCCCACCCACGGCCGACAACCTTTCATCACAAAATCATAGTACGTGTCCCTCACACAACCCTCATACATGTCCCTCACACAATCCTCCTATGTGCTCTGCACACAGCTCTCATACATTTCCCTCATACAACCCTCGTACGTGCTCTGCACACAACCCTCATACATGTCCCTCACACGATCCTCATATGTGCTCTGCACACGACCCTCCTATGTGCTCTGCACACAACCCTCCTCCCGTTTCTGCTGCTGCTGCTCCTGCTGTTGCTGCTGTAGCTGCTGCTGCTGCTGCTGCACGTGTTGCTGCTGATCGACAACCTATGTGCTCTGCACACAACCCTCGTACGTGCTCTGCACACAACCCTCCTATGTGCTCTGCACACAACCCTCGTACGTGCTCTGCACACAACCCTCGTGCATCCTCCTCACATCACCCTTCCCCACACATCAACACTGCAGATGCTGTGATGAGTGGTGTGTCTGTGCGTGACGAGCTTAGCTTGGGTTTTGCAGGTGGGGAGATTGACCTGGGTAGCAAATTCTTCTGCAATATAACATGTTTCTATTGTTTTGTGCGCTAAGGCGAAATTGTCTTGAGCATCTTGCAAGCAGCAACGTGCCGCCTCCACACCTCACACCCAGCACCCCGCACACAACAACGCCCACACATTAACTTGTACACAAACTCTCACAGGTGAGGTGTCCCTAGGAGGTGCAGAGGTCACGAGCATGCAGCACAATGCTGCCCCTCCACCTCACACCCAGCAATCTGCACACACCAACGCCCACAGCGATGCTTTTAGCTTCCCCTCCCTATCCCCCCTTCCTGCGGGGGGGCCACTTGCACCACCAGCCCAGCAGCAGCAGCAGCAGCAGCAGCTGCAGCAGGGGCTTCTGCCCTCTACCCCTACGCACGCGAGGCCTCGCCTGACTGAGCCTGCCACACCCCAGCTCCTGCCCGCCGCCCTTCATCATCAACACCACACACCCTGTCAGCAGGGGACACACACATATTCTAATCAGCACCAGCCTCTGGGGCATTTCCCTGTGCATTCCCCACACCACCTGCATGGACTTTTGGATCAGCACAGTCACAATCAGGAGCAACGGCAACAGCCGCAGCAACACCAACACCAACACCAGCAGCAGCAGCAGCAGCAGCAGCAACACCGACACCAACACCAACACCAACACCAACACCAACACCAACACCAACACCAACACCAACACCATCACCATCACCAACAGCAGCAGGAGCAGGAGCCACAGCAGCAGCAGCAGAAGCAGCAGCAGCAGCAGCAGGAGCAGCAGCAGCAGCAGGAGCCACAGCAGCAGCAGCAGCAGTGTGGTTTGCTGAGCGATGACAGAGTGCTCGCTCCGTCCTCAGTGGGCATGTGCTTTGCTGCCCACCTGCCAAAGCACTACGAAGTCAAGGTCAGCGCCCTGCTGCTGGCATCTGCAACATCCAGCCTGACAGGTGCTGTGCTGAAAGGCTCTTGGTAATATGGTGCTGCAAATCAGAAATGATTGAGTGACCCCCTGATGCGATTCTTGCTTTCTTTCTGTTTTCCTGGATTCCTGGGTGGATGGGAGGGTGCACACACCCTATATGTAAATGTATGTCTTATCACGTGTGTCGCTCAATTGGTGTCTCAGTCATTTCAGCAGCCTTACCACATCATATGGAAAGGGCGTGCACGTTGTTTGGGGTGCATCCGACGAGCGGCCGGGTGCGTGTGTTGTGTTCATTATTGTCTATAGCTTACTTGATTATAACTGTGCAACGTAAATCCAATACAAATCTGAGTACTACGTTAGATTCAAATAATTGAAAGGGTATAAAACCTGGTGGGACCTTAACCAGCAGGGCAGTGTGTTGTGTTTCCTGGGGATCTTGGTGTATGGGAGTGATTGGTCGATCCAGGTCCCTCCAGGCTTGCGGGTCTAAAGGCATCTGCTTATAGCGATGCGAGCCTCCTTTGCCGGCCGGCAACAATGCCAAGGCATCCGCAACCAATGCATGAGGTGTCTTTCCTGGCACTTGGGTATGGCATCGATACAGGTTTGAAAGGTGTGAGTTTTAGTGCGTGTACATGTACGAATGTGGTCCTGTACATTTACTTACCTCAGTGTGTCTCACAACCAACGCATACGGACCCCCTCGTTCTGGGACTTTGCTGCACTCTTCTAGCACGGGCATCCTACTGTCGAAAAACAATACTCCGTCATGCTGTGGTAGATTTTCAATTGACTTACATGTCCTGAAGCTGCTGCATTCAATCTGTCTGGGTTAGGAGTTTGTACACCAACATGAAACTCCAATCGCAGGACTGCTGCTGCAGTACTTCAGCGTGGGCATTCTACAGTAGAAAAACACAATTTTGGCATGCTTGCGGTAGATGTCCAATTGACTCACATGTCCTGCGGCTGCTGCATTTAAATCTGTCTGGGTTAGTAGTTAACACGTAGGGTGGGCCAGAACCATATATTAGTGCGTATATGCGGTGTACATACGGTATTTTTAGCAGGGAAATCACCATACATACAGTCATATACGGTGTGTATATACGGTTCTGGCCAACTCTATTAATACACCAACATGAAACTCCAACTGCAGGACTGCTGCTGCAGTACT
>Ga0307974_1002710_pt1 | contig 12628 bp, 9 predicted proteins | sample OrgLakmetagen784_FD_201812 | JGI IMG/M metagenome (GOLD analysis project Ga0307974, IMG submission 201812) | Saline water microbial communities from Organic Lake, Antarctica - #784 | ecosystem: Environmental > Aquatic > Non-marine Saline and Alkaline > Saline | place: Antarctica: Organic Lake... | reverse complement strand
GAGGGTTTTTCTGTTTAGGCAGGAGTTTTTCCTTTTCCCAGTCTTTTAGGTTTTTTCCTTCATTCTGTCAGGCCCTTGCTGAGGACCGTGTAACAACCCCCACCAAAAAAAAAAAAAAAAAAAATGACTGTAAACCTCCTGGAAAACATCCAGCATTTGCTTACCTAGATATCTAGTTAGGCAATGACAAGAGACGTCATCAAAGATAGGCATAGCCTCAAACAGAAAAAAAATTCCTAATACCCATGAACTGGACGCTGTTGCAATCTTCATCCCTAAGGGCTGCAAAAATGGCTGCCAATTTCTTTGCACAAAAGGCTGCCATAACTACGAAAATGGAATAATATGCTTCAATCAAATATTTGACAAAATCAACTAAGGCAAAATCGAGGTCTCCTCTTCTCCGCCTTGGCGATTATCTCGTCTGACCACCTCAGATTCAAGAAGATTCCGAGCTCCCTTCGCCCATTCTGCTTTCGCCAGCGGCACAACGCTAGCCTCACCTGACGACAGCATAAAAAAGATATGTGAGTATGAATGGTCAAGACATGGAGAGCCCACACCATGCATGCTTTTGAACATAAAATAAGTAGCACACATACATTAATAAGGGGCAGACGGGGAATGCCGCATGTGCGGGGACCTCTAAGCTGTAAACTCTTAGCCATCAATTGTTCATAGTCCACAATGAGGTAAACTAATGCTTGCAGCCCTCTTCATCGATGCCCACTTTTGAAGCCAGAAAATCTGAGGAGATCAAAATCAGCATCCTCTTTGAAATCAATACACCCTCCCAACGCTTCATTGCATGTTGTTAGATGCCTTTATTATGGATAAAAATGCGGTGTTTTCTCTTCCCTCTCATGATCACTCAATTTCACTCACCCAGAAAGACTTCAAACAAGCCACGTGTTAGGCCAGCAGACCTGCAAAGTGGTAAATTATGTAAATTATTTAGCGCCATGTTAAAAAATGCTTGATATAAGCGTTATGGCAAATTTCGGCAGAACAAAAATATACCGTACAGAGATGTAATCATTCCGCACCCCAAAAAGAATATTATTAGTTTTGCAATTCCGCACCCAATCTGCACCCCTTTCAATAATCACTATTATCCTATCCGCACAATTCCGCAGGGCCAAGCAACCCCTGATGTGGCCCCAGACCTTACCATTGCTTCATTACATGCATAAAAGTTACTTTTGCAAAAGATATTGACCACAGGGTGGGCTGTCGCCACCCTCTGCTTGCAAACATGAGTCTGGCAGGTTGGTACCACCAAGCAAGCGTTGTCAAACTGCTCAAAAAGCTGACTGCACTCTCTCTAGCAGTTGCTCATACCAAGTTCTCGTTCCAACTCTGTGTTTGCGCGCAACCCACACAACTTGTGCTCGATCATTAAATTCAACAATCTAGTCCATGCCCTCTCCCTCCACATCCCCATGCCCTCCCCCTCGCTCTCTTCCTCGCTGCCCTCCCCATTTTCCTCGCTCGCACTGCTCTCCCCCATCATCCTCGCTGTCATCCTCAAAAATAATTTATTAAATCGCTCAAAAATAATTATTTTTCACTAATCCGCACCAGCCCCAAAAATATTTATTTTATTTTTGGCCGCAGTTAGCCGCACCCCTCAAAACCATTATTTTTGCGGCGTGATATATTCTCTGTATGGTAGAGCCAAAACATATTTTACCCCTTTAGATGTTTCATGTCACTACCCTTTAGATGTTTCATGTCACCACCAAGAAATCCTAACCCTACCCCTAAACCGTAACCCCAACCATAAATCTAAAAGCACATTGCGCCCCTTATAAACCCACCCCAGAGCTTGTTGCCCTTGTGGGGATCATTGGTCCTTATGCACTTATCGCTTATTACCATAGGCTCTGAAAGTCTGCACATCCACAGGTCACAAGCTTCAACAGTGCTTGCATTCCACTCACTTGATCTTCGTTTCGGGCGTCATGCTGGCATAATCTCTGAACCCCTGCTGGGGGGGTGTGACCAGGACGTCAAGCTCATCAGTAGCAACGTTCCAAAACATTGCCACCTGTGCGTGGGAGGAAAGTGTGAAGTTCATGACTCAGACTTTTGAGCAGATGTGATGTCCATGCAGGTTGCAGAATGGATTAAGGACACCACAATGGCCAACAGCTTCATAAAATGCAAGCCTCAGAAGGGTCCGCAAGGCGCAGGCCTGACAGCACATGCTCGCAATAGGCTGAATGAACTCCCTTTTTGCAAATGATGCAACATGCAAACTTCAGAAGGGAAATGAAGCTCTCCCCCTACTAAATCTCAGCCTGTTAAACAAAGGCAATGCACAAATTGCTTCATCGCCATGATGGCAACGTAAGTATTAAGAATCGGTCGAGAACTTAATACTAAAGTTTCAGACGAACCCGCACACAACATACCACACAGTGGCACGCAACACCATACGCAACAGCAGACCCTTGCAGAGTATGCGGATGCTCCTGTGCCCTACCTCTGTTCCCTCTACCAGGTTTTTGCCCTGGAAGATATTTGAAAAGGCCCCAAGCTCATTCAGCTCTCCTGCAAGTCAGTACACAAAGTAGAAAGAGGAACTGGGCTATACGCGTTCAAGAAGGAGCAGGGTCACCTTGCTGAAAAGACCATGAAAACATTGCATACGCAAAGGCCAAGGCCAAGGAATAAAACATTGTGCACAAAGCAAGCCCAATCCCGCAGGTGCCAAACAGCGGTCGACAAGAAATGGGAGAAGAAGAGAGGGAAAAGGAAGCGGCCGACAAAAACAGAAACAAGGATGAAGGGGGGTAACAGCAATAATTTAACAAGACTTACCAAAGTAGGGATGGATGTGGTCAAGAGAAGCATTTATCAGAAGAGAGTGACGAGAAACAAGCAAGCGACGGTAGAAAGAAACGATGCTCACCTGTCATAGTCATGCGAGGCACGAGGGTGTCATTCAAGGCCCCAGCAAACCTGCAAACAGTGGTATGTGCATGTGGCACATGTATGTCTGCATAAGACGCATATAATACAGGATGTGAACATTAGCTTTGAAACGCTTGGCACGCCTAATTGCTTCAAAATACAAAATCTCTCCTCCTTCCTCTCTCAATCACAAAACACACGTAAATATTCGCCTTCTTTCCACCGTTCTGACCTGCTCCAAAAATGCTGCTTCAGAGAAAGCTACCGAACTGACTTGCATTCGAGAGACTTCAAGTCAGACGCAGTAGTACAAAAACTTCCTAATAAACATACCACAATCTGCACGTGTTTGGGCGGACACCATGAGTACACTCACATCTCCCCGCTCACATCTCGAACCAGCCGCACAAGAATTGCCTTATGGAAGGCTCCATCCAAAAGCGCGCTGCAAAATGCATCATCCACGTCGTCGCTGGAGGCTTTGAAAAACCCTCCTCGGTCCCTCACTCCCAGCTCCTGTATATAAATGTGCATGTGTCTGCGTATGCGTGTGTGTATCAGCGCATGCAACCACTTGGCTGTGTGAGTCTATGGATGCTCAGCAAGTAAGAAACAAGTGCACGCACCCACACACACATAAACGCATGAAAACACTTACACCCACACCCACGCACGTACACCTCACACATGCATGCATATATACACACACAAGAACAGGTGCACACACACACTCACCCTCGCGCACTTTTCTGCTTCAATGTAGCAGGCGGCTGTGTAGACCTGTTTGTTGTATGCAAGCGTGTGTGTATGTGTATACATGTGTAAACGTGTGAGTATGTGCAATGTATGCGTCTTTGCTCTCATACCTTAATTTTCCTGTGTTTCCTCTCCACACAGAAATCAGCATTGCTCGCAAACCCATCTACCTGATGTAGAAAATTTCTGTGCAAGACAACTTAGACAGCAGCTTTTCTAGTCATATCTTTTCAATTATTTGTCATTTATGAGCTATGGGCGTACAACTCCTCATAAGCCAGGTGCAACCTTTGCAATTCAAATGAAAGCCATAAAAGGTTATGATTAGGTTACCACCTTTTTCCCTGTTCAACTATCACAAATTTTACACGTTTTACATACGCAGCCTAGCAGTCACACGTTTTGACTGATGACTTTATCTGTAAACTCTCTGTTTAATCTTTCCCTGTTCAGCAACAATTGCAGGAAAACAATTCATCAAAATATCTCTGATAAAAAAGGCTGTTATTACATCCACGACCATCGCTACACTGAGAATGATCACATTTGCTGTGCAGCATTAGTTTTATTTCACAGGGACATTTGAGTCCTTCAAGGACTAGTGCTCTGCTGGTTTGTCTGATTACTCCTCTGCAACAAACCAGTTTTTTTACCTTTGTGCTTGCAAGTCAAGCTGCGTTCACCTCGCGTACCTTGACAGATAAGAACATGATCTTTTTGGAGCGGGTGGAGGCACCGAGGCAACGGAAGGTGTCCCCCGTCCTGCAAAAACAACAGGACAATGCGCATCGGCTCACGGTTGCAAGCAACCACTCCAGAAGATTGAAGACATGTATGTCAAGGCTAATTCTACTGCAACAATGACGATCCAGAATATCACCGAAGCCGGTTTTTCTTCCGCCAGTGGTTTACCCCTTGATAAAAATCGTGTCAGCAGCAATCCAGTACACTTTAAACATGTACAGGTTTAGCACAGCATTTCCGATTAGGAGGGCTGAGAGTCTCTTTGTAAACAGCTCGCAAACCGGCACGACCGACAATTCCTATGTTATAGTACATACAAGACCCAAATTTCGACGAAGTTATATTTTCTTAGGTTGACACGAGCGATGAGTACGGGGTCCCAGCTCCATCGTCACATTTTGAGAAATGCAGTGGACAGTCAATATTTCACTTGCACCAGGTGCCATGAAACAGATTTTGTGCACATTCACACATTCACAGTTGATGGTAAATTGATGGAATCGATGCATAATTTTTCAGAGGTGGTCGACGAAGGCCTGAATTAGGGGTACTTTTGAAATGTTCCCAGAGTTTGGGTGCCCCAGCTGGCAACTTCTAAGCTTAGCACCCAGATGTAGATAACACCTGAGCTTGAAAGGTGCCAGTAGGGGCACACTTGCCTAATTGCCCGCGGCGTGAACCCCACTTTTCACCACCAATCTGTCATACCTAACCACCAACTGACCCGATTTGTGTCATTTCTATATGAATGGTCTACATTTTAATAAAGAATATCATTGCAACAAAAATGGGGCAAAACGGAGCAGTAGTTGGCCAGGTACCCCATTTTGGCCCATTTCCCTAAGAAAAATCAGCAAAAGGGGTGCCAAAAAGGGTGGAGAACCAAGTTCCACCAAATCCGGTTTTCAGCATCCCAGACGATTTCTGATCATAAAAGAAGTACTCCTGTCGTGTTTTGAGGTGAAAAGAGACCCTGGGTAGAGCGTGATGGCTCTCTACGTAAACATTTAGTGCCAAAATTTGAACTGGATTTCTGCCCAGACCACTGGGGTAGTCCATTTGGCCTCAAACTTCATAAACATCTAGTTATGTTATCTTAACACGATTTGCATTGAAAAAGGAACATTTTCAGGACTTTTGCTCCGTCGACCACCTCTGATAACTTGTAGTAATTTTTTTGTAATTTTTACAATGGTACAGAGCCTGATGCACGAATTAAGGATGCACTTATAATATGTAAATTGTTAGCATTCCAAAAGCGTATGAGGATAGGAGCCGATACTATTTTATTGAATTGGCAAGCCAATCACACACATGGAGCATTTATTAAGAAGATGTTGAAGCCTATTCTTCGCCACGAGTCACACTACCCGTTGAAACGACGGATGCTCAAGTCGTATCTCGACCCGCCATATCGCGCACCCCCCCATTGAGGGTGCACCGCAGGTCCACCACTTGACAATTCTTTAAATTGTGAAGCGAGCGGCAGCGAGTGAACCGCCGAAGGTACAAGCGAAGCGGCTGAAAGGCCGCGGAGCGGAACTTAGAACCAAAGCGAGCACGGTGAGCGTAGCCTGATCGCTCAAGCAATGAAACCATGGTCATCGCACCACAGGCACACCATTCATACACGTGACCGTGCTGGTAGACTGCCAGAGGGGGACTGCCACGCAGCCCAACGTGCCCGGGCATGTTTAAAAATGTATAATGCTCTCTTGCTCGTGCTGAAATTCCAATATTCCTGTACTGTTTAATTGCTCTGTCTGTGGGTGTACGTTCCTAATTGTTGCTGGTTTTTGTGCACATGCTCAATGCCGTGGCGTGCAGGCCACTCTTTACAACAATACGGCCATGCTAGATCACCCAGTGACAGAGTCATGGAAGAAGAAACAAAAAAGAAACATCTATGCTGGTAGTGAAAAACCACTCCCATGGATAAGGAGGAAGCAAGCTGCCTTAGGCTTGTTGACCAAGAACCTGATTGCTAAGGCTCAGTGGGTGGGCAGTTATAATTTTGTGCTCCCCTCAGACAGAATCAGTCGATAAGGTTGCCTAAACCCTAAGAACCCATGCCAGTTTGTATGCCTTCCGTGTGCAACGAAGTAAGCGTAATGGGAAATTTACTGTATACTAAGCAAAAGCACGCTCCCTCAAAAACGCACCAGAACTTTTGGGCCAAAGGAAACTCCACGCCTGAGGTCTCATCCCGTACAGAAAGGGAACACGTGGTTGCCCGTGGACTTCTGCGTAGCTGTTCCAAAGGATAAGATAGGAGGAAGTGACAAAGATGCCCGCATCCCTTTCATGGGGCTCATTTTCAAGTATTGCAACACAGGAGGATCTCGGTATGCTAATTGTTGAGGATCAGGAACACTTGTGGGGCAGTTTGAGGCATTTTTGGCCTTTGATACTGAAGCCAGATTGCCATTGGCACAGGACTTGCGTGAGAGCAGGGTTAAGCTAAAGCTAATTGCACATCTGGATAGACGTCGAGTAAAAGCATTGTTGCTTGCGTACACCCAATGCCTATCGTCATGGAGATGCGAGCGTGAGGGGGGCTGTGCCTTCCTGTGCTTGATCCTATTACTGGAGGTAATCAGGTACAGCAAGCTTGGTCTTCACCTTGGTCAGCTGATTGGAGGAGTTCCCGCCCTGAAAGACCCCCTGAGCAGAGGTACTTCTAAAAGATGCCTGTTTGTGTGACAGCATGCTGAAATGTCACCAACTTGTGATGGTTGTAACGTTACAATCACAGCAATATTTTTTGTATTTTTTTGGTACAGACGATAAAAAAGCGGGCGTTTTCCAACGAACCTGTTAAAAGTCAAAAGGTGAGACCGTTTACACACACACACACACACACACACACACACAAACACACACACACACACACTCTCGCACACAGATACACACACATACACGCACTCCACACACACAAAAATACACACACAAACAGACACACACACAAACAAACAAACAAACACAAAAAAACAATGCACACGTGCATACACATGCTTAAACTCACTCGCAGGCAATGCAACAGCACACCTCAGATCCACCCCCTGCATTCACTTACATAGAGCTTGACTTCCTCCTACAGCCACTGAGTTTTGATGATGCAAGTGGGGCTACACAACAGCCCCCCACTGCAGTAGGCACGGCACATAGGCAGAGTGGTCGCGTGAGCCGACCGCGCACCCAGGTACAGCACTAGAGGCTCTCAAAATTTGATATAATAAGCAACACTGCTCTTTGGCAAACCGAAAGGAAGAGAGATAACGGATGAAGAGGCCTGTAAAATTGGGTGCAACGTAGTGTGCAAATGGCAGGGGAATGAATTGTGGAGGTACAGCTTGGAATGCAAAGAAAGAGCTAGTGCCTACGGACACCCTCGCAGCGCTTTCTTATCACCTTTAGTTGCTTTCAGCAAGCAAAAACATCTAGTGTTTCACTGATCAAGCATGAGACAAACATGCTTACGCATGCACGCACTCATGCACAGGAGATCACGGGCAGCCTCGTCTCTGCAGGCCCCACTCTAGGGAGCCAACTTACGTACAACAATGCGTGGCATACACGTGAATGGCATACAGGTGGGCTAACAAATGTTCCAATAACAAATATGCAGAAATGAGTATGAGCATGAACGTAGGAGTCGTATAGCACTGCAAGCTCGTGCCTCACACACACACACATACACACACATTGAAAAGCACACCACACACATATACACATATACACACACAAACACACACGCACACGCACACGCACACACACATACACACAGGGCTGATCACACAGCAGCGTCAAGGCAGGAAAACGCGTGGGCCGCGCCGGCAGGAGCAGCACCAACAGACCCCGCATCCTTCTCCTTTTCTCCAGCACCTACACAGGCCCCCACCGCAGCAGCACCCCTCGCCAACAGTGCTCCTGCCCCCCTCACACAACCAACATCAATTCGATCCTGGGGACGCTGTTGAGGCCGTGACCCCACTCACTCTCGCACAGACGCTGCAAGGACCACCGACAGCTGCTGCTCTCACTAGGGGGGGCAGTCGCTCAAGGCGAAGGGGGCGCCACCCTGTGCTAGGTGATAGCGCTGCAATGCAATGTGTGCTAGATTATGCAATGAGTGCTAGTCTATGGAATGGGTGCTGGATTATGCAAGGGGTGCTAGATTAAACGACGAGAGCTAGATTATGGAGTGCTGGGTAAAGTGTGTTGTGCTATTTGCTGGAGGCTATGCTCACACGTGTGAGGTAATTACTACGCTGAGGTGCGATAGGTACTAGGTTAAGTCACTATATTACTGGGTGGCTGTCTGTGTTTATTGCCTCTATCCACAAAATAGGAAAAATATGAGTCTTAATAACAGATGAGTCATTATTGATCTGGCAGATAATCGTGTGTCGGAGGCTGTGCTCACGTGTGTGGGCCCTGAGCTGCCAGTGGGAGCCTACTTTGGTATATGCCACTAGCAGGGGTACTAGTTGGTAAGATAGCTGTGCTCGTGACGGTCGTTGTCAGAAGCAAGGCATGAGACAGTATCAGACAGCTGTGCATGAGACAGTGTGTGCATCAGACAGCTGTGCATGAGACAGTATCAGACAGCTGGGCAAACGGTAACCTAGCCTTGGAATCTGACCTACTAGACTGGATGTTCATAGGCTGGACAAGAGATACGCAAGCCTTGACATGTTGGAGTAAGTGTGCACTAGAATTCCTTGGTGAGTGCCGGTAAGATCTTCTCAAGGAGGTAAGAGGGGGGTCGTTGATACAGATGGCCGTTATTGCTAAGCTGAGGCCCTGGTTGGACGTCTTTGCTTGAGCAAGCACAGGGTCAACGCAAGGGTGTGCTGTGGCTCGTTATCAGCCGTATCTCTTTTACCTGTGGCAGAGAGAAATGCCTCGACACCTTATTAATGGCTGAGCTGTGTTATAAGATCTTACAATGCCAAGACCTCAGATTGGGCATATCCACGCGTTGTACGATTGTTTCAAGCAGCATGCTTTGCCTGCCATGTGCAGGGTGGGTGGGTGGGTGGGTGGGTTAATGCGACCCCAGTCCTGTTCGTCCTCATGGAATTGCATGCAGTGCACTACTGAGTTGTCGCATTGCAGTGCAAATGTTCTGCCCTGTGCAAGGTGGACGGACACGGTGCCAGTCCTGTGCGTCCTCGTGGAACTGCATGCAGTGTCCTTAGGATCGTGTGTGTACAGCATGGATTGCAATCACTTCAAAGCTGCCACACTGTTAATATTAAAGGGCCGCCTTATTTGATATCTTGTGTAGGATGGATGAAAGTCGTCCCAGTTTTAAGCATTCTCAAAGCCTTCACGCGCCCCCTGCTGCCCGTGTCCAGCTTCTTGGTGGCGGCAGGCGTGTGTGCGTTTGCGCCCGGGTGGCCTGCCATGTTGCTGGTGCGTGTTTGCTCAACGCATGAGCTGTTGCACTTCAGTACACCTTTCAGTGCAGTTAAGAGCTGTGGTGCTCGTCTATGTGCAGAGGAACCAACAGATGCTGGTGGTGTTTGCTAATGCAGGGTTAGCCGTGTTATTCAAGCTGTACGTTTGGTACGGTGCATTTACTTATGTCTCACACTGATGTTACGTGCATGCGGTGTCATCACGTGGACCTGTACGTTTAGTACAATAAATTTTGCTTATGTTCTCACACTGGGTTGCGTGCATACGGTGTCATCACGTGGACCTGTACATTAAGTACGGTGCAATCATGTGTGTTCTCACACTGATGTTACGTGCATGCGGTGTTGTAACATGGATCTGGCCAAACCTGCTTAGATGTGAGATATCTAATGAGCAAAGAGTTGCAGGAACACGCTTTTGCTCGTTTGCCGGATTATGTTGCGTTCCTATTCTTCGTTATAATTCTTGCAAACGTCTTTTGAACTTTTAAACCTTGTCAGCTACTCCATTAGTGCGGCATAAGTAAACCCTCTAACGGTGCTCAGCAGGGTAAGAGCAGAAAGTATGGTGCTAGAAATATGTGCGTATGACTTACTTTGCCGTCCCTTCACATGCACTATCATTTTTGCGCATATGTAGCAGAATTTGCGTGTGTATGCAGGGCATTGCAGTCGTTTTTGCTAGAGAAGTACTTATAAATTTGCTGCTGACCAAACTTAACGTTTGTGTGTGTTTGTTTGTTTGTTTGTTTGTTTGTTTGTGTGTGTGCGTTTGTGTGTTTGCAGGGTGGTGCAGCTATTGCCAGTAAAGGAGTACTTTGTGGCCTGCCCCTGCTTCCTCCGTGGCAACCTGCACATGCCGCCCTCCGTCCTTTGCTGCCCCTATCTCAGCCAATGCTGGTGTGTGTATGTGTGTGTGAATGTGTGTGCTGTAGGGTACTTGTGTCACCGCGTACCGCAAATGTTTCGGAATCCCTCGTGGTGAGTTCTGATTAATCAAAACATTAGTATGAAAAAGGCATCGTGAACTTCACATTGGTGCAAAATAACTGGTTTCGTTACGGCTCGTTATAGGCAGAATAATTACAGAGCGGGAAGGGGGCATCAACACCAAAAACTGAAGGGGAACCCAGAAAAGAACACGCAGAAAACCGCTATATCATCCTAAGAGGCGAGCTCTTATAGACACACACTTCAGTCTGCGGACGCAAGATATGCGCAAAGAACAAAAACAAAGAAAATAAAAAGCGGGCTAGACACTAGGGGCAACGGAAACGAGGGAGGGAAAAGAAAGAACTCTGCAAGAAATAGCAAAAAAGCAAAGGCAGACATGGTTGTGCAAAAGTGCATCACACATGTCACTCGCCTACAAGAACTCAAGTTCTTAAGTTCTTCTGCATGCTGCAGAAAACTCAATAGTATTCTAGGGATCCTAGGTTCAAATCCTAGTCAAAACACTTTAAACATTTTTTTGTGCTGCAGCAACGTGTTTTGCCCCGTTCTTCTGCCTTTTAACGCATGTTTCTTTTTGCTTCGGCCTTTGAAGATGTACGCTTGCTCAATCAGGAAAGGGGCAAAAAGACGTCGCATAGGCTTGCATTGTCCTTGATCATTATGTGTTGTCCCCCTCGCAATGGCCGCCGTGGGGTTAATTAGTTGGGTACGTTCAAACCTCATATTCATTACGGTACCCTACAGTACTGTGCAGAAACTTATACAGCAGCATCAATGCTTATCATTATTTCGTTTATTGAGTTGTGGCAAAGCAGAAAAGCATGTGCGTATGCTAGCTTACTAAGTATTGATATAATATGTAAGAAAGGATATGTTGTTTGACATCACAAAATGCGCAATGCTGTACTGAATCAACACAGAATTAGAAACAAAATGGTATTCGTACACGTGCTGTGGTATTGGCACATGGTCACATGGTCACATGGTATACCAGGGATGTGTCGTTCGTATAATACGCCGTATCGTATTAAATGCGTGTATTACCGTATTGAACAAATCGGGCCGTATTATACGATTGCAACATTTGCTTTTTGCCAGTTTTTGGCCTTATTAGGCAATTTCCGCCCCAACAACGGCCCAACAACGGCCTTTTAATGAGCTTCCAATACTATTGTATAATTAAGGATGTCACAGTCTGTTCAGGAAGGTGTCAGACTTTCATTTCTCGACGCCCCAGAATGGGCAGAAATTTTGTACATAATATTATCACATATCAGAATATATTTCCGGCCAATATGATGTGCGTTTGCCTGTCCAGGCAATGAGAGATATATATATCCGCGCAAGCTTCAGAAAGTCTAACCGTAATGCACAAACTAGGGCCTATATCGATGAGCCTCGCCCTCAAAGACGCTCGTCGAGCCTCGCTGGCAAAATCACACACCCTAGTTACCCATGCTTATGTATAATATATAATATATCAGGGATGGGTCATACGGACTTTTGAGACGTAGGACTTTTGAGACGTCCCATACGGATTAATACGCCATTAATACGACATACGCGTATAATACGCAAACGTATTTTTGCTATTTTGGGGGGTACCCTGGGCTTGCACCAACCACCCCCCAACCACCACCGAATTGTCCCTCCAGCCTCCAAAACATTATACTGCCTCCTGGTAAAGACCCTGAGTGGCATCGTTGTTGTTATGGGACCGAAGGGGCAGATTTACGAGATGCCGATGCCAGATGCCGGATGCCAGAATTCCGAGATTTCAGCAGCGGTGCCCCCCGCATCCGCGAGCACTTCATGAGGCAGAATCCCGG
>Ga0307974_1002709_pt1:0-7500 | contig 12629 bp, 15 predicted proteins | sample OrgLakmetagen784_FD_201812 | JGI IMG/M metagenome (GOLD analysis project Ga0307974, IMG submission 201812) | Saline water microbial communities from Organic Lake, Antarctica - #784 | ecosystem: Environmental > Aquatic > Non-marine Saline and Alkaline > Saline | place: Antarctica: Organic... | reverse complement strand
GTGGAGTGATTTGGGTTGTGCGTGCCTGTTGCAGAGCCTGTGTTGCTGCCACTACTACTACTAGTACTTTTGTGCGTGGAGTGTGTTGGGGGTCCACGTGTGTGCGTGCCTGCGCTGCTGCTCATCCTCATCCTCTGTGCTGCCATTACTACTACTACTGTGCGTGGAGTGTGTGGGTTCACGGGTGTATGCCTGCGCTGGTGCTGCTGTTGCTGCTGCTGTTGAAGCTGTTGCAGAGCCAAAGGTGCTGCCACTACTACTAGTACTAGTACTACTGTGCGTGGAGTGTGTGTGTGTCCATTTGTGCGTGTGCGCTACTACTTCTGTTTTAATTCCACTTGTGCTGCCATTACTACTACTACTGTGTGGGGGCTGCGCGTGTCTGAAGCTGCTGCTGCGGTCTGTGTCACTACTGTGTGTGGAGAGTGGGGGTGTGGCACAACAATCTTGGGAAGCTGCATCCTGTATTAATAATGTAATGTGTTTGTTATTTTAGTCAAAAGTGGCACTGTGCGTAGAGTGGGGCATTGTCAGGACGCTGTTCCATAAAGCTCCCTAGCACGCGACGCACTGTGCATGGAGTGTTTAATTTGGTCGATTTGCAGCACGCACAGCATGGTACCCAGAACAGCCTGCACAGACGCAGTGGACGTGTATCACGCATTATACCCCACGTTGTCGACCCTCAGGAGTGTGTGTGTGTGTTTGTGTGTGTGTGTGTGTGTGTGTGTGTGTGTGCTCTGTTTTACCTGGTTTTGATTTCTTGAAAATTTCACCCAGCTTACAGCCCAGGGAAACCACTGTTGCCTGATTCAGCAGAAATTCAGGAGTGTCAGGGTGCCCTTTGTTTGTATTTTATGTGTGGATTGTAAAACGGAGGGTGAGTGCACGCAAACGCTAGCGTGTCCTCGTGCTCACGTATAACACCACTTTTTCAACAGGCACATGACGCCCTGAACTGTTTGGCACCTGCAGGCACCATGTCAAATCTTCCATGAAGGACAGCATATCACCCAAGAACATTCTCATGATTGGTACGACAGGGAGGAATAAGAGTTGATTATGCATGTTGTGTTTAAAGTCTGCTCTACGAGCTGTGCCTGCTAGGACTTGTCTCATCCTGCTGTTCTTTGCAAGAAATTCTCTATTACATTCCTGCCTCTGCCTCCGTTTGTTCCACACTTAGGTCCCACGGGTGTGGGGAAGACTGAGATTGCCAGGCGCCTGGCCAAGCTAGCAGATGCGCCTTTTGTCAAGGCAAGTCGCTTGCTACCAAAATGGCTTGTTATGATGGATCAGAAGGATGCCTGAGCTTCAGTGCAGACGTGCATGTCACTGCGGAAATTATTTTTATTACGTGCAGGTTGAAGCTACCAAGTTTACAGAAGTGGGCTACCATGGCAAAGATGTGGATTCAATGTGAGGCGCTGTATTTTGTACTGAGAGTAGTAGATTGAACGTCCATCAAAGCTTTGCTCACTAAGGGCTCAAGTAGCAAAAGCTTTGTTAATGATGAAACCGTCTGCCCTTGCTTCGTTTTGACAAAGACATCGTACAAAGCTTTTCAGCAGGTACTACCCGCACAGTGGTCTCAATTATTCAGTAGGACTGATCTGCCAGATTTCAAACTGGGTCATAAAAGTGTAAAACCAGCGCAAGCAGGCGCCACACACATTCCTGGGTGCCAACAAAGGGGTCAAGCAGGCGGTGCGCTCTAAAATGTCTGCAGAAGCAAGAAAATGCAACATGCTGTGCATGCTGACACTTATTTAGTTATCGATACACACACGAACAGTGCGAGTGGGGCCAGATTGATGCCATGTATATGAGTATGTCTTAATGTTATCCTGACCTACTTCCACTAAATCTAGTACGATAAAATGTGGGCCGGAACAGCCGACGCATGCTATCTGTGAGTTTGCGATGTGCATGCTCAGAGATCCAACCTGCCATTATATGCTGAGTGGTTCCAAATCAATGTCTGCATTGCATTCAATTATGTTGACCAGTGTGCAACACGAGCTGGAACGTGCATACTAGCACTGCATCTGTCACATGCACACAGCATAGTACAGCACACAAGTGCACACACATGCATAGGCACACGCATAGTACAGCTTGTCTTCACGAACAAGCAGCGCCTTCCTGCCTCTTGTTTTGCAGTATCAAAGATCTTTTGGAGTCCTCCATCACGCTTGTACGCAAGAGGCTGAAAGAGCAGGCACAGGTACAGGTGCTGTGGCTTTTGTCAGTCTCTTGAAGTGCATTGAATGTTTGGGGGGGAAGTATCACAGATGTCTGTGCTATATTTTTGAGAAATTGTAAGAGCAAGGGATGCATCGAGAGGCAGGAGTACGGTTTAATATCTTGATGTAAGGCTTTTTAAGTACCTACGTTAAGAAAACCACCACCCCCAATTATTGTTTGGGGGGGGCGGTGATCAAATCAGTTCTTAGAATATTACTTTTCCTTAATATTCCAGATCCTGCAGGGATTTACGGGATTTGGTGGGGCGGTGATTGAATTTTTAGTATAAAATTCATTTTTAGAAGGGGGGCAGTGAGTACATGTATGCACGGTATGAGGGGTGGGGAGCATTTTAAGCGGGAATGGCTGAGCTCCTTTATATAAGACTCAGGGGTGCCATAAAGTGCTTTCCTGCGACCCTGTGAGAGTGGTGGGTTGTTATTTCTTCCTTGTATGACCTATGTTTTCCTTACATCATACGAATGCTCTAGCCAGTGTTTAATGTTTGTTTGTGCTTTCAGGCAGAAATCAGTGCAACGGTGGAGACGCAGCTGATGAAGATGCTGTCTCATAGTGCTGTCATGCTGGACACAGAAGACATCCCCTCCCAGATGAAAGCATGGGCAGCAGCTGGCTACGCCCTGGACCAGCTCCCTCCAGGCTTGCAAGACCTGCAGGCAAGGACAAGAGCCAGCATCCCTGCTCTACTCACTTCCCCTTCTCTGTGCCGTAGCAAGCAAGTCTAAATATTTTGCACCGCCATTTTCTGTGTATCTTGTCGTTACACAAATTCTGTCCTCCATACTGCTTAATGGTAACAACATGAGCAAAAAGGAGGAGCAAAGCCCAAAATAACAAGTTTGATTTAAGGTGATATTGCCTATTGACCATCGGTAGTTGCACCTTGGCCGTCGATGGTGCATTCCTTCCACCTGGCTTCATAATTACATGCCTGATAGGTGACACTTAGTAATACTGCATTTCCTGCTTGATCTGCAGAGCCGGCTGCAAGCCGGAGAGCTTGAGGACAAAGTGGTCGAGGTGGAGGTGCCTAGCAAGCCACCCAGCATGGACATGGGCAGCATTGGGGGGCAGGTGGGGCCGGCAAGAAAACACAAACCTTGTATGACTTGCATCTAAGGCATGCTCAGAACAGGAAACCTCTCGAACTGAAAAATCCTGGTTGTTGTTACTTACATGGGTATAATCGTGTTTGCCCTGGCGGCTTGAGTTTTGATGAGGTATTATGTATTGTACTCCTTCCTCTTCGCATGCTCGAACAAAACTTCTGTTCTTCGACCATATGATCTCCAGAGCCCGATGGTTATCAACCTGGACCGGCTGATGGGATCAGGAGGCCAGGGACGGAGAGAAAAGCGGCGCTTACCAGTGTCAGAGGCCAGGTGAATAATGGGGTTTCATTGTGTCAATTTGCCCTGTGTCCAGCAAATTGATGCTGCTGACGTCTTCCATCGAGCCTAATCTCCAGCAGAAAGACGACGTGTGCTCTATCTCTTATGCATCCAACACCTTCCCGTGGACTTGTCCTTGTATCTGAACAGGTCACAACTTGAAGATGCTGAGGCTGAAACCATGTTCCCTGCAGAAGTGATTAATAAAGAGGCCATCCGCCTGGCAGAGCAGGATGGGTGAGTTTCCTACATCATTCCCAAACCCAGGCAACTTATCACGTTGCCCGTATATTGGCTTGGTTGCTTGCTGAGGTTTGTTGATCCCTCACGGTTGCGCTGTTCAGGGTTGACGGCCTTGGTAGCAGCTGGCTGCGCCGAGATGATATATTTTTCTTGCACTTAATGCAGGATTGTTTTCATCGATGAGATTGACAAGGTTGTGAGCAGTCGGTCCTCCTCTTTCAGGACAGGAGACCCCAGCTCTGAGGGAGTGCAGCGTGATTTGCTTCCCATTATTGAAGGTCAGACTGTTTGATTTCGTTTTTAATTTGTCCTTGTCGTGCTCATTTGAGGATACACAGGAAGCAGCCTCCCTTCCTTGCTGTGCTCTCACCATTGTGTCTGTCATGCTTAGTAGAGGGAAGACAGCCCAGTGCAACGTTGCGTGGAATGTTTCGTAGCAGATTTTACTCAATTTGCTGTAATCTTTTAACATGTTTAACGCACATGAATCAATATTGCAGGCTCCACCGTGCAGACCAAGCATGGCAATGTTAACACAGATCACATCTTGTTCATGGTAGGGAACGTTGAGAAGCAAGTTTTGATAGCAGGTTTGTAGGAGTCAACGTGTGTGTACTCATGTTGTGCTGCTCAAAATCCAAGTGAGGTAATACCGTTCTTTTGGGGATGCCACTCCTTTTCAGTGTTGTGCACATACGGCGTCATTCAAAAATTGCACCGTAAATAACGATTGTAAATAACGGCATTACCGTCACTAAACTCTGACGATTGACGGCGTAATTTACTATTTTCACCGTCAATTTGACATAAATTACGCCGTCAGCGTCATTTACCATTGACGCCGTCAAGCGTCAGGTGCACAACACTGTTCCTTTTACAGTGCTCTGGAGCTTTCCACTCCTGCAAGCCGTCCGACCTCATGGCCGAGCTGCAGGTAGGTGTTCTTGCCAACCTTGTGTGTGCTTGTGCATGTTTTGTGCTGTGCTGTAAGGAGGTCTATCACGTCGTCCGTGTCAGGTCCTTGTCCTTTGTTACAAAATTATTTGCATCAGAGTTTTTCTTGCCTACCTATTGCTTTGTCTTTGGGTTTACCTCCGGATAACAGCCATTCCTTGTTATTATTCCATGGACCAAGGATATCAAATTTACTGCCCTGCTGATTGTAAGCCTTACATGTAAATGCTCCATACAGCTGCTTTGAAATACATGCACCCTGTGACATTACTTCTGAACAGGGCCGCCTGCCCATCCGCGTTGAGCTGAAAGCCTTAACACAGGAAGATTTCTACAGGATTCTGACAGAGCCAGAGTACAGCATCATAAAGCAGCAGCAGGTGTGTTGAGTAATGTTTGTCTGCAACTTTTTGGCAACTGCCCAATTTCACGCAATATGGCTTGCTCATGTGTACGAGTATGTTTAGACTGCTCAGAGGAGGCAGTGAATTTGTTGGTACGGCAGAAAACTAAATGGTTTGGGGGGTGCCACCCATGGGGACGACCTGCAGTTGACTGCCGTACTCTTCCTTCCAGGGATTTATCATACGGCGATTTGGGATGTTCAACACAATTAAGTACGCATTACACAAAATCCGCAATAATTACGATCGTGTTATTAAGCAATTCTGGGGGTGTCGATTGACTCAAAATGGACCCAAAACGTTTCAATATCTTTTTTCATAAATCATATGTTGTTGATATGTTACGTACCTAAAGCATAACAAGCTTGCTGGAAGGTCGCCTCTGGGCGGGAATTTGCCTGAAAAGGCAAAAAAGCGAAAATTGGTAATAATTGCAACTGTATAACAAGGCTCGATTTGTACGGTAAGATGCGTGTAAATACAATATTGCGTATCATACAAAGGCGCCTTATGACACATCCCTGCTTCTATCTTGATTGATCCTCATCTCAAATAGTTTCCTCTTCGTCTCCAGATGCTGCTTGCCACAGAGGGGATAGACCTGCACTTTACGGATGCTGCCCTGCGTGAAATTGCATGCATCGCTGAAGATGTCAACCGCACCACAGAGAATATTGGCGCGAGGCGGTCGTCAAGTGTGCTGGAGCGTGTGTGTGAACACGTCTCCTTTGCTGCCCCTGAAATGGTCAAGCAGGTAGGAGCTGCTGTATTATAGTGAACCTGCACAATGCTTGATAATCACCAAAGGAAAATTGGAATGTGTACACAGAGAATGCTGTAAAAGAGAAAAATAAGCTGCGCAAGCAGTGAAAACCACATCCCTCAATGCTTTCAATAAGAAGTTCTTCATGACTGCAGGCTGCAGACCGTTTTTCCCCTTATGTGCAACCTTGTTGATGAGAAGGTCTATCACTTTGAAATTTGCTCTGTCTTTCCATCCAGGCGGCACAAAATGGACAGCAGAGGTTCCAGTATGTCGTTGACAAGGATTCTGTCGATGAGCGCGTCGCTGTCATCCGAAAGCGCCAGGATTTGCTGAAGTGGATCATCTAGTGCAGGCCAATGTAAAACAGTGATGTTAGCAATTTACGTCCTGTCAGGTACAGTGCACTTCAAGAATTTTTAGGATATATGTAGGTTTCCCATTTTTGAGGAGGCTGTTTGCAACGTTATGTCTCGCTCTGTCTTTACTGTACATCAAAATAGGCTATGGCTGATCACAGCCCAACCAAAGCTGTTATGTATTTTGCAAGCTTTAATCTGAACAGAAACTCCCTTCACTTTGTCACGATGAATCATGGTACCAGCTGAAGCATGGATTGTACGTATGGGCTATATCCCCCCATATAACATGAAAGTGTCAAGGAAACCTGAGTGTTCAATGTAGGTAGGTAATGAAACTCTCTCTTCAGTTTTAACGCAGCGAGGAAACCTGCCTAACCCGCACTCAAAAAGGCCACAAAAAGAATCAGACATGCAAGGTCGATGTTGTAGAACCAGTGCTGTCAGCAGGCAGATCAGTTTGCCACAGGCTTTAAGAAACCAACAGTCACAAACACGCAACATCCTAAACTGCAATCTGTCTAAAACAGTAGCATGAACTGCCAGAAACACACCAGAAAGGCAACATGTCACTGAGAGCACGTGGGAATCACAGCCGCCCCTCCTCTTGATTGCAGGTGCGTGAGACTTAAAACAGTATGTGCAATGCATAGCGCCATGATTGCTTGGCCAGACTGAGGACCGTGGGTCTGCACCATGTTACAAGACGTGAGACATACGCTTGTTGAGTGCAATGCAGCAAAGGGGTAAGGGGTTACACAGCTATATCCGCCAGCGAGGGCAGTTGAGCTATAGCATAAAAAGCCAGCTTCAAGAAGAGAAAGAGGCCAGACTGAACAAGACACCAGAAAAAGAAGCTAGAGGGAACATGAAACTGATGCATGAAACTGATGTATGTAGAAGAGAAAAATGAATAGAGAAAGAGAACGTTTGTTTTGAAGAAGCGCGAAGAGAAGGCATCATGGAGAACGAGAAAAAAAGCTGTTGGTAAGTCTCAGAATGTGTGTGAATAAGAAGCCCCAGTCTGAAACAGGAAACAAGAGGCTGAGAGAGCCTCACAAAACCAGGAGTGCCAAGAGAACAAGTGCAGCGGAGCAGAAGAGAGAACAAAGGACGCA
>Ga0307974_1002701_pt1 | contig 12644 bp, 13 predicted proteins | sample OrgLakmetagen784_FD_201812 | JGI IMG/M metagenome (GOLD analysis project Ga0307974, IMG submission 201812) | Saline water microbial communities from Organic Lake, Antarctica - #784 | ecosystem: Environmental > Aquatic > Non-marine Saline and Alkaline > Saline | place: Antarctica: Organic Lake... | reverse complement strand
ACCTGGCAACAAGTAAAAGCTTTTATAAAATCCCTCACATCGAGCAATGCGCTCTTACACTACCTGGCAACGCGCAAGGCGCTCTTACATTACCTGGCAATAAGTAAAAGCTTTTAAAAAACCCTTCACAACGATAAAGGCGCTCTTATATTACCTGGCATTAAGTTAAAAGCTTTTTAAAAATCCCTCACAACGAGCAAGCTACTCTTACATTACCTGGCAACGCGCAAGGCGCTCTTACATTACCTGGCAACAAGTAAAAGCGTTTAAAAATTCCTCACATTTACTGAGTAAGCTACTCTTACATTACCTGGCAACAAGTGAAAGCTTTTAAAAAGTCCCTCACAACGAGCAAGCTACCCTTACATTACCTGGCAACGCGCAAGGCGCTCTTACATACCTGGCAACAAGTGAAAGCTTTTAAAAAGTCCCTCACAACGAGCAAGCTACTCTTACATTACCTGGCAACGCGCAAGGCGCTCCTACATTATCTGGCAACAAGCAAAAGCTTTTTGAAAATCCTCACAACGAGCAATGCTTTCCTACGTCACCTCGCAACAAGCAAAACTTTCCTGCACTCTCACACTATCTGGCAACAAGCAAGGCGTTCCTATGTCACCTTGCAACAAGCAAGACTTTCCTTAAGAATCCCTCACATTGAGCAGTGCGCTGTTCCATTACCTGGCAACGCGCAAGCTCCAAAGCGCTCAGTCTGGGTAGCAGCTTGGAGCTGCCGCTGCAACTGCAGAGAACGTGAATGAATGCGTGTGTGTATGTGTGTGTAAGTGTGTGTAAGTATGCGCATGTAAGTACGGCAGACAGATGCAACTGCAGAGAGTGTGTGTGTGTGAGTGTGTGTGTGTGTGTGTGTGTGGGTGTTTGTGTGTGCATGTATGTGTGTGTGTTTGTGTTTAAGTGTGTGCAAATTTGTACGGCATATTAGTGCATATTGGTACGCAAACAGATGCAACTGCAGAGAACGTGAATGACAATGTACATGTGTGCGTAAGCGTGTGCAAATTAGTACGGCATATTAGTGTTCTATTAAGACGGCTGCTACTGCAGAGAGCGTGAATGGATTTGTGTATACGTGTGTGTGTATGTGTATGTGTGCGTGTGTGTGTGTGTGTGTGTGTGAAAGCTTGTGCAAATCAGTACGTCAAACAGATGCATCATCATCAGCAGCAGCAGGAATGCGTATTGTGCATTGCGGTTGAATGAGCAAGTTAGGGTTTAGGTGGTTGTGGTGCCGAGTTGAGGGTGAATGCAGGCACACAGAAAGTGGAGTGTGTGGGTATGGTGCAGTGCAAGCTCACAGAAAGTGAAGTGTGGGGATGTGGTGCAGTGCAAGCACACATAAAGTTAAGTGTGTGGGTATGGTGCAGTGCAAGCACACATAAAGTGAAGTGTGTGGGTATGGTGCAGTGCAAGCACACATGAAGTGAAGTGTGTGGGTATGGTGCAGTGCAAGCACACATAAAGTGAAGTGTGTGGGTATGGTGCAGTGCAAGCACACAGACAGTGGTTGACACGTTGATGTGTGGTGGGTGGGTGTGATCAGATGTATGGTGCGTAAGTGTGATGTAAAGCAACTCAGCAGCGTATTTATGTGCCAAGATGTGGTGGGTGGGTGTGATCAGATGTATGGTGTGTAAGTGTGATGTAGAGCAACTCACCAGCAGCGTATTCAGCTGCCAAGGTGTGGTGGGTGGGTGTGATCAGATGAAGTGTTTGTAAGTGTGATGTAGAGCAACTCACCAGCAGCGTATTTAGCTGCCAAGGTGTGGTGGGTGGGTGTGGTCAGATGAAGTGTGTGTGTAAGTGTGATGTAGAGCAACTCACCAGCAGCGTATTCAGCTGCCGAGGTGTGGTGGGTGGGTGTGATCATATGAAGTGTGTGTAAATGTGATGTAGAGCAAATTAGCAGCGTATTCAGCTGCCGAGTTGTGGTGGGTGGGTGTGAGCAGATGTAGTGTGTGCAAGTGTGGGATTAAGGTGTTTAGCTTGCTGGCTGCACTTTCATGCCACCTGTTACTAGGATGTGACTGCAAATATCATCACTACTTCAATTTTCGACACTGGTTGATTTTGTTTCACCAGCCAATTGCCATCAGCCAGAGACTCGGGCTGTAGGCCATCCTTGTAACCCCTTGTAACCCCCTTGCTTCAGTTTGTGGCAAGGCCCGGCATTTCAGTCAGCATCCATCCATCATCCTTTGGTGTTCCTGATTGTTGTTGCTCGGCTTCACCCCCTGCATAAATTCTGCACTGTCTACTCAAGTCAGTGTCCATCCATCATCCCTTCTGCACTGTCTACTCAAATCAGTGTCCATCCATCATCCTTTCTGCACTGTCTACTCAAGCAAATGACCATCCATCATCCCTTCTGCACTGTCTACTCAAGCAAATGACCATCCATCATCCCTTCTGCACTATCTACTTAAGCAAATGACCATCCATCATCCCTTCTGCACTGTCTACTCAAGCAAATGACCATCGATCGTCCCTTCTGCACTGTCTACTCAAGCAAATGACCATCCATCGTCCCTTCTGCACTGTCTACTCAAGCAAACGACCATACATCATCCCTTCTGCATTGTCTACTCAAGCAAATGACCATCCATCATCCCTTGCTGCTCTCAATCGTGAAGTGTTGTTTGAAAATGCACCATTTCTGTCACTGTCTCCTGTAGTCAGTGTCCATCCATCATCCCTTGCTGCTCTGCCTGCTTGCTCAATTTCATTGTCAGCATTTTCATATTTTCTGCACTGTCAATCAAGACTCATACAGACTCCTCAAGCTTGTGTCAGATTTAGTTTCAATTTCGACACTGGTTGATTTTGTTTCACCAGCCAATTGCCATCAGCCAGAGTCTCGGGTTGTAGGCCATCCTTGTAACCCCTGTGACCGCTTTCTGCACTGTCTACTCACGCAAATGACCATTCATCATCCCTTGCTGTTCTGCCTGATCGCGCAGTGTTGTCCAGTTTCTTTGTCTGCAGAACTTCTGCGCTGCCTACTCAAGTAAATGACCACCCATCATCCCTTGCTGATTCTAGCCACGGAATGTTGCTCACCTCTCAAATTTGTAGGTTTGGCCAAGAAGGCCCATACTTTTACGGTGAATACACGGCATTTTTGGCAGGGAAATTACCAAATACATACATTCATACATATACGGCTGTATACGGTTCTGGCCAACCCTACACATTTGACCCGTTTCTGCAATACCTGCTACTCAGACCACTGTCCACCCCCCCTTTCTGGATTTTGGTCAACCACAGCCTACTAGACTTGCCTGCTTGAATGTTTCTTTCAAGATCTTTCTCAATCTTACCTGCTTGATTGTTTCTTTTAAGATCTTTCTCAATCTTACCTGCTTGATTGTTTCTTTTAAGATCTTTCTCAATCTTACCTGCTTGATTGTTTCTTTTAAGATCTTTTCTCAATCTTACCTGCTTGATTGTTTCTTTTAAGATCTTTCTCAATCTTACCCGCTGCAGCGTCTGCGTCTAGACTGGCTGCCCTTCCCCTCCCCATTCTAGTATTTACTGAACCCTACCTGCTGCGGCGACTACATCCAGCCCGGCTGCCCTCCCCCTCCCCTTTAGAATATTTAATCAACTTTACCTGCTGCGGCGACTACATCCAGCCCGGCTGCCCTCGTCCTCCCCTTTCGAATATATAATCAACTAACCTGCTGCGGTGACTGCATCTAGACTGCCTTTTCCCTACCCTTTTAATTATTTAATCTACTTTACCTGCTGCGGCAACTACATCCAGCCCGGCTGCCCTCCTCCTCCCCTTTCGAGTATTAGATCAACTTTACCTGCTGCGGCAACTACATCCAGCCCGGCTGCCTTCCCCCTCCCCTTTCGAATATTGAATCAACTTTACCTGCTGCGGCGACTACATCCAGCCCGGCTGCCCTCCTCCTCCCCTTCACCCCCAGCCTCTGTGTACAAGAGCGGGGCGTCTGGATGCCACAGTGCTGCTCTCTCAATGGCCAGGTGCTGCGCAGCGTGTTATGTGATATGCATGTAAGCATGCGTGTTTCAGTGTACAAGAGGGGCCTGTCTGGATGCCACAGTGCTGCTCTCTCAATGGCCAGGTGCTGCGCAGCGTGTTATGTGATATGCATGTAAGCATGTGTGTGCTAATGAGGGACTGAGGGGGAAAGGAGCTAGCAGCTGGACTATTGGGTGGTGCCACAGTGCTGCTCTCTCAACGGCCAGGTGCTGCGCAGCGTGTTATGTGTTATGCATGTAAGCATGTGTGTGCTAATGAGGGACTGAAGGGGAAAGGAGCTAGCATCTGGGCTATTGGGGGGTGCCACAGTGCTGCTCTCTCATCGGCCAAACAGCTGCACATTGTGTTGTGTATCATGCATGCAAGCATGCGTGTTGCGGATGAGGGACTGAGGGGGAAGGGAATTAGCATCAGGACTCTTGGATGGAGCCACAATGCTGCTCTCTCTATATATCCAGGTACTGAATAATGCGTATGTTGCTTGCCGTTTTTGTGGGGCACTGCTGCAGCAGCAGGCTGGGTGATGCAGGCAGATTTGTTGCAAGTGAGAGATTGCGAGGAGAAAGGGGGAGCAGTGTGGGGTGTGACACCGGGCGAGTAAGGCTGCGTTGGCGTTTTTGCTGGGCACTGCTGCAGCAGCAGGCTGGGTGATGCAGGCAGATTTGTTGCAAGTGCGAGATCGAGAGGAGAAAGGGGGAGCAGTGTGGGGTGTGACACCGGACGAGGAAGGCTGCGTTGGCGTTTTTGCTTGGCACTGCTGCAGCAGCAGGCTGGGTGATGCAGGCAGATTTGTTGCAAGTGAGAGATTGCGAGGAGAAAGGGGGAGCAGTGTGGGGTGTGACACCGGACGAGTAAGGCTGCGTTGGCGTTTTTGCTTGGCACTGCTGCAGTAGCAGGCTGGGTGATGCAGGCATATTTGTTGCAAGTCAGGGATCGAGAGGAAAAGAGGGAGCCGTGTGGGGTGTGACACCGGGCGAGCAAGGCTGCGTCAACATTTAAGTATAATTCATCGTTAATGCCTGTAGCAGCACGTGGTACAAGGCATACTCGAGATGCAAAATTAGGAGTCGCTTTCCTAAATGTACCGCTTCAATATCCAACGTTTGGAAGCGCAGCCCATGAGCACATGAGTGAGCACTAGGACGTTTGGCGGCTGCGGTAACAGAATAGGTCAGCGTAGGACATTGGCACGACAATAGGGTCGGCCGGAGCCATATGTTTTTAGGTATAAACGATATTTTTAGCGAAGAATCTCACATCAACATACAAACGGTCAAATACGGTACAGATATACGCTTCTGGCCAATGAAAGGGTTAGCATAGGGCATTGGCACAACATGGCTAGCGAAAGACATTGGCACGGCATTAATAGCGTAGGACATTGGTATGACATTGTTAGCATAGGACATTGGCACGGCATTGTTAGCACAGGATATTGGCACGGCATTGTTAGCACAGGATATTAACATGGCATTGTTTGCATTGGACATTGGCACGAGATTCTTAGCATAGGACAAACGGAGGTTGCCACGGAACAGTTCAATGGCGCCACAGTACTGTTTTCACTTTTTTTTTGGGAGCAGCATACAATCTGGTTTAGCATTAGGGTTGGTTAGAGCCATACATGTACGGTCCTAGCCAACCCTTCTTACGTTTTTTTTGCTTCACAGCATTTTGGTGGTGCCCCAAACAGTGCTGCCCTCACAATGCTATGCGAGCAGCATACAACAATTTAATTAGCATACACTGCTTCACAACATTTTGGTGGTGCCCCAAACAGTCCTGTCCTCATATTTCTATGTGAGCAGCATACAACAATTTGGTTCAGCATACACTGCTTCACAACATTTGGGTGGTGCCCCAAAACAGTACTGTTCTCATATTTCTATGCGAGCAGCATACAACAGTTTGGTTCAGCATACATTGCTTAAGGACAATTTGGTGGTGCCGCAGAGCTGACCTCATCACACACACATGCACACGCACGCACCCGCACGCGCACACACACATGCACATGCGCACGCACTCGCACACACGCACACACGCACGCACACTTGCAAAACATAATCAATGCACACTCCTGAAATTCCCACCTCCAGCGTGCGAGGCAGTCGGTGAAGTGCGACAGGTATTAATGGCAGACCGTCCCCCAGGGAGTTATTGGATCCAGCACCCCTTTTTTCACCCAAACCGGCGCCTCCTGTTGGCCTTGCCCCACCCCACCCACTGATACCCCCTCCAGCCCAAGGTACCTTTCAGGAACAGTGCAGGAAGGCGTATGCTTAAAAGTGTGTGTGTGTGTGTGTGTCTGTGTGTGTATGTGTGCGGTGAGTGAATGCATGTGTGTGTGCGTTAATGTGTGTATATACTTGTTTGTGTGTGCATGGGATGGGATGTGTGTGTGTGTGTGTGTGCCGTGAATGATCTTGCACTGCTGAATTATCTCACTGCCCGCGGAGGAGTCAAAGACGGGTGGCCAATGCATGATTAGGCTTCACCACGACAGAGTCAATGGCATGTGTTTGTGTGTGTGTGTGTGTGTGTGTGATAAAGTCATGAAAATGCATGCTCTACAGCATTGCCATGATAGCCCACACAACCTCCTCCGAGCCGAACCAGGCCTTTGCATTCCACGACACTGAGAAGAAGCTGAGTAGGGTCAATGAGCGACACAGCTGAAAAGGGTCAATGAGCGACACAGCAGAGTAGGGTCAAAGAGCGAGACAGCTGAGTAGGGTCAAAGAGCGAGACAGCTGAGTAGGGTCAAAGAGCGACACAGCAGCCGAAGAGGACAAGTATATAGGGTTGGCCAGAACCATATATATACGGTGTATATACGGTATTTTTGGCAGGGAAATCACCAAATATACGGTCATATACGGTACATATATACGGTTCTGGCCAACCCTACAAGTATACAAATCCAGGTACTGCACATGACTTGACTAGGGCCATATATACATCCACGGCGTACATATACATGGTATCTTTGGCTTGAAAATTACCAAATATACGTAGGGTTGGCCAGAACCGTACATACAAAAATACGGCGTATCTGGAACGCCATATAATCGTATATCCGTATATGGAAATTCCCGTCCGTATCCGTATCCGTATGACCGTACATGGGTTTTGGCCGACCGTATATATACGTCGTATGTACGGTTTAAATCGTATATACGCCGTATATGGACCGTATTTGCAGGTGGTGCAGGGTTTGATTCCCAGCAGCAGCAGTCTTTTTCGCTCTTTTTGTAAAATCTCTTTTCTCGCGCCTCTACTTACTGAGCTCTTCCTTTGCTTCCCTATTCTATTGATGCATGTGTTTTGCATAAGTAATTAGTTTTACTGGTGGTTACGGTAGTTACACTCCCAATTGCACTGAAAAAGGCGTTGTATTGGTCTTTTTGGCTTGAAGCAAGCCTAGCTCCCTAACCAATCATTTTTGGGTATAAAAGTACTCAGCTCTTCAAGAGCTGCAAAATGACCCCCCTATGAATTAATATTTTTCTTAATCCATTTTTCCTCATATACGGTATGTACAGACATACGGCGTATTTACAGTATATGGATATCCCATGTACGGTTTGGGCCAACCTTAAATATATGGTGTATATATTTATGTACATATCCACGGTTCTGGCCAACCCTAAACACGACTCACGTCATACTATCATTGGATTCACCCCACATTCTACCTCAGCCTAAGATAGAGGCTCCCTCTAAGCAGGCAAGGTTGACCGGACTGCGATTTTGACTACCCTTAAGACATCACACATGCGCAACGTATGTACACGTAAACCCGCAGATGTGCAAACACACATACACACGCACAAACGCAAACAGGCACGTCCACAAGCACTCCCCAAACCTCCACCCAAAACCACCCACAAAACACACTCGCACACGCATGCATGCACACACACATACACACTCACACACACGCATGCACACACACACACATACTCACCCACGAGCCAAACCAGCCGGCTCCTCCCTGCATAGCACTGCTTTTTCTGCTACTGCTGTTGCTACTTGCATCTGTTGCATCCAGTCCCTCTTCTCCCCTAGCCCCCTCATCACTCAATGGTGCGAGCAGCGAAAGGTGCCTCAAGCAGGGGAAGGCATCCAAGATGTCTGCAACGTGGGTGGTATTAAAACAATCTTGCAGGTTGGGTTTGGGTTGCAACGTGGGTACCGTACAGACTTTATATCACCGCGCAAAAATATCGTGTTTTGCCCTGCGGGGTGACTGCGCGCACGAAAAATATCTATTTTTTTTGGGGGTGCGTGAAAAATGGGGATTTTTGGCGTATTTTGGAGCCTGTCAGGCAAAAATCCCTGTGCGGGGTTGGTGTAAATTAAATATTTCCAGGGTGCGGGGTTGATGCGGGAGTGTGAAACTAAAATATTTTTTGGGGGCTGCGGACTGAACCCAAGTCTGTACGGTAATTGACAAGTAAATATCCTCAAATAATGTAGATCTCGTGTCAAGATCAGAGAGAATAGTTGGGCTGTTATGCTTTTAAGTAGGGTACTTCAATAACTTAGTAGTGGGGGTACAAAAGGGGGTGTTTAGGTAGGGTTATTTAACCTCTACTCCCAAACAGAAATTTTAGTAGGGTACTTAAGTTGGATTGAGGGGTACTCAAGTACCCCCTGACTGTAGTAGGGATGCACACAGCTTTTGGAATTTCAAGGATGCGTGGTGTGTGCTGCTTTTGATGTCACTGTTTCTACACCCTTATACACACTTCAGAACGATCATCTGAAGTGACAGCTTTGGAACTTACCGAGCGTGGGAGCCTTGCTTTGACCACTCAACACGCTTAATTAATTTCCCTCTAATGCAATTTTAATATTAATTACAAAAAAAAGTGAACATGCAATCAAACCTGAAGCCCATCCAGGATCTGTGCATAGCATGGTGCAGGTTATCGCACGCAGCATTCCAGCATTCCGCATGGCTGCCCAGCAAGAGCGAAGAAGCCCTCAGGTGGCTCAGCAGTTGTTTCAGCACCTCGGTGCGGCAGCGAGAGCAGCCTCTCCCGCCACCCCGAAGCAGCTCCCCTTACCAGGAGATCCACATCTCCTGCCGCTGCTGCTGCGCGTGGGCGACGCACTGCACAGCCGAGTTGGGAACACAGCCGGGGACAGCGCGTTACAGCGCTTCCAGGACTCCTTGCTATGGACTCCGGAGGTACGATACGGTTCATGCATGTCCAGGTTCGCTTGTGTCGCTTGTTGGAACAGGGTTGATCATGACATACATACAACGACTGAGCTTGCACATAAATAATCGACAGCTGTGTGTCGGTGCCATGCATGAAATGCATGGAATGCAGGAGCTCCGCAGATTGGAGGAGGAGATGACCATGCAGCCCGGAGAGGTGTACAAATTTAGTGTCTTTACAGTTGATGAGGTGGAAATGCTTGCACAGGGGCATCGCAAGGGGGCGGAGGTGAGAAAAAATCGTGCTCAAAAATGTTCCGACGCTTTTGCACGCACTGTGGCGTATAATTTCTCTACTGCAACACACTCTGCACCTTGCTTTCCCACGCTTTTGTGTGCACATACAGTGGCACGTAATCGGACAAGGCCAAGCACCAATTGTTGGAGGCACTTATTGTGCTGAACAACCTGCTGTGTTCCATCCCCACCAGGGATGTTGGGGTCCTGCAGTCAGGCTGCAGCACCAACACCTGCACCAGCAGCACCAGCGCCTTCCTTGCTGTATTCATCAGTGGTGGATACAGCACGGAAGGCGCTGGAAGAGACGCACATGTTCGGACGAGGCCCGGCCAGCCGCAGGAGCGATGGCTCCCCGTGGCGTTCCGGCTTTGCGTCGGTTACCCCACGACGGCGACCACAGCAAACACACGCGGGTGACCCCTTTATCTGTCATAGTGTGTACACACAGGTCCTGCGATACGGCCTCCAAGTCCCCACCAAGAAGAAGAACCGCCCAGAGGCATTGCCATTGCTCTCAATGTCAATGCCTCTCGCTGGTCCCTTGCCATTGAGAGGGAGGAAGCCATGAAGGATGTGCGCAAAGAGCGAAAGGAAGCAACAGAGGCGAAAGAGCAGGATCTTAGGCTTGCTCTCAACCAGCGGTATCAGCAGTCATGCGTGCTACGTACGGAGCAGAATCAATCGCAGCAGCTGCAGGTGCAACAGCAGCCCACCCTAGAGCAAATAGCCAGGTCAAGCGAGCTCAGGGTGCTCCGTTACCCAGCGGTGTCCAGCAGTGAAGCAAGTGGAGGTTCCAGTGTTGCAGGCAATTACTGAAGGGGTGAGCAGGGTGTACAGTTCATATATTGCATTGCAGTATGTTTGAAGCCATGGTGCACTCCCAATAACGTAAATGCTGTAATTTGCAAACTGTCGCACCGACTTTCAGGGGGTGTACACCTGCGTCTACATGCCTAAGCAGACCACTGGCTTCATGGTTAAACGTGCATGTATACATTGTCATATGCAGTGACTTGAAGCCTGTGCACCTCTTGCCAGTCTATCAGACACATCAGGTGACTCATCTCATGGGCTTCATCACCTCTTGCACATGCGCAGGGTCTACCAGAAGGAACCCTGCGGATGCCTGTAAGCTGTTTAATGCAGGATACTCTCATCAAGATCTTCGGAGTTTGCCACGAGCCTGGACGGCTAAGGATTAACGTAAGTACGCACACAACCACCTACATGTGCTTGCTCTAATTGCATGCCTCTCAGCTCTGCAAGCACTCTCCTGCGCTACATTCCTGTTTCCGAACATTGCTGAGGCACCCAAAGAAAAAATACACACGCACACGCATGATCCAAATAAACACACACATGATCACCCAATACAAACACACACACGCACACGCACACCCACATGATCCAATTAAACACACACATGCTCACCCAAAACAAACACACACATACATACACCCACACGATCCAAATAAACACACACATGAGTATCACACAATTGTAGTTTTTATTGTGCCATTTGTGCACAGGACCTCCGTGAAACAACCTCACAGCAGCGGCAGCGCCTGATGGAGCTCTTGCAGCACTGCAAGAGGGCAGAACGACAGCCGTATGGCAGCAAAAGAGGTGAGTTGAGCTTCATGGACAGCTACCAATTGTGCGCTCCCAGATCTCCACTCCAGATCTTCGAAATGCGCATGTGTTGCTTAATGATCAGTTAGGGATTTCTGCAAATGCACTCCCTCTCATGCCATGCAATCCACAGGAAACGTCGCATATCTGCCGATCAATGAAGAGTCCGATCCAGGTAGGGTGTGTTCATTGCGTATCAGCAACAGCCGAGAAGTGCAGCGGCAGAGTAAATTGAAAATCAATGTATCAAGTCTCTCCTTTTTGGGGGATAATTTAGGGTAAATCATGAGAAGAAAATCTTGCTGCACTTGCTTCTGCTCTATTACCACTGAAGTGCCTTGAACTTCTTACTTGTTTGCAGCTCCTCTATTAGGAAAGAGGCAGCGCAAGCCCACAAAAAAGGTTCGCAGCGGAGGGCCGCCCAGTTCCTAAGATACCAAGGTAATTCTAGCTCACCATCTCATCTGCAACAATGTTGCCGTACCCGTTGAAGGTCGTCTACAGGACATGGCTTACATGTACATATGTACGAGAGCCAGCCCATTGCCATCTTAGACATCACAAGGGCAGCAGCAGAGCAGCAGCAGAGCACTCTGACCACATCTACACCATGGCATAGAAGCTAAAGAATGCCTGGCACCAATCCACCAAGTATGAGCCTGTAATGAAGTTGTTCAAACCCCCTCATGTCATTGTTTTTGCCAACATGTGCCCCCAGCACGACAAGTTGACAGCAGGCCGCTTGGAGCAGATTGACATGGAGGAAAAACAACAAAATAAATTTGGGGATGAGAGGGCACGATACGAGGCCACCGTCGCTGCAGCCCTAGTTTTCCTGGATTCACTTAACATCCAGGGCCAATGATCCAGCTTGCTGGTGGGAAAGTGCAAAACGGTGTTTTTAAACACCCCCTTTCTGTTGTTCTCCAGAATTCCAAAGTATAAATACATTAATTATTAGGAAACAAACATAACAGGATGGGCCAAAACCCTGTGTAATAATTTGTCTCCCTGGCCTTATTTAACTTTTCCTCCCCTTCCATAAACCTGCAGCGGGGATCTCCAGGTTTCCAAAGTATAATACATTGATTAACAGGAAACATTATTTGATAAATAGGATAAGATAGGCCAAATCCCTGTGTAATAATTTCTGTCTCTGGCTGGCTAAAAGCGACATTTTTACAATCTATAGACATATATAATCCCAGAATGCTTTAAGCTGTTAATAATTAATAAACAGCACGCACTACCGATAAATAAAGTATGCAGACTGCTCTCTCTTCCTCCATCTTCAGGCGTGGAGGGGAGAGAAAGGAGCTGTTTGATGGTGTGCAGGCTCCACAGCAAAGGGCTGGAGGACAAACAGGGCAACCCGCCGGTTTTGGAGACGCAGAGGTTGAACCTGAGCTGGCGCAGGAGCTGGAGCAGCTGTTGAACGTGCTTCAAGCCCCCAAAGCAGGGTGAGCAGCAGCCTGTGTGAAGTTGGGCATGCCTGGCAATGCCCATTGC
>Ga0307974_1002696_pt1 | contig 12658 bp, 9 predicted proteins | sample OrgLakmetagen784_FD_201812 | JGI IMG/M metagenome (GOLD analysis project Ga0307974, IMG submission 201812) | Saline water microbial communities from Organic Lake, Antarctica - #784 | ecosystem: Environmental > Aquatic > Non-marine Saline and Alkaline > Saline | place: Antarctica: Organic Lake... | reverse complement strand
GCCGCTGCCGTCACCGCTACCAACACCCATTCCAAGCCCAACGCCGACTCCGCAGCCCACACCGCTGCCGTCACCGCTACCAACACCCATTCCAAGCCCAGCACCGACTCCGCAGCCCACACCGCTGCCGTCACCGCTACCAACACCCATTCCAAGCCCAGCACCGACTCCACAGCCCACGCCGCTGCCATCACCGCTACCAACACCCATTCCAAGCCCGTTACCGTCTTCACTTCCTACACCGCTGCCCTCGCCAGCACCCACGCCGGTACCCACTTCCATTGATACAGTAGCCATGAAAATTGTGATGGTCGCAGCCGTTGCAAGTACTAGCGACATTACCGAGGCCATTCTTGCTCAAGCTCTGGTTGGCAAGTTGGCAGGAGCGGACGCTTCAGATTCATCAACAATTCGCAGCGTCGAAGTTGTTGCCGCCAGCAGACGCCGCCTTCGCAGCACTGTTGGCAGGAGTAGAATGGACACCAACTTGGCTTTCTCTGACACTGAACCTATCAGTCGTAACGCTATCTCGAGCAGCAACAGCCGCGGCTCATCGCTAGAGAAGGTGCCTTCTGAGGTTCTGCGATCGTCTCGAATGCTCACTGAAAGCGTCCACGTAAACGTGACCTTTGAAGTTGTAGGCTCTCTCGCGGGCCTCGGTTACCAAAATGCTGACGCCTTTGAGGTCTTAATTGGACATGTTAGATTATCCTGCCTTTACTGATAATTTTATTAATTTGCCTGGCATGCTCCTTTATTTGATTGCAGACTTATATTTGCTACTTGTCCTCCACTCTATCGATGTATTCTTGTCATTGAGGACATCGCCGTAGCGCTTGACTTAAGAGCTGGATTAAATTACATTCTCAATTGCGTGTTGCTTTTGTTCTTTACCCCTCTTTTCTTGCACGGTCACATACACGAGCTTTTGTGTTGTGGCACTCACACACTTGCGTCTTTTTCATTTTTCGAATCAGGTGGCTTTGACGGCAGATTTGACAGAAGCACTAGCTGACGGTTCTCTTACAAACGACCTTCAAATTGCTTGCAACTGCAGCACCGTCGCCACGGATGTGGGCACTTCTAGTGTGCGCGCCTTCCCTACCCTTTTCCCTACCCCACAGCCTTCGCCGCTTCCCTCAGCTGTACCTACACCGCTACCTACACCCCTGCCATCGCCGGTGCCCACACCATTGCCTTCTTCCGTGCCAACAAGCACGCCTACTTTGAGCCCCACTCGCTTGCGCTGCCTCCCGGGCACTTTCACTGAGGAGGCAGACTTTGACTGCAATTTCGGCAATGGGATTTGCGGCTTCGTGAACACAGGGAGCAGTGACTGGGTTGAAGGCAATAGTCTGAACTCGGGTAGCAATGATGGTCTTATCGCAGGACCATCAGAGGACCGTACCACTGGATCCGGCACTTACGTGTATGCTCCAGCTGTAGCATACTCTGCCACAAATCAAACATTCGTGATTGAAGCCTCACTCGGCAGCAGCACAGGATCGCTGTCGTTTTACTACCATCTCATTGGCTGCACGAACTCCACGCTCGCTCTTTTCACTCAAGGAGCATCTGGTATCTGGACTGAAAAGTGGTCGATTGCAGGTTCGAGCAGCAGCGCAATTGGAGATGCTTGGCAGGTAGTAGAGTTGGATCTGGCATCCACTGAACTCGGCCTGAAGTTTGTTGCGTTTACGCCAGTAGATTCACCACAAAGTTGCGCGGCGGCACTCGACGATGTATACGTGAAAAAGCTTTGCACTTTATGCCCCAAGGGCCAATACCAAGACAGCGTCGGCACTTTCGCATGTTTACCGTGCGTAAATGGTTCATATTGCGAAACTGAGGGCCTCGCCGCAGTGACCGACTTTTGCGCAGCAGGGAGTTTCTCGGGGTACGCGTGTAAAGTACTTCTTTAGAGGCAGTGCATGCTCCGGGTCTAATTCTATTTTTTGTATCTTTTATTCTTGTAACTAACCGTGCGTTGAGGTCGCTGAATCACAATTTATTCATTTGAGGTTTTCCCGGTGAAACTTCTGGCCTTTCAATTATCTTTGTTGTGTGCTTCAGGTACGGCCAAACGTTGTGCACGTCATGTGCGCCGGGAAAGTACCAGCCGGACACCGGGCGCGGTGGCTGCATTGACTGCGAGGCGGGCAAGTACGTTGCATCAAGTGGGAACATAGTCGAGACGGTATGCACGAGTTGTAGCACGGGGCGATACAGTGGCGATGGCGATGGCCTGTGCACTCAGTGCCCACAAGGGCAATACCAAGACTCGACAGGCTCAACGGAGTGCATTGATTGCATACCTGGGTATTACTTTAGGTCTTTAGGCGCGACGTCGTGCTCTCAGTGCTCGGCAGGTGAAACTTAACATTGCACTACCTTGAAATGCATGTCTGGATGCATGCCTGAGTTATAAATATTCCTTGAATTCCTCACAGGAACTGTGTCCAACCGCACGGGCTCTGCTTCGTGCGAGTTTTGCCTTTCTGGGCGCTATCAGCCCTCAGCTGGACAAATCGAATGGTGCACATCGTTTTATTTTTAAAAAAACACAGACTCCGAGTGTTTAAGTCACCGTAATATCGCTGCTTTGGCTTTCGTTCACCTTGATATTGTCATCACAAAGTTACATTTTACCTGTTTCCAAAAATAACTCTTTTTATTGTGTTCTCTGACACGATGTTACGTCGTCATCTACTCGTGCCACAGCATCAAGTGCGTTTCGGGGAAATTCAGTACCGCTGAGCGATTGGATTGTGTGCAGTGCGAGTCCGGTAAACGTGAAATAGATATGAGCTGACATTTATTCTAGCTGATGGCTTAAATTCAAAGTATATGATATACTTTTTGATGACTTTTGCCCCATTTTTATTCCATTTTTTACTTCAACTGAACAAATAATACACTGCAAGATCAAATGCATTCGCTGTATAAGTGAAATCAATTATTATTTTGGTATACCTCAGGTACTTTCGTCAAAAACGATGAAATTTGTACATTGTGCCCACCGGGGACTTATGCACCTACTGCTGCGACTTCAGCTGGCTGCTCAGTGTGTTTGAAAGGGTTCAGCACTTCTGGTACGCTCTTAGAGATCTGAGCACAATGTTTAGAATCATGGGTTACCTTTGTCATTGTATATCTTTTTAACTGAATCTGCATGCAGCCTTAGCCACGTGCATGATCAAAGATATCTCCACCCTCTTTAAGGTATTAAAGAGGGTGCAACCACTTGCGCGCCTTGCGATGCGGGCTACTACAGTGATGAGTACGCAGTCAACTGCACTGCTTGCGAACCCGGTTACTACAGCGGCAATGCCGCGAACGTCTGCCTGGAGTGCCCCGCGGGAACGTACAACGCCGAAAGGGGCCAAGGCGTCTGCGCTTCATGCTCAGGCGAAACATATTCGAGGGTGAAGTCTACTGTTTGCGAGCTTTGCGTGGAAGGGTAAGCAGGAACTTCATGCGTGTAGTATTTCTTGCGACATTCGTATATGGTCTTGACCATTGTGTATACGCCACCCTTGACGCAAGTGAGCCACAAAAGTTACAAGCCAAAACTTCACTTCGCCCTTGCATATTTTTTGTGTGTGTCTGCTGAAGGTACTACTACGGCGAAGACGGGGCTTGCGCGCAATGTCCTCCTGGTACAATATGTGACACTGACGGAGGCTCTACGCAAGAGAAAATCATGGTGGCTGAAGGCTTCTGGCGTATTCATTCCAAGAGCACTGAAATTCATAAATGTCCTTTGCCGGAAGCATGCGTTGGGGGCGTAAATTTTACGGAAAGCGACAGCTACTTATTGAATGCCGCTGGTTATTGCAAGGACGGGTACTTCGGCCCCATGTGCGGAGTGTGCATAAACGACAACGAGGGCCCTTATGACGACTATTACTTCAACCCAGATGCTCAAACGTGTGACGCCTGCTTGGACCTGGAAGATCCCGTGTCGATCTTTATCAATTCCCCGACGCTTTTGTCATTCACGGCGATTATGGTTACTGTTGCGATAATAATCTTGAGGTTCATGTTTTGCACGGAGGCCAAAGACTTGGATTCAAAGGTTAGGCACCACTCATCAATTTTTGAAACTGTATCTGTTACAAATTGTGAGTCTTGAATTTGTCTAAGTATTATGTTTGTTTCTTTTCAGTCTTTCTACTTTTACTTTTTCTGACTGAGACGATTCTGATTTACAATCCCATGGTGCATGACAGGTAAGCACGGTGCGCAAAGCCGAAGGCGTCGCTGAACGAGGATTCAACGGCAAAACGCGAATGAAATGCCTCATGAGTTTTGGCCAAGTGACTGCAAATATCGGGTTTACATGTTCAGTGACTTTTCCGCCAATATTCGAGAGAATGCTGAGCATTTTGTCGTTGTTCAACATGGACCTTTTGCCAGCTCTTGGCCTCGCCTGCCGTAAGTCACTACTTCTAGCTCCCTTTGAACAGCATTTTCGTTGGGTTGTCACTATTAAGTTGATGTCTCGATCACCGCACTCACTTCATGTCCACTACGAAATCTCCATGCTGTTGTGTTTCTGTTGGCCAATTAGGCTTTCCTGGCTTCGACTACATGAACAAGATGTTGGCCGTTACGCTATTTCCTCTCAGTATACTTACTCTGCTTGGCTTAGTCTACGGCGCTATCTCTATTCGCTCCAGGATGACCGGCAAGCCAGACCCACGAGGCGCAACAGTCATTTACATCTTTCTTTTTTTCACGTTCCTCATTCTCGTCCAGTGCAGTTCGACGGTCTTTGACTTCTTTCAGTGCAAATCATTTCCAGAGGCGCTGAATGAGTTTGGTGAAAGCCAAGAAAAGAAATACTTGAATAGAGATTACTCTGTGGATTGTTTCAGTCCTCGGTACAATTCGTTTATCCCTTACGGCCTTATCATGATCGCGGTAAGATTACAGTAAATGCATACTTTTTATATGAACGTATGCTTTGATTTATACGAATTGTTTGTGCTCTGCCTCGGTAGATATATCCTGTAGGCATCCCATCGCTTTATTTTACTCTGGTGAAGAAGTACAGCCACATCCTTTCAGACCAAGCGGCACTTGATATGGAAGCTGCGTACAACTACCCGCACGTTGGGCATGTGCTTTTCCTTGTCGAGGTATCCACCGATGTCTTGTTCTTTCTTTGAGTGATTTGATACACAGAGGGGTGTACCTATTTCACTTTTGTTCGTGCATGTTGCGTGCTTATGCTGCAGGCATACAAACCCGAATTCTACTGGTTTGAGGTGCTGGAATGCGCTCGACGCTTGATGCTTGCTTCTGTGATTGGCATTGTTAACCCTGGCACAGCAGCTAGTGCCATCTTAGGAATCTTGGTGTGCTTCATGTTTTGCCACGTATTCGAAAAACGGCCTTTCAAAGAAAATGATGACAACGAGCTCAGCGTTGTGCTTGCCTGGAGCCTAACCCTTTTTTTCCTGAGTGCAATCTGCATCAAAGCAGACTTGGCTGAGGACAGCGGTGAAGAGCAAAGATTATTCGGCATTGCCCTAACGGTCATTTTGGCCACTGGTCCAGCTCTCATTGTGTTGCAAACTGCGAAAGCGGTTTTGGAGCATTTCGTGTCAAAAACGAAGAAGAATCGCACCGACGACATGGACGAAAGCGAGCACGAAGAGAAAGTCAACACGCTCAAGACCCGGCGACGGCAGGCTCCAATTGGCTTGTACAAGACCATGAACAAGACCCGGGGCAGCATCTCCGTTTATCAGAACGACGAAGACGACGACCATGACTTGGAAGGTGGTTTTTCGAACGCACGTTTACCGCCCAAACGCCTCGTTGAAAGCCGAAGTGGTGAAGTTAGCCTGGAAGACTTGCCCGAGAGTGTGGCAAAGATGTGGGACATTGAATTGAACAAGGACCCGAAGAAAGCTCAACGCCTGCAAGACATGCGCGCGAACATGAGCAAAGGGGGTGACCGGCGCCCAAGCACTCAGTTCAAACGAAAAGATGCTGGTACGAAACCAAAACGTAGAAAGAGTGCAGTCAAGAAGGCACAAGAGGCCGAACAAAAAATGCGGTCCCGGGCAGGCGACTCAACAGAAATTGGTTTCGATGCCCTGATTGGTGCGAATTCGTTTGACTTTGCTGATGCTACACCCATTGTGCGTCGACAATCATTTACGGAAGCGGGCCTTGATCAAATTTCTCTCCCGAACATGGAAAAAGTTTCGCTGCGGCAGAGGCTCTCAGTGCGGAATTCAGCCTCAAGGAATAAGACGACTGAGCCGGATGATTGCACGGGCGATTTCGAGACGAGCTTAGCTTTGCACACAGTCTCATCGCCAAGGCGCGCGGTAGATGATCCTGACTTCGAGGATTCCATGACTCGCACCGATGGTGTCGTCTTGAAAGGTAATTCGCGTGATCCTGATGGTACCGAGTCCGCTGAGCAGCTGAAGTCGTTTGCCACGAATTCGGATATGCGTATTGTCCTAGGTATGAAAAAGAAGTCGCTCTGGGAACGCATTTCAGTGCCAAAGGAAACATTCAAAGACAACGTGAGCGATGCAGAACTCGCAAATGACTTCTCGCTGACGAGCGGGCAAGAAACTAAGATAGAGGGCGATGCATTGTCATGGGAGGCGACTGCGCCGCTGCCGGGCACAACGCAAACTCTGCGCAACCGTGGCGCCACCCTTGATTCTTCAGAATCGATCCCTGGATTTATTTCCCACAATGATAATGATGATGATGAGGACCCGGTTTACGAAAGTGGAACTGTACCCGATTTTCTGGCGTCAATCAAATTTGGCGTCTTTTGGCGCGATTTCGAGAAGCGAGGCTACAAAACATTCAGTGCCTTTGTCGATTCAAGTCGGATCAGTGATGACGATTTGAAGAGTATGGGCATGGGAAAAGCCAAAACCCAATTATTGCGTCGCCTTCTGAAGAATGGAGCCGCTCAAAGTTACCTCAAAGCCATTGTTGTTATACTTGGTGCCTCCTTTACTGACGCCGAAGTCAAAGTGAAGTTTCAGGCTGTCCTTCAGTTGCACGCCGCAGACGGCCTCAACCCAAGTTTATTTGAAGAACTGATGAATGCGCTTCTCTCAGAGAAAGCTTATGAGTTTGACTTGCCTTCAAGCAATGATCTGTTGTGGGCGTTCGAGGTTGTCGACGTTGACCGAAGCGGTTTTCTAGATGAGGACGAAGTGGCAGTTATCTATAAAGTAGCGCGCTCTGGGCAGCTCAAGGGGAAAAGCATTGCAGATCAAAAAGAAAACTTCAAAGAGTTACTCGTCGCGATGGGTCTTCCTATGAGACCTGAACCCGTCACAAGTATATCCCTGGTTTCGTCTGAAGAGGATCAATTGCAAGGGGCCCAGAAACAGGATTTGCACGACTTTTTGGTGAAGTACAAGCTTGACAAGTATGAAACGGCTTTGGTCACTCAAGGTCTTTCAACTATGTCCTCCCTTGACGACAAAGCACTAGCAACTGACGAAGCTCTAAAGGCTTGTGGCATGAGCGCTCTGGAGATGCGCAAACTTCGAATTTTTATTGCGAAATTTAAGTTGGACAATCCTGCAGCTTTCGTCGTCGCAAGCATCGGGATGGCCTTCGGTGACAAGGATGAGGATCTACCTTCTAAGAGTCTATCAGTTGGCGGTTCTGTTACGTTGAATGAGTCTAATGGTGTACTGCCGGAAGGTACCAAAGGTAAAGTCGTGCAGTTACACTACAACGATGGCGATGCTGAATGCATTTTCGAAACTTTTATCGGACCTATGAGGGTCACCTGTAAAATGACACTTCTTACTCGAGTTGAGCAACCCGGTTTGGCATTTGAAAGACAATTCCGAGAGAAATTTGCCGAAACGCTGAAGACAAAAGGCCTGGATGGGCTCACTCTCGAGGCGTTCAAGGAGTTGGCTAAGGATCTCCTCCAGAATTACGAAGGGGTTGCAGACGTTGATTTACCACAAGACAAAGAATTAGACGTGGCCTTTTCAGTGGCAGTTCCGAGCAAGAGCAACCTTCTCAACGAAGACAAATTTTTGGCGCTCATGCAAGTCATTGCCCAATACGACACTTCAAACATCAAGAAATTGAGCGTCTTCTCGAAGAAAAAAGTGCACTTCAAGAAATTCTATGAGACGATTCTTGCTGCGAACGCCCTTCGCGCGCAGCAAGGAGCAGCGAGGAAGTTAGTCAAATGGCGCAGGCGCGGTTCAACACGCAAAGCGAACAATGAACTGGACGAGATGCGCTCTTATTTGGAGCAATGCAAGCTCGAGTCCGTGGTTGAAACATTGACGGCCCATGGGATTAAGAACTTAGCTGCCTTGCATGACCCTGAGCAAGCGTCAGACGAGGCTTTGATGGCATGCCTCAATAAGCTTGAGTTCAGGCGGCTGCGCTTGTTTATGGCGAGAAACAGCGCCGTTCCAGCATCTCCAACACCTGAAGCACATGCCTCAAGTAGTCCTGGTGGTTCAAAGTCGCCTGCACTATCCCCATCTCCGAAGCCGAGGCGAAGCGTGGCGGCTGGCTTGTTTGGTGTGGTCCCTCAAGGGTCAGAATTATAAATGATAGCACATCCACTCTCTCCTCCCCTTCACTTTCACTTTCACTGTCACTGTCACTGTCACCTCCCACAACACTGCTCTGCATCCTTTTATCTTTTACACGAAGGAGCATGTACTGCAGATAATACCAACTACTGCAACAAACACGTGATAAGCAAGTGAATTATTTTTACTACATATGGTCCTTCTTTAAATCTTTAGGATTTTAGGAATCCCATCCCTATCCCAAGCACCAAGCACCAAGCGCCAAGGTCCCCACTTTATTTTACTTCAATAGAATCTATAGCTCCCCAATTCGATTTCGAATTACACATGTCGTGATGTCGTGTTCATCGGCCATGTACGTAGAACCCGCTGCGAATGCGAATGAATAGTACACTGGTGTCTTCTGTCCTGTGATGAAGTGATGTGCTTCCACTTTCACGGGGCAAGTCACAAGCCAGATCGGAGGCGCTTCTCAGGAACCTCTGAACCTCTAGTTAATACTCCCCAAAAATACAAAGAAACACCACTGTGGCAAATAGCAACAGAAAAATGTAACCTTCAGAACAAGTCTGACTGGGCTAAGTGTCCTTTTGCGTAATGCAATTGTAATCATTTACTCTCGAGGTGTCCTTCAGCCATCAGGCATCAGGAGGTTTGGGAATGGAGTGAGTCAGCTGTCTCCACTTCGACCTGCCCTTGGCAATGGCGATCCACTCATCTCAACAGCCACTGCAACAAAAAGCACGATAAGCTATCAAGACCCCGAGGTCGTTTGTCGGTTATCACATCGGCCCCGGGCCCTAAAGAGGGGCCTGCCCTACGGTGCTTAGGTGCCCTCGAAATGAATATTTGGGTTTGGATCGGGATATGGCTTCATCAAAACGCAGCTTTATGCTATTTGTTGTTGTTTCTTTGCAATTGGGGAGTATATAATCTAATCTATGGAAATCAGCGGAGTCACGCAAACCACACTGAATTTTCTCCCATCGTTATAATATCGCTCGGAGCCTTATCGGATTATTACCGTCTACGGCCGTCCGATAGATGGTAGTCGTTCTTCAATCGTCCACAGTCCACGGTCCACAGTCCTTACAGTACAGTAGTCCACAGCCACACAGTCCACAGTCCAAATTTAATTTGGCTACAGGGAGAAGAAGACGTGTGAGAATTTGAGACACGTGTCTCAATCACGTGTCACGTCGCTGTCGTTGTGTTAGCAAGAGGCACGAGGCAGGCTTCAGCAGTATTCATTCGTTTAGTCTTCATAGATGGCGTCTGAGTTCTTGAAAGCAGACATTGAGGAGCTTAAGGCTCTTCGCGCGAAATCGACTCGCGTGCGAAGCCAAACTGCGCTCGATGCTGCCTTAGCTAGCGCTTCCGCCGCTCTTGCTGACCTTCCGCCAGAAGTATCCTCCGAGGCGACCCCTGAAGCTTCGGCAGCAGCGGAAGTGGCTGAGGTCAATAAGGGAGCTAACCCGAATAGAAATGAAGGTCAAGCGTCTAAAGCAAAGCCGCCACCACCAACATTGACGCCGGGAGCCTTTGTGAGCATCGGGACTTTTGGGTTCGACCCTGGTGCCTACGACTCACCATGGGTAAAAAAACAACCAACGATTGAGAAAGAATTTTACTTCATTCTGCCTTTTCACCGCCGCGGTGCCCAATCTTTAATTCATGTGCTTTCGATACTTTTTAAATATCAGTCTAATCATGCCCCTACTTACTCCTTTTGAACATGTGCGAAGGTGACGCTCTATATAGACCTCCCTGGGGTGGGCTCAATTGACAAGTCGGCGGTGTCTTTAGAATGCAAGAAAGACAGCTTTGACCTCACGGTAAAATCTCTATCAAGGGCTTCTTAAGATTTACTTCCTGTTTCTCCAAATTTTCTATTTAAGTGCACTTTCAGCATCTATATTCTTGCCCATGAACCTATAGGGTCTGCCTTTCCCGTGACGTTTCTTTGTGTACTGTCGAGCACACCCTACGCGCCTTACCTCAGGCACACCCTGCATAGTTGCTAAATTGTATCCATCTACATGTGGGCGCTGTAGGTGCGCGGCTTGCAAGGAAAAGACTACCGACTGCTCAAGACCAACCTCGAACACGACATTGTGCCGGCGGACTGCAAAACCATCGTGAAAGCCGACAAAATCGTCGTCAAGTTGAAGAAAGAAAAGGTGTGCTTGTGTGCCTGCTTTCCTCATGTATCTTTTAAATCACCTTCTTCTCGTCAAAGTGTTTTTATATGATTGGTCGACTGACTCTAATGGGCGTGGTTTGTGCCTGTGGTGCAACAGGGGGCATATTCGTACGAAAGCTGGCAAAGCCTGACGTCGAAGAAAGACAAAGTGGCCAAGGAAAAGGCCAAAGCTGACCCATCGGGCGGCATTATGGACATGATGAAAGACATGTACGGATTTACGAAGAAATCGCACGCTGCATGTATTTTGTAATTAGCAATTTTCCTCTGAATGTCTTAATCGTCCCTTCTGCACTGGAGGGTTATTACTGAGAGCACTTAGGTACATTTTTTTCTTTTTTCTTAGCTTCATGGTGTGTTCTGTCTTCAACCGGTCACTGTAGGTACGACTCAGGAGACGATAACATGAAAAAGATTATCGGCGAAGCAATGATGAAGAGTCGCTCGGAGCAGGTACGTGTAAGCAGTGTGAGAGAGAAATGCACATTTGTCGAGGGGTGGAAACGTGCGAAGAAGTTGCTTTCACAGTCACATTTTGTTTTCCTTTCCCACCCTTCATTTCCTCGATTTGACGCTTCTTTTGAATTACTTTGAAATGTTTTCTTTCGCAGAATGAGGCTTCCGCAACGGGCGACCCAGGAGCGGGCCTCGGCAGTAGCTTGAGCGGTGACTTGAGCGGTGGCTTCGGTGGTGCTGGCAGCGGCCTCGGCGACTTTTAATGGAGCACTTTAGATAAAGGCCATTCAGGAAGTGCATATGGTGACATCCCAGTAACATCAGGCGCATATTATGCACAGCCCCTTAATTTTATTTGAAAAGGCCCATAAATATCAGGAAGGGATATCTGGCTCTTTGTTTGGAGTACACTAAACTATGCACTTGATAAATTAAACGGGTTCTCGTCGACCAGAGATTAAAACACTGCATCTCAATGCACCAAGTTAGCAGTGAATTCAACACGTGAAGCGCCCTACAAATATTAGTGCGATATGTCTATTGCGACTTCAACAAATGATACTCATATGGCTCTATGGCAATTGGAAACACCCATGTCGTGGCTCATCAATAAACAGCACCTCATGATCCTCGCTCATCTACCGGAATTCGGGGTTAGGTTTCTACCGTGGAAGTGGAAGAGAGGGGACAGTGCAATGCGAATGTTTACGGCGACTTTTTTTGGAATGTACCTATGGTTTAGAAGGAATCGGAGTATTATGGCCGTGTACATGCCTTCCATCGATTGACTTCCTCCGTAGGGCTCGCGAGTGCTGGCGGTGAGTTTTCCGTCACCCGTGCAGCCACTGAACTTATTCATGATTGCGAAGAGAGTTTTCCGTCACCCGCGCAGCCACTGAACTTATGCATGATTGCGAAGAAGCTATCAACTACGTTTTTCTTTGCTTTTTGGCTGTTTCCTTGTCTCTGTTTATCCTAGTGGGCCTATGCTCGCAGGTCCTCTGTGGGTGAAAGCATCCTATCGGTTGGGAGGGTTTGACCTCGGTCTTGGAGAGAGGAATTTGGTTCAGGATGAGCGGTGACAGACGATGCTGAGATCGGCTGGCGCCCAACGCCTGAGAAAAAAACTTTAAATGATGCCCTAGTCTACTGGGGCAAAAAATAGCCAATAGAAATACCTCGTGGTCCTGGGACGTGATACACGAACGAGAACTATTTCCCACCTACTTGATCGGAAGAAAGGCGCCAGTTGGAGCCTTTCTTGGCCTTCTGGAGTGAATTTGCTAGCGCGTATGCAGCTCAAGTATATTCTTTATAAACCTCTGTGACTGCTGTGTTCTTGTCTTTCTTTGTTTTTGGGAGAGTGCTAACTAGACTAGACTAGACTAGACTAGACGGGCTTTGCATGCATGTCGGTCGTGGTCATGCAGCG
>Ga0307974_1002694_pt1 | contig 12665 bp, 13 predicted proteins | sample OrgLakmetagen784_FD_201812 | JGI IMG/M metagenome (GOLD analysis project Ga0307974, IMG submission 201812) | Saline water microbial communities from Organic Lake, Antarctica - #784 | ecosystem: Environmental > Aquatic > Non-marine Saline and Alkaline > Saline | place: Antarctica: Organic Lake... | reverse complement strand
GTCACATTTTTACACAGTCAATTCAGTAATGTCTGGTAAAGTAAATTAACAGAAAGTCAATAGATAAGGAGAAATATTATGCCAGCACCAAAGAAGCCGGCCAGCGTTCACCGAATCAAAGGAACGTACAGAAACGACCGGCACAGCGGCGGCGTTGAAGTGGAATCAGTTATGCCGGAAATGCCTGAATGGATTTCGGGTGAAGCTAAACAGCTTTGGGAGAAAATCGCGCCTGACTTGAAGGACGCTGGATACCTGACAAAGCTGGATGGCGTGGCTCTGGCTACTTATTGTGAACTGGTCTGTCAGTTCATAGCCGACCGCGAGGACTTCGCACCTCAGAAGCTGACACAGATGCGTAGCTTCATGGGTGAGCTAGGCTTGACGCCAGGCGCAAGGGCCAAGCTCCCCGCGATCAACAAAGAAAAGCCCAACAACTCGTTTGAAGGAATGTAATATGCCGGGGCCACCGTTCAACATTAACGACCGTTTTCCAGAAAGCGGGCGAATGATCAAAGAGAACAACTGGTGAACGTGGCCGATGTTCCTGACGTAGACCTGCCGGTGAACACGCCTATTACGCTTTGTGCGCGTTCAATATCAGGTAACGCAACGGTTACAAGCGTGTTTCGTGCGCGTGAAGAGTGGTAATGGCAAGCTATCCGCACGTAGAAAAGGCCAACAAGTACGCCAGGGACGTAGTTTCTGGTGACATTCCTGCTTGTAAATGGGTGGTATTAGCCTGCCAGCGGCACCTTGATGACCTCAGGGCGGCCAAAAATGACGCGAAGTTTCCCTATATTTACAGCCCAACAAGCGCAGAAAAGCCCTGTAAGTTCATAGAAGCCTTGCCGCACACCAAGGGAAAGTGGGCAGGACGGCGGGAATTGCTGGTCTTGGAGCCTTGGCAGTGCTTTCTGGTGTGCTGTGTGTTCGGTTGGTTGCGTAAATCCAGCAACAAGCGCCGGTTCAGGCGGGCTGAATTGTTCGTGCCACGTAAAAACGGCAAGTCTGCGATGGCGGCGGCCATCGGCTTGTACATGATGGCGGCTGATGGCGAGTACGGAGCTGAAATCTACAGCGGTGCGACAAGCGAGAAACAAGCGCAAGAGGTTTTCACGCCTGCCTATTACATGGCCAAGCGTACACCGGATTTCCTGGAATACTTCGGCGTTGAGGTAAGCGGCACACACAAGAACCCGACAGCGATCTATAAAATGGCTGATGGTTCCAAGTTTTCGCCAGTTATAGCCAAGCCAGGCGACGGGGCTAGCCCTCACTGCGCCATTGTTGATGAGTACCATGAGCATCAGAGCGATTCGATGGTTGAAACAATGGAAACCGGCATGGGTGCGCGTGAGCAACCGCTGCTTTTGATCATCACAACGGCTGGCGATAACCTTGGCGGGCCGTGTTACCTGATGCAGAAAGACGCGGAAAAGATGCTCGATGGCCTTATCTCGGACGATCAGACCTTTGCGCTGATCTACACAATCGACAAGGGCGACGACTGGACCAGCATCGACACGGTTAAGAAGGCCAACCCAAACTACGATGTATCTGTAGGGGCTGAATATTTTGAACTTCGCATAGCTGACGCGATGGCTAACAGCCGAAAGCAGGCATCGTTCAGGACAAAGCATCTAAACCAGTGGGTTGGTGCGCGTGAGGTTTACTTTAACATTCAACGCTGGCAGGAATGCGAAGACCTTAATCTAAACATTGAGCAGTTACACGGAGCCAAAGCCTATATTGGTATGGACCTAGCCAGCAAAGTCGATATAGCTGCCTTGGACATTGTTCTACCGCAGGGCGATGGTCAATACGTCAGGTTCGGGAAGTATTATTTGCCTGAAGCGCGAATACTGGAAAAAGATAATACCCACTACCAGGGTTGGCATACGGATGGATGGATTACTCAAACAGACGGGGAGATGATAGACTTCAACATAATAAAGCGAGATATTCTTGCCTTATGCGACTTCTTTGATGTAGAAGAATTGGCCTACGACCCGCATCAGGCTACAATGCTTGTTACAGAATTGATGGATGAAGGGGTGCCGGTTGTTGAAATGCGCCCAACGGTTCTTAATTTTAGCGAACCTATGAAGCAGCTAGACGCTCTGATAAGATCAAGGCAGGTTCGGCACAATGGAGACCCTGTATTTTCATGGATGCTGTCAAACGTAGTTGCAAAAGAGGACGCAAAAGAGAACGTCTATCCGCGCAAAGAGCGCGCCGCGTCCAAAATAGACGGCGTAGTAGCGAACCTGATGGCCCTCGGCAGATGTATGACGAAGGAAGATCAGGACATAGGTCCGGCCATTGAAAACTTTATATCGGTGAAATTATGAGCTATTGGGGCAGAACCTTAGATTTTTTCAGCTTCCGTGGCTTACAACAGCGCAAGGGGCTGCAAGTATCTGGCCCACAAACGCGAACCCGACCACCTAGCAGTTCCGTCAACTTTGATACAGCAATGTCCGTGTCGGCTTTCTGGGCTTGCGTAAAGCTTTTGACCGAAACGCTGTCTAGTATGCCGCTGAAGTGCTACCGGATCCGCAACGGAGTCAGGGAAGACCACAGCAATTACGCCCTTTGGCAGCTTTTATCCTACCAGCCAAACCGATACCAGACCCGCGTAGAGTTCTTTGAGACAATGGCCCTTAACCTTGTTACCACAGGTAACTGCTATGCGGCTATAGTGCGCAATGGCGCGGGACGGGTGGTATCACTGATGCCGCTCATGTCTTCACAGATGCGCGTCATCTTGCAAGACGATGGGGGCAAGCAATTTCAGTACAACACAAGCGAAGGAACGCTGAAGGTGTTCGCTGAAGAGTCAATATGGCACATCCCGCTTTTTGGTAACGGCGTAGTTGGCCTTTCGCCCATCGGCTATATGGCTAAATCGTTGGGCGTTGCTATTGATAGCGATGACCGGGCGGCTACCCTGGCGGCAAGTGGTGGCAAGACTAACGGCGTGTTGATGGTTGATAAGCTGCTGACCAAAGAGCAGCGCGAGAAGGTGCGCGAGAACTTTGCAGACTTGACAGAAGGCCGCACAGATCAGCTATTTGTGCTAGAAGCAGATATGCGCTTTGAGCGTACCAGCCTGAGTCCTCAAGATATGCAACTGCTGGAGACTAGACGTTTCCAGACTGAGGATATTTGTCGATTCATGGGGGTGCCCTCTGTTTTGGTCAACGACCACAGCGGCACCACCGCCTGGGGATCAGGTATCTATCAAATTGTGCAAGGTTTCTATAAACTAGGTATGCGGCCACTGCTGGAACGGTTCGAAACCAGCATTAAGCGCCATTTGATGCCTAGAGGCGATTGGGCCACAATAGATTTTAAGTTTGACTTTGACGATCTGCTAAGACCAGACAGAGAAACCCGCATGGAAGCCAACAACAAGGCAATCAACAGCGGGCAGCTAACGCCAGACGAGGCGAGAAATGAAGAAGGGCGCGGGCCAATGCCTGGCGGTAATGCAATTTATCTTAACGGCACGTTAGTACCTGCCGGTATGGTTCGCGGTCAAACGCAAGGGGGCGGGAATGCACCACAAAATCCTACAACTGAATAGCGCCGGGGTTAAGTTTGACGGTGATAACCCTCGCATCTTTGAAGGCTATGCCAGTGTGTTCGGAGGCGTGGACTCTTATGGTGATATGATCATGCCGGGAGCTTATGCAGACACGCTGAAACAAGAGAACCGCAATGGCCGCGCTATCAAAATGCGCTGGAACCACTTCGGGCCCATCATCGGCAAGTGGCTGGAAATGTACGAAGACGAAAAAGGTCTTTATGTTCGTGGCGAGCTAACGCCTAACCACAGCACAGCCAGCGATGTGGCCGCAAGTCTTCAGCACAAAGCCGTTGAGGGTTTATCCATTGGTTACAGCATGGATGAAAACGGCTACGAGTATGACGGCGTAGTGCGAAAGCTGAAGAAAATAAAATTGAGTGAGATTAGCGTGGTTGAAGAGCCTGCTGATATTAATGCCAAGATTGATGGGATCAAAGGTCTTATTGATGAAATGGAAAGTTTTAAAGATGTGGAAAGTTTCCTGCGCGAGGCTTGCAGCTTTTCACGGACTGATGCGACCGCACTGGTAGGCCGCATTAAGTCTTTGTCGCACGGTGAGCGTGGCGGCGCAAAAGAAACCAGCGAACTAAAGCAACTGCTGCAAAAACGTAGCACCTTTTAACTGAGGATTACCGCCATGAGTACCGATTTTGACGAGCTAAAAACGCTGTTGGAGAAATCCGACGAAGAAGTGAAAAGCGCCTTTACGAAATTTGAAGGCCAGGTAAAGGAAAACGGCGAAGCCACCAAAGGCGTAAAGGATGAGCTTAAAGCTCAGACCGAGCGCAATGATGAAATCGCTGCCGAAATGAAGCGCCTGGAAGGTGAGATTACCGAGCTTTTCCAGAAGGGAACCAAGGGCGAAACCAAGCAGGCACCGAAATCTATCGGCGCTCAGTTTGTTGAGTCTGAGCAGTTCAAGAATTACCAATCTGGTAGCAGCAACAAAGCCAGTATGGAGTTCAAGAACACCATCATCGGTGAAGGCGGTAGCCCGCAAGAGCCGAATAACGACATTGTACCGCTGCAAACTATGGCGGGCATTGTTGGTGGCGCGTTTCGTCAGCTTCGACTGCTGGACTTGATCAACACCGGCCAGGCTAGTGGCAACACTATCCACTACACCCGCGAGTTGACATTCAGCAACGCGGCAGCGGAAACGGCAGAAGGCACAACCAAGCCATCGCCAACCTTGACCTTTGAAGGCATTGATACTCCAGTACGGACTATCGCGCACTTCCTGAAAGTGTCTAAGCAGGTTCTGGACGATGCGCCTGCCCTTCAGTCGTACATCGACCGGCGTCTGCGTTACGGCGTAGAGCTTCGCATGGAAAAGCAGGTCATCAACGGTGACGGCACTTCGCCTAACCTGAGTGGTATGCTTGCCAGCGGTAACTTCACCAGCCTTACAGCGGCCAGCGGTGATAACAACTTTGATTTTGCGAACAAGGCAAAATACAAGGTCGTTGAATCCGATTATCAGGCAGATTACTACCTGATCAACCCGGCTGATTGGGGCGCAATGGAGCGTCTGAAAGACAATGACGGGCGTTACATTGGTGATGGTGCCGTAGGCTACCTGCAAAACGGTCTGATTCCGACCCTGTGGGGGCTGCCTGTGATCCCGTCGAACAGCGTACCGGCTGGCAAACTGCTTTCAGTAGCCAACGATGCGTCGATGTTCTGGCAGCGTCAGGCTTCTACGGTCGAAATCTTTGACCAGAACGAAGATGACGTGAAAAACAACCTGCTCACCATTCGTGGCGAGGCGCGAGGCGCGTTTACCGTGTTCCGTCCTTCAGCGATTGTAGCCGGTGACTTGCCGAACCCTGCCGCGTAAAGCGATAGGCTAGGATAAGAGGGGCGGCTGTAAAACGCCGCCCCTTTTTTGTATCTGCTAATTAGGGGCAACAAATGAACCTCAAGGCAAAAAAGAATTTTAGCAACAACGTCACAGGCAACGTGGAAAGCGGCCAAACGCTTTATGATGTGCCTCAGCACGTAGCTATCCACCTTATTGATGCTGGTCTATGTGAAGCAGTGGGCATGGGTCAGGCAAAGCGCCCTTTAGACAGTGGGCAGGCTGCACAGTCGTCATCTTCGCAAGCGGGCCAAGCCTCACAGAACAAGATTGTGAATACGTCCGACAGCGACACGAGCGAGGGCAGTGTAAAGCCATCGCAATCAACACCACTTACAAACGAGTCCCTTGGGCAGACTGCATCTATGGATTCGACCGCGCTTGGTGGAAACGGTACTACGAAGAAACGCCGGAAGGGTGCGAAAAAGTAACCGGGGATAAGTGGGCGGCGAACGAATACGGACTGACAAGGGTTAAAGTTAGACCGGGCAACTGTTTAAGCACAGATCATGGCATTCTTGACAGCGGACAGAACAGCGGCCACGAGGCTATTCAGTACGCTTATCAAGCCGGGGCAAAGCGTATCATCCTGCTTGGCTATGATATGCAGCACACAGGCGGCAAGAGGCATTGGCACAGTGATCATCCGGGGCCGCTGAATAATTGCGAAGGGATTGCCCAGTGGGTAAAGCATTTCTCACCATTGGCCAGAGATATAGATTTTTACGGCGTTGAGGTTGTAAACTGTACAACAGAAACGGCGCTACATTGTTTCAAAAGGGGCGTAATCAGTGATTACTTATAAAGTGCAACGGGTTACAGAACCGGACATAGAGCCGATTACGCTTGCAAAGGCCAAAGAGCATCTTCGTATCGAGTCGGATTTTACGCTTGATGATGACTTGATTGGCGCGTATATCGGTGCAGCCAGGGATCAATCCGAGAAATACTGTAACCGTTCTTTTGCCCTTGCTGATTTCTTTCTGATGATTACCGGGTTCCCTGGCACCACTGCTGCAATCACCTTGCCCGATCCAAAGACTGCCGAAGTCACAGCAATTACATACATCGACGACAGCAACACGGAGCAGACCGTTGATCCGGGTGATTACGTTGTGGACATTGACCGACAGCAGATCAGGCCGACAGGTAACTGGCCTATTCGCGGCAAGTCTTTAAAGATCAGCTACAGCGCCGGTTATGACGCCAGTGCTTCGCCTGCTGAGACTATCCCTAAGAGCGTTGACCAAGCTATGTTGCTCATCATTGCCGATATGTACGAGCTACGGCAAAGCCAGATCGTGGGCAACATGATTTCAGAGAATCCAGCCGCATCCATGCGCCTTTCACTGCACCGCGTAGAAATGGGGGTCTAATATGTCACGACCTGGCGCAATGGATCAGAGAATTATCATCAGGCGCGTGGATAATAGAACGCCTGACGGTTATGGCGGCTTCACAGAGACTGTCACAACGCTTGCGACCGCATGGGCGGCTATCATTCCTAAAGGTGGCAGCGAACAGGACAGGGCCGACAGGGTTAATGCCGTGGGTACGGTTGTCTTTGCTATACGCAACCGCCAGGACATAGATTTTCTGGAGAATGATCGTATTGAGTGGCTTGGCCGTGACTACAACATAAGGGTTATTGAATACCCTAGCGACCGGGCGCAATACGTTGAGATTTTGGCGCAGCGCGGGGTTGCTGAGTAATGGCTTACAGCGGCGTAAAGATTGAGGGGCTGGAAGGGCTTCAGGACATTCTGGGCGACCTTGGGCCAAGGGCCGCACGTAACCTTAACCGCTCGACGATTCATGCCGTCGCTGGCATTGTACGCAAGGAGGCGCGAAAGAAAGCGCCAAAGGATGAGGGTACGCTCAAAAAGGCGATCAAGGCCAAAAGGCGCAAGCCTCGCCATCCTGATTATCCCTACAGTGATGTCATGGTTGAGCATGGCCGTAACGCTAAAAATGACGCATGGTATTGGCGCTTTGTTGAGTACGGGACACAAGACCTTCCAGCGCGTCCGTTTATCCAGCCAGCCATTGACGGTATCAGGTACGATATACCGGCTATTTACCGCAAAGAGTTTGCCAACAAGCTGGCCAAGATGCTTGCCAAAAAGAGGAAGCGTTAATGGGCATGGAATTAGAGCTACAGGAAGCAATCTTTCAGAACTTATCCGGCGATGCTCCATTGCTTGCTTTGGTTAATGGGATTTATGACTACGTGCCACAGCCCAATGATGCCGGTAGCCCTGCAAACTTCCCTTATGTTGTTGTAGGTGATGACAGCCTGAACGCATGGGACACGGATACCACTACCGGCGCGGATTCATCCATTGTTATTCATAGCTGGAGCCGGTACAAAGGCAAAAAAGAAATCAAGCAAATTCAGGGGGCCGTTTACGCGGCTTTGAACCGTGCTACACTAAGCATCGACGGTTATTCGTTTGTAACCTGTGACCTGCTAACCTCAGATAGCTTTATTGATTCTGATGGTATAACGCAACACAGTACGCAAACATTCAGAGTTCTTTTCAACACAGCCTGACGGAGGGCTAACCCATGCCAAACTATATTGGCCGAGATTTTTTGATCAAGAAAGCATCGACAGTTCTGGCTTCCGTCAGAGCAAAAACAGTCACCATCAACGGTGAGCCAATCGACATTACCACGGATAACAGCGCAGGTTATCGCACACTTTTGGGCGAAGCTGCAACGCGCTCGATTGATATGTCTGTTGAGGGTCTGACTGATGACGATACCCTACGCGCCATTATCCTGGGTGCTGGTGGTTCGCTTCTGTTGACTGATGTAACGGTTGATTATCCTGACGGTGCCAGTCTTGCCGGTGATTTCTTCCTGAACAGCATGGAAGAATCAGGCCAGCACACTGATGCGGTAGGCTTTTCGGCTTCGCTGCAATCATCCGGCATTTGGTCATATACACCCGCGTAAGAGGTTTTAAATGTCAGTCTTTGAAGATGTGACGCTTGAATGGGAAGGCAAGAGCAAAACCGTACCACATAACGATGTGATGCGAATGCTTGCGAAGGTTGAAGATCAGCTTACGTTGCACGAAATGCAGCTTTTCCGTCAACGCGGCACCGCTCCCCTGATCCGGGTGTCTATGGCTTACGCCTGTGCGCTTCGTCACGCTGGCTTTGAGGTTAGCGATGACGAGGTATACAAGCGAATCATGGACAGCAGCAGCGGCGATCAGGGACAGCTTGCGCTTACGATTGTAAGTAGCCTCCAGTCTATGATGGTGCCGCCTGCCAACCTGGACGTTAAGCAAGAGGCGACAAGCAAAAAGCCGGGAAAAGGCAAGGCCGTCAGCAACTCGTCAAAGAAGCGTACAGAGCCGCAGTCGGGCTAGGGTGGGTCACACCAACAGAGTTCTGGCGGCTGCATCCTGATGACTTTTTTTGGTTGTGGGAAACAAAACAGCCTGGGCACCGCGATAAGTGGGATGAGCTTTATCAGGCACTAAAAAGCGGGTGATATGTGGCAACAGTAATTGGCGATCTGGCGGTACGAATCGGCGCGGATACCAGTGGGTTAAACTCTGGTATGGCCAAGGCGAACAAGCGGATTGGCCAGTTAAGCCGTAAAGCCGCTGATGGCAGTAAGCAGATGGCCAAGTACGGCGCTGCTGCTGCCGCTGCTGGTGCCGCCATTGCAGCCGGTTTGGTTGTGAACAGTATTGCAGCCACACGCGAAACGGCTAATCTTGCTAAAATAGCAAATAGCAGCGTCTCTACCTTCCAGAAAATGGCCTTCGGTGCCAAGTCCGTTGGCATTGAAAACCAGAAACTAGCCGACATTCTTAAAGATACGTCTGATCGCGTGGGTGACTTCTTGGCCACTGGCGGCGGGCCGATGGCTGATTTTTTTGAGAACATAGCGCCAAAGATCGGCGTTACCGCTGAAGAGTTCCGCAACCTTTCAGGGCCGCAAGCCCTACAGAAATACGTCAACGGCCTGCAAGAAGCAAACCTTTCGCAATCAGAAATGACCTTCTTTATGGAGGCGATTGCCAGCGATGCCACGGCACTGATACCACTGTTAAAAGATGGTGGCGCAGCAATGGCAGAGCAGGCGGCACAAGCTGAAAGATTGGGGATTGTCCTTTCTGATATTAAAACTGCAAAGATTGAAGAAGCCGCCAAGCAGATGGCCAAGGTTGGCGAGATTAGCGAGGGCTTTGTTGATCAGTTTACGGCTGAGCTATCGCCGGTTATTACGGCATTAGGAAAACAGTTAGTTGGATTAACTGAGGACGTTGGCGGCGTGGATAATGCGGCTACTATTGCGTTTAATAATATGATTGAAGGGGTTGCGTTAGTTATTAACGCTTTCGATAGGATGAATCGAAACGTTTTGATGACACAAAACACCATTGATCAGTGGGCGGTACTGGTCAGAATTGGTTTACTGGAAGTGGCCAGGGAAATAATAGACATACCGCAAGACGCCGTTAATCAAATGATAATGGCTATCAACGAAATACCCGGAGTTAAATTTGATTTTATAGAAATGTCCGATACTAGCAAAAATATTACGGGCAAGATTGAAGATTCTAAAAAACAACTTCTTATATGGCGCGGCGAACTGGCCTCAATGCTTTCCGAGCCATTGAAAGGGGATATGTTAAAAAGTTTTGTGGCTGATGCCATAACAGTTGCGGAAGCTTCAGCAGCGGCAGCAGCAGCAGCGGCAAATAATACAGGCGGGGAAGGCGGTGGAAACAAAAAAGACGAAGAAGAAAAAGCCGCATTGCAAGAGAAGTTAGCCAGGATTGAAGAAGGCAACATGTCAGAAATGGAACTTCTTAGGGCCAAACTTGCAGAAGAAAACGCCATTATCAATGAGTCTAAAGAGAAAGGGCTGATTAGTGAGAAAGAATGGCGTGAAATGCTTTTGGAAAATCTTGATACATTTGAAGGAAAAAAGACCGACATAGAAGAAAAAGCAGCCGATGCCCGTAAGCGTCTGGCAAAGGAAGAGGCCGACTTTAAACGTAAAGCCTTGGGCGATGCCTTAAGCGATATGTCGACGCTGATGAATACAGAAAGCCGCAAGATGTTTGAAATAGGAAAGGCGGCTGCATTATCACAAGCCATCATAGACGGTTACGCAGCCATCACAGGCGCTTACAAGGTCGGCGCGTCTATCGGTGGCCCGATTCTTGGTGCTGCCTTTGGCGCGGCAGCTGGTGCGGCTACGTTTTCACAGATTAGCGCAATCAGAAGCCAGTCTTTTGGGTCAGGTGGCGGCGGGTCAGGTGGTTCAAGCGTAACCGGAAACATCAACGCACAATCTGAACCAGTACAGTCGCAACGCAGCACAAGCGTAGACATAAGCATCATCGGCGGCAACGACCGCGACAGAGCCGTGGCAGGGTCTATACTTGAGCAGATCAACGACGAGATAGAGCGCGGCGGACGTATTAGCAGAGTGGGGCTGGCATGAGCGAACGGGACAAGTGGGGCAGGATTCCGGCAACAATTATCGAGGTTGATCAGGATTTTTGCTCGCTTACGTGGAGCGAGGGCCAGTGTAAAGCTGGGCCAGAATCTAACCTTCAGATTTTCACCCGCGACTGGCCTACTGACGACATCTGGACAAAAACAGGAACCCCAACACCGGCTTTTCAAACGCCTAACGGCTTTCCCACTTACCTGATGGACCCGGATACTGGCGATTTTGTATTTGTTGAAGTAGCAGATAGAAGCCAGCTACCTGTTTATCAAGAAAGCAAAAGACTATATGGGTCGTTTGTTTATCAAGAAGCTGCGGCGGGAGAAGCAAGAATAAGCGTTGGCCTAACCATTGTCAGCGCAACAAGTGAAACAATATCTGTAATTGGTTTCGATATTTACACTGTTGACCGCTCTACGCTTTTTGTCGATCCAGAAGTAAACGACATAACAATTACTGACATTGGTGGTGGTTGGTATGAAGTCACTTATTACATTGACTCTGAAGATGTTACCACTAAAGCCTATACCGTTTATCAAGAGTTTCGAGTTATTCCGAACGGTGGAAACCCTACCACACTAATCAGAATAGGTGAGTCAGGTGTAAGCGATGGAATCTTTGAGGGCTTTGTAGAGACATCTGGCGAGCCAAAGCTACCAAACCCTGAGCCATGCTTTAACACTCTTTCGACTTGTCAGAACCTTCCAAACTATACCGTAAAAGGTTCGCTAGAGGCGCTCGATCTAATAAACCTTGGTACTGGGTCTTTGACTTATGAAAAAGATTTGCAAGGCTCAAGAAATGAAGGGCTTTTCGTTACTTTTTATTTTCGTGTAATTGGCGCGTTTGATTTTGCTGGCCTTGAGCCTGTTTTATCTGTTGGCAGCATTTTAAGTTGTTTTTATAGGTTCCCGTCAGGTGGCAGTCCATCTTTGCTATTTAGCGACGATGGCAGAGTTATAAGCAAGCCCCTGGATTTAGCAGACGGGACCACTTACAAGATTGCCGTGTTTGTTTCAAAGTCTGGAACCATAAGCGCGAGAGGGGTTAGCCAGTCAGATCAAGGCGACGCCTGGGACACAATGCCAGATCAGGTAGAGATATTCAGAGGTAACGACACTGTAGGACATGAAACTTATATCAGCGATTTGGTGATATACGATTATCAGCCGGAATTGCTTGATCCATCTGTCTCGAGTGTTGATGTTAGACAAAAAGGCGACCGATACGGTGACGCCGTATTCTATACAAAACTTAATAAAGCCTCTAATCTGATTTCTGAGGATGGGGTGACACCGAAAAACGCATTTAGCTCACCAGTTAGCGACCCTGATTTAGTCTCTTTGTCTGGGCTTGAGTTCGGAACAACCGACAAAGTTAAACTAGAGTATTACGATACAGAAGTTGAACTGCTAGAGCCGCCATTAACACTCAGGTTCTCAGAGCGCAGCAAGTCCAGCCGCCTGCCTGAAACGCTCAGGGCTATACCTTACCTTACCGGATCAAGCAATAAACCGGCACAGCTATCCGTAGGCGGCACAAACGAGAACGTCAGCGCACTTGGTTCAAGAGACGAACTGACAGCGACGTTCCAGGATCACCCGTATTCTGATCTGCTGGTTGATCCATACATTGACGACCGCCCCTATACGCCTGAAGACGTCGGAACATTTTGGGGCAAGTGGGAGGCCCGAAACATTTATAAGCAAGGCTTTGACATGC
>Ga0307974_1002686_pt1 | contig 12677 bp, 10 predicted proteins | sample OrgLakmetagen784_FD_201812 | JGI IMG/M metagenome (GOLD analysis project Ga0307974, IMG submission 201812) | Saline water microbial communities from Organic Lake, Antarctica - #784 | ecosystem: Environmental > Aquatic > Non-marine Saline and Alkaline > Saline | place: Antarctica: Organic Lake... | reverse complement strand
CCACTAGGGACAGAGGCATACATCTTGTAGAATTCAAATTCTGCTCAGACATAAACCCGCAACAGACATTAGAAAAAGCGCACAACCAACATCAACCTCTTATCCAGCGTCTACGAACAAGGAGCCTCCGAGGCATCTCTCAAATCAACAAAGTCACACTTCATGTTATACTTCTTGGAGTCGGGGGCACAATCTATAATCAGTACACCATAACACCTCTACTAAACTTGGGCATCCCCACGCACAAAGTGCACCAACTAGCTACTAAACTACACTGCCATGCAATAAAAAGCTTAAACAAGATCACAAAAACAAGACACAAAATACACTTTAACAACAGTGATAATGGGGGATCTGGAAGGGGTTACTGGTAGAGTGGCTGGCTTCAGGAGGGCTAGGCGCAGGCCAGATCGCATGGCTGACAACCCGCCGGATCCTCATTAGTCTCTGTTGTTTCTTTTGTTTGTCTTTTGGTGGGGCTCTGGCTAGTGCGAGCACTAGTTGAGAGCCTTTCCTTAATGCACGCTGGTGACTTCCAGTATAGACATACTTTTACCTTTTTTTTTTAAACGCCTATTTTTGCCTTGTTGGTTTTGGCCACCCTAAACAAGCACAACCTGCTGAAGCATGTCCGATGAAAATTTGCAAAGCTTATTGCTTCTCTAACACGTCATTTGGGTGGCTGATTGCAGGCGAAGAAGTTGATGGATTTCCAGAAACACCAGGCAATGACGAAGGCACGGAAAAAGGCTGCTGCAAAGATGGAGGAGCTTCACGAAGTAGCACAAATACAGCTCAGCTTACAAGACCAGGTGCGCCTCACTGTGTTGTGATGGAGGAAAAGGAAAGTGCGGGTTTCTTAGTTTTGGTAGTACAACGACGCTCATAGAAAGATGCGTGCATACAACCAAGGCGTAACATGCTTATACAGCAATGTCCTCATTGTTTGTTCCACCCCCATGTTGCTGGCTGTGCAGGAGGATGTGTTCAGGCAGTATGCGAAGGAGTGCATAAGCGAGTACACATCACGAGGCAACTCGACCGTCCCGTTACAGCTGATGTTAAACAAGAAGGAAGGCTTGCAGCCATTCATGCCCTAGGCCTTTGGCGGCAAAGCAGTATTAGATTAGAGTAGCTAGCCAGAATTACCTGTACTTGTTTTATTATGCTAGTTCTTGGTGGGGCTCTGGCTAGTGAAAGCAACAGACGAGAGCCTTTTCTTCTTGCACGCTAGTGTTTTATAGCGTAGACTTTTACTTCTACTTTATGCTAGTTCAATGGACAAGTTGGTGGATGATTTGAGTTGTATAACAACCCCCAAGAAATGTTAGCAGGCAGCTCCCCTTAGGCCCCTGAGGTCAAGTCAGTGAACAGCCCCTTGCGCACCAGCAACAGCTATTTCACGTCTCTTTCTTAGTCCTCTTTCTCATGTTTTTCATGGATGTTTCCCCTTTTATTTAGCTAGTTGTGGCTTCAGGCTTTTTCCAATCAAGCTTTTGCTCAGGTGACCCCTGAGGCATATATAGCGATGTAACCCTACCTAGATGAGAAAGGCTGATGCATACACCAAACTGCTTACGTGTTCCGTTTGTGAATGTGATTGCACTTGTGTAAGTGTGTGTGTGTGTGTGTGTGTGTGTGTGTGTGTGTGTGTGTGTGCCTTCATCAATCAACACGTGCCGCTTCACGTGGAGAACCTGATGACAGGTCTGTCACGCACAGTTGCTTGCGGTACATCCTGTGTTTGTTTTTTGCACAGCAGAACCTGTGTTTGAGGTGTGTGTTTCTTACACAGCACGGAGAAGCTGCGTGCAGGACCTGATGACACAGGACAGCGAAATGGAGGACATTTACAGAACTTAGAATGCTTGGCGCTCAGTTTTTGCTAGTTTGATTAGCGTTGAATGTTATGAAACAGTTGTCCGAAAATAGCTTTACGTCAGAATCTAAGTCAGGAGGAAAATCAAACAGCAGACTCGGCCTGAAATTTAACTATATTGTGTTTACACTGTCTATTCCTGGTAAAAGTGGTCGGAAATGCGTTCACAGCAAGAACACTAGATATGACTTAGAGGGCAGCCCCCTAAGGGCTGCAGTTTGAGCCATGGCAAGCCTCCAAGTGACTCCAGAGATCTTGGAGATACGTGATGCTCATTGCCTGGGAAACACCAAGACTCTGGTTTTAGTCAAGGCAAGGCAGTAAGCCGTTAAGCAAGCTTTCCCTCCGCACTTCCCAGCTGAGTAGCTCCTCTGAGTAGCTCCCACCACCTGTCACCTTGTTGTGTCAACCCCTGCAGAATGTTGAATCGCGGACGCGGACAGTGCGGTTCCGACCCCCTAAAACCAAGTACTTCTCCGTGTTGAACCTCCCTCAGTCCCAAAAACTCTCACCTGGACTGGAGCTGGCAATCGAGGTATTTGTGAGCTCTCTGTCCTCAATCTTACTGTGCTGCTGCACAGTCATGTGGTGTGCCGACTCATGCAGCATATAAGGTAGAGGTGACATGGGCAGACACATGCGAATCACGTCCTCGCGCGCTTTTACATAGTGATGTCAACATGTTTCGCCTCATTGCAGCGAGAGTGTGAGATGCAATTGCATGCCACCAAAGCTGTTTTGCATGCCTCCACTTCTTTCTGTCTGTTAATTTATGTCGAGCACGTCATGCAGTTGATCCAACTGTCTCTATCACACTTCACCCCTTCGTGACCATTTGGTGTTTTTTATGACTAACCGCTAACCGTGCACAATGATCGCAGGTCACATTCCATGGCGAGCTGCTAGTGGGCCCAGACCAAAAAGAAGAGGTCCAAGATAAGCTCGTGATCCAAGTGAGCGGACCTAAACTGCACAAGTGCAGCACATCCTGATATACAAAATATACAAAATGTTGCAGAGCTGAGGCCTTACTTACACACACACGCACACACATGCGTGTACATTCACACACACTCAAAACATACATGTACCCACGCCAACTACCATAAATGTTTAGGTGGTGCACATATACACACATGCACACTCTCACACACACACACACACACACACACACAATCTCTCCAGTCTGACAACGGGAACTATGACCTCATCTTACGTGCCCTCCTGCCCAAGCCCGACATACGTCTGGTGGGAGACCTCATGTTTGGCCTTTTGCCTTTGGACAGCAAAGCCTCAAAGACCTTCAAACTAGTCAACCATGGCATGCAGGCGGTAACATACCGGGTGGATTGTGAGAAGTGAGTGCCGAGCTTGCTCATTGTCTCTGTCAGGACAGTGTGTGTGGGCAGGGGATGCCTGCTGTATTGCTAAATGCAAATTCATTGTGCCGGGGGTGGTTGGGTAAGAGGGGGTAGGCTTGTCAGATATAGCTGTGTTCCCTTACTTACGGTTCCCATGCTTGCATGGTCTACAGAAGTATGTGTCTAGGCTGTGGCAGTCTAATGGGCGAGGTGGGGTGAGAGTGAGCCTGAAAGGAGGCCTTCTGCACATACTTGTCCATCCGTGGCAGCAGCAGGCCAGTGTCTTTCGGCCAAGCAGAAAAATAAGGCACAGAGGCACAAGTACAGTTCTCAAGTCTCATGTTCTATTCCTGCCTGGTCAGAAAAAATTGCCACAGCCTAGTACACCTTAAAGTCAATCATACACATGCGCTCGTGCACATGAGTACCCCAGAGTTTTGTGAATATAACGATGGCTGTGCATCACGCAGGACTTGCAACGTTGTGGTGGAGCCTAATGCAGGTACGGTCCCTCCAGCTAGCTTGGGTGCCGAGCCACATCTACGCCAGCCGTCTGAGGTCAGTCGTCCATGCATATTGACACATACAACCAAACACCCACAAATACACATGCACGCATGCGTTTATAAACCTGCAAGACGCGTTCGTGTTCAACCCCCCCTGAGCCCCACACCCACCCACTGACTCTCACACACTTGCACGCATGTACACACACACACACACAAATGTACACAGGTCAGCCACACACACATGTACATGCAAACACACACACGCACACGCACACACACAACACACACACTCACACATGTACACAGGTCAGCCTTAGTGCCACACTTACAATGGCTGAACTCGGCACCGCTTCTGGTGATGTGTCAGTGACAGTGGGGGATGCTGCCAGCGGGGAAGTGCGCAAGATCACATTCTCTGCCACTGCCGTGAGCCAGGTGGGTCTGTGCCTGCTTTTGCCATGCATGCGTTGGCATGCATGATGCTACTGCTTTGCATGCTATTTTAACTGAACGTGATATTTTAAAGTTGCACAGTGCGAGGGTATTTTAAGGCAAATGCAGCATAGAGTAGAAGCGGGATGGAAACAAGTCTTGTTCGTGGCTTTACTTATGACATCCTTTGCGGAGGACAAGCAAACAGGCCTGTCTTCCCTTTCCCTGGTTTTGGTTTTGTACGATTTTTTCGTAGAATTCCTTCATTACAGCCTAGCAGTCAGACCTTGATGGTAGGCTTCTCGTATAATCTTGCAACCTAGCTCACATTTGTGTTATAGGTGTTGCTGCAATAGAGCCCAGCAAGGGCAGATGTCAAATGTTGTCTTTTTGACTCTGCAATGTACGCTGCCCACACTCCAGACGTTCGAGGTGTTGGATGCCAACACGGGGGCTCAAATAAAGGAGCTGGACTTTGGTGCTCACTTCTTTGGGGAAGTCTTGCATCGTTCCATAGTAATATTCAACAACGGACCTGTCGAATCAAAGTTCCTTCTCACGTGAGTATTGACTGTTATGTTAGTCCGCACAGCTTTATCAGCACGTAGGAAAGAGCCCTGGACTCAAACCTCGCCCAATGTTCACAATGTGCAAAGGAAATGTGTCGTGAATTCTGAGGGGGGGGGATTTCTGCCCACGTGCCCACGTGCTTGCAAAGAATCTTCAGCTTCTACTGTAAAATGTCAGCTCATGCCATTGTCCTGACAAGTGCCCCTGACTGAAAGCTCAAGATGACGATGCAGCATGAGGTATCAAAGAAGCTTTATCTGCAGCCGTTGCTGATCACAATGAACAGTTGTTGATCATGAGAGATGTGGATACAGCGTAAAAGCCTCCACTCAGTTTATACTCGAACCATACAGGTACGGCAGCATGGGGGAGATCAAGGTGAAGCTGGGTGACAACAGAAAGAGCTCAAATGGTGGCAACGACCCTGAGGACCCTTATGCCGACCTCATCCTGGCCACACGCCAAAAGGTATGGTTGAGCTGGAGCTGAACGAGTTGTTGAAAGTTGCACACATGCACACAGACAGACAGACAGACAGACAGACAGACAGACAGACAGACAGACAGACAGACAGACAGACAGACAGACAGACAGACAGACAGACAGACAGACAGACAGACAGACAGGCAGACAGACAGACAGACAGACAGACAGACAGACAGGCAGACAGACAGACAGACAGACAGACAGACAGGCAGACAGACAGACAGACAGACAGACACGCACAAACAGACACACACAGAGACAGACACAGAGACAGCACACACGGAGACATACACATATACAGCACACACATGCTCACATCCAAACAAACACGCTCAGTCCACGTGGCGATAAGGGTCTAAACATGTTTGGAACGTATTATACTGCCTTTGACTGCTCGCACCCAGTCAGGTAGAACGTTGATGCTGCCAGCGACAGGTCCCCAAGGTGGCCTGCTAATTCGTAGCACTGACCTGTCGAACCACGCTTGCTTCAAATGGGCCCCTGCCTCTGTGATATTTGTGTGCAGCTGCGCTCCAAGGCCACCAACGACAACCCCTACACCTTTGTGCCCTTGAGCAGTGTCATCCCTGCTTACTCCAAGACCAAGGTCACCATTGAGTTTGCTCCCAAAGTGAGTGAGCTGAGACAGCCGTTTCACTGATGCCAAAGCATCGTGCTTTGCACTGAGAACCCCAAAACAATGACATGCTTGCTTGTAGAGTGAGTGAGCAGGAAATCCTCTTCACTCGCGCTGACAAATGAAAGTTAGACGCTTGCATGTCCGTCCTCTTTCTGGCAAAATTGAAACCGACCCCCCCCGCTTCCTTACCTTACCTTTCCCCTCTGATGCAGCATGTTCGACATTAATACAGGACAAATTATATACCAGGCCTCAACTGTCACTTCGCGTGTGCAAATCTTATACCTCTGTACCAGAAAATCACAACTTGCCCTCTTGGCAAAGTCCTGGCATCTTTGCTGAATGAAGCTATACACTTATGTGCACATGCACGCTGACAATTACACGTGCATACGTAAGAGACGGTACCAAAGCTGTGTGCACGCCCCACTCGCTCCCCATAGGGCATTCCAAGCACTAAAGGCTTTTCCTCCCAGCTAGCCGGGCCTGAGGCTGCCTCACGCACCTTTGAAGGAGTGACCCTCATTGAATTTGCAGGTAATTGAACCAGCCAAGCGTCTTGTGTAACGTAAACCCAGCATGCATGCTATGCTGGTGAGCTTGTAATCAGTCATTGTTCATCTGCCATACAAATTTAGTGAAAGGGCAGTTTCAACCCTCAAGCATTTCCAAGTCACGTCATGCACCTGATAATTTGCTTCTGGCCGACATTCTTTGCAGGCTTTCCCCCCTCCACTTGTATGAAGCTGCCAGTCAAAGGGAAGGGGATGGCTTGCGGCTTGTCTGCCTCACCCATGGTGCGTGGCATTTAAGTGTGCGTGTATGTATGTGCGTGCGTGTGATTGGATATGTTTGTATATTTGCGCGTGTGTGTACGTGCTTATGCGCGTTTATGTGTGCGTGTATACCTTAATTGTGTCCGTAAGGACAAAAAGTCATAATACCTTCAAAAGGCAATCAAGGTTTTTGGTGCATCAATTCAGACTTTATAAAGCGTGCTCAAATAATGCTTTACTCATCTGCACAAAAACACGGTCTTTAACAGCTCCATCTTACTGTCGTTTGTGATCTGCTGCTCACGTTCAATGCTTTGCATTCAGGTTTTGTTGCCAAGACTTATAAGCCAGCGAACAGCAATTGAGACAAAACTGTTGAATTTGTCCGTTTGTCTTGTTGTAGCAAAGGATGCAGAAGCGCACCCAAGCACAGGCAACACAAAACAATTTTCATTTGTACACGTAAATACGTATTTGCACGGACATGCACACACACACACACTTGCAAACCCTCTTACCCCCCCTCACACAAACACGCACAATCACACAAGCGCAGTTCCTTGAGTTTGGGGATGTAGCCACGTACGCCTGGGCAGATCAGTTGGTCACCCTGTCCAACGCCAACACCCTCTTGCCCATCGTCTTCAATGCCGCAAAGACCTCTCCATATTTTGACATCCAACCCAGCAGCGGGCTGATCCATGCAGGCCAACAGCAGCAGGTGCGTGCAATTCAGAGCTTGTTGCGTGTCCATGACCCATCGTATTGCAAAAGCTGCTGTGTACCGGCTCTGTAGACATTAGTTGTGCTGTAACCTGTGCATACAAGAGAAGAAACCAATCACGCTTTCTTTTGCGCTGTGTGTACATAACGTACCTCACCCCACCAAGGAACCTGGACCGTTTTCTCGACCGTGAGAAAACTTCAAACAATGCTTATGCTTGACACAAATATGCTTGCACAACACAAACACCTTACAGGTGCTCGTGCGCTATGAGCCAAAGGCGTTGGGAAACCATTCCGCGTCTTTGGGTCTCAGCATTTCCAACGAGGCTGGGTTCAACGTGCAAGAGTTAGCCCTGCAGGTGTGTGTGTTAAATGTATGTGCAGCTCCCCTGCTAAGATTCATAAATTATGAGGTTTGAAGTAGATGCGCGGGTTGTGGCAGGTTATTGAGATTATGAAATGAGTATGAAATAAATTTGCAAGTCGCCCTGCAAAGGAATGTGACGTTACTGATTATGAAATGATAAGCTAATTGAGCAGGTAGTCCTGCATGAGTATTGTGCGCTAAGATGTGTTGATGCAGAGGAACAAAGCCTGAGGGTTGCAATGCTGATAATTTGGCTGTAACAAAAAAAGGAGCCATGCAAGAAAATGGGCAAGGTGGCTGATATGATAGACTACAAGGTCTGGGCTAAGTGTTGAGAGTTTAGAGTAATGCTGTGCTACTTCACTGTGAAACCTAATGGCTGTGATACCTGTGCAAGAGGTCTGTGGGGTGCTGCATCAATAAGTAAAAGCACGCCTTTGACTAAGAAGGCAGTGCGACATGTTTGCTGTGTATGTTTGGTAGCACAAGGCCTGATGCCTGTTGAGCCTCCCAAACAGCCTTGCCTCTGTGCCCCTTCCGTCAGAAAAACTCTGGCCCCCCCTGCGTTTTTCCTCTTGTCACACCTTTCTGAGTTGCGACGGTGTCAAATTTTGTGTGGCAGGTGTGTGGAACAAGTATGTACCTAGGCCAGAAACACATGCCAGTAGGGGGGACGGACAAGCTGCCCCAGGACTTTGTGAAAGCCTCGAGATACGTGGGAGATGACCAGGTGGGTTTGCAACTTTTGTACTTGAGGGTATGCTTTTATGTGTTGTGCTTGCTTCTTTGATTGCTGCCGTTTTTTTTAGACTTATGTGTGCCTCTGATTGTTCTATCTAACGATCTAAGTCCATTCTGGATGCTCCACACTGACATCAGACTCAAGGACTTACAGCCAAGCAGTAGCATTCAAGTGAGGATATAAGCAAAGAGGAGCCAAAACGACAAAAGACATCAATGTCCCTTCCCTTATTTGGCTGTTTTGTCATTGTTCAGGCTGCTCAGGTATCAGAGTATGTGTCAGCGTTTATAAAAATCACAACTGCTCATATTCTGCTTAGGTGCTAGCCTCCAAAGTTGCCGCACGTGCCCGCACACTCAAACACTCTCTCCCCCTCTGGGAGCGTGAGAGCGTGGTTGAAGCACTGCAAAATGTGGCCAATGGAGCCGCGATGTCTATGGGGCGTGACGAGTTCATTACCACAAAAAAGCACAGGTACAATGGTGTAAGCAATGTCATGCGTGTGCCTACATGATGTAGCTGGATGCAAGATTTGGTTGAAATGGTAGTACATATGACGAAGCCCTTATTATTAAGTATATCTCAGAAACGCATGTTCAAACGGTATCAAATCCAGGTGCCTTTATTTGAGGAAGGTTGCACTTACACCTGAAGTTATTCTATTTTTTTCCCAGTCTTCCAGACTTGTGCTCTACTCTGTGCCAGTAGACACCACGATCATCGTGCATACGAACACCTATTCTATGCCGTACGTGCATTTGTAGAGAGAAGTATGTGGAAGCAATGCGTGAGAGGCGCACCACGCACATGAAGGCCCAGATCAGTAAACAGGTGAGCTCGCTGAACAAGAAGTCTGTAAGTGTGTGTGGGATTTGCGATGATGGTGCAATTGACCTTTGACTTTTACATCCATGTTTTCTGATGCAACAGGGCCAGGTAAATCAATTTGTGAGTTGGATGTGATAGGATGTGTGGAGCGGTGTGCCTGTAAGTGGTGTATGATAGTCAAACAGCAGTTTGAATTGTCTCCTGGCAAATTTTGACAGTTCACTTTCCATCCAGCTGTACCGATTAGAATCGAACACAGTGGGTGAAATCTTCTGCCTTTGTGGTTTTGTTGGTTTAAGAATGTGTCGATGCGGCTAGACACTCATTTGAGGACTCACTCACTTCCTTACTGTTAACACGCCTGGATGCGCAGGTGGATGACAGTGACGTAAACCTGGGTATGACACAGCACAGCGGGCTGAAGCCTTTTGAGCCCCACCTACCAAAAGGGGTCGACCCTCTGTGGACTGTAGGAGCGTCTGAGGAGGCCAAACCTAGGCAGCAACGTGCTGTCAGGTGTGTGTGTGTGTTTGACAGTCTTAACATGCAAAAGTAAGGACTTCGTTTGCATGTACCATATCTTGAAGGTGGAGGGCATTAGAGCAGCAGGCTTGATAAATGAAGAATTTTAGTTGTTTGCAGAGTTGATGGGTTCAAAGAACCCTTGTTAGGGCCTGGCACTAAGGGCTGCGCTTACTGGCATTGGGGGTTGCTACTGTTATAACCATTGCAGTGATGCCAACTTCATGGAGTGCCTCTGTAAAAAATTGGCGCTAATACGAATCAGCTGACCTTATTTGGCCCTTCTGTTTGCATGCAATGATGCTGGGGCTGATGCGATGTTGGGATACTCTTCAGATGGACACCCAAAGAGGCCTTCATCTGTTATTTGTTTGCCGCTTGTTCTGCACACAATTTAGCATACACGGTTGAACCGCCATTGTGTGCAGTGAGGCCGAGGTTGAGGGGGTGCCCCTGTATAAGGCACGGCCAGAGAATGATGCTGAGAAGGCTGCATGCCTGCGGGAGCTGACCAAGGAGGAGATCAACAAACTGGTGGTCGGACCAAAGGTGAGATGTCCGATACATGACGTGCAGGAGTGTGGCAGGAAAGCAGTCGATAAATTGAGGTCAAGACACTGTGTCGTGGAGAGTTGGTCAAGGCAAGATGGCAGCTGAATATTTGAAGGCTGTGCATAATGATGTGCATCACGACGTGATTAATGACTGGAATATTTGAAGGCTGTGCATAATGACGTGCATAATGACTGGAATATTTGAAGGCTGTGCGTAATGGTGTGCATAATGGATGGAATATTCGAAGGCTGTGCATATAACGACACGAGGCACAGAGCACAAGCTGACATTCGACTTTTTTTAATCCACCACGTCGCATACCTTGCAATCGTTTAATATGACAGTCACAGAGGGAAATTATCAGAGGGGGTCAATGGAGCAAATGTCCTGAAATGTGACTTTTTTATACAAATTATTGACAAATCATGTTTGAATGATGTAACTAGATGGTTCATGAAGTTTGGGGCCAAAAGGACCACCCCAGTGGACTGGACAGAATTCCAGTTAAAATTTTGGCACTGAGTTTCCACATAACAGGCCACCACGCCCCAAGCAGGACCTCTTATCATCCCAAAACAAGACAGGAGAACTTCACTCCATTTTGTTGTAATGATATTTATTTATCAAAAGTACACCATTTATTTAAAAATGATCCAGATAGGTGCAGTATCTAATGAGATCTGGCGGATTGGCAGTGAAAAGTAGGGTTCACGCCGCGGGCAATAAGACATGTGCACCCATGTTAAAAAATATAAAGCTCAGGTGTTATCAGCAGCTACCTTTGGGTCCTAAGCTCACAATTTGCAAACATGGGTGCCCATACTCAATTCACATTTCTAAAGTACCCCTGTTTGGGGCCTCCGTTGACCCCCTCTGGAAAATCATCACCTGATGTAAAGAGGCAGGTACAGAGAGACGAGGCGCCGTCACCTGGACCTGCTCTTTCATTTGTGCTCTTAACTTCCCTCAGCAACGCTTGCTTTCTAGGGTCCGTATACCTGCATGTATCATGCCCTTTTGAGTCGTGCACTCCGCACTTGAGCCCACTTGAGCAGCCTGCAAGGAATAAAAATATGGGCAAATCAGAGGGAGGTTCACCACATCAGTTTAAGTGTTTAAATTCCTCGTCCCTTCCATTTTGTTTTGCTCCACAGGTCATAGACTGGGGCACCGTAAGTGTGGGCACCAGCAACACCTGCCACCTAATGGTCATTAACACGCTCAACACACCCATCCACGTGGTCCTTGACATCAAGGCAGTGCGTGAGCTCAAAGGGTCCAAAGCCACCTCTCAGGTGTGTGTGTGTGCGTGTGTGTGTGTGCGTGCGTGTGTGTATGTGTGTGTGTACACATGTTCAGATGTTAAGCATGCGTATTTTTGCCTGGCATCTGTGTACTTGATTTCAGGGGCAACATCAGTATTTTCATCAGTAAAACTGTACCGTTACCTCAACTGCTTCATGTCCCAGGTCATTCCTCCCGGAGCACGAGCAAAGTTCCCCATGACTCTCATAGCCAACGACATCCGCACCTTCACTGAAAAGGTAACAGTAGGATGGCCTTTGGCAAGAAGCAAAATGCAGCCCTCAACAGATTGCCGGCGTCGCTGTCATTCTCTTGAATTTTCCTAGCAACCTCCTCTCTGTCTTTGCTGTCCCCAGCAATTGTTCATGATGCATTTGACACATGCACCTGCAATCTGATCAATTCAGCAATGCAACCTGATCAATACAACAGTGCACTCGTTCATTCTGTGTGTCATTTGCACCACCACCTTCCGCAGCTGGAATACTGCATCAATGGCTCCCACGTCCTGCCCCTGACAGTATCTGCCAGCGTGGTGCCTGTCACAATCGAGCTCAGCTTGGATGAGCTGCACTTTGAATTCTCTCTGGACAACTGGGACACGTACATTGAGAAGGTGGGAATGAGGTGCTGCTCTTGCATGAGCTCAAGGCTTTGCCTTGACCTGCTTCACGATGCCAGCTTGCCTGCACTAGTGATGGTGGCTAATACTAGAATTCTTAGCATGCAAATGCCTGCTATTCCACAACACCTGTGTGTGTATGGCAGCTATTCCACAACACAAGGGAGTGTGCTCGCGTCGTTCATTGCCTTGCCTTGCTGAGATGGATGGATTATCAGGGCAGCACAGCCTGTCACCTTTGCTAAAACACTGTCACCTTTGCTAGTACACTGTCACCTTTGCTAGTACACTGTCACCTTTGCTAGTACACTGTCACCTTTGCTAGTACACTGTCACCTTTAGTATGTATTGCTCGGG
>Ga0307974_1002683_pt1 | contig 12688 bp, 12 predicted proteins | sample OrgLakmetagen784_FD_201812 | JGI IMG/M metagenome (GOLD analysis project Ga0307974, IMG submission 201812) | Saline water microbial communities from Organic Lake, Antarctica - #784 | ecosystem: Environmental > Aquatic > Non-marine Saline and Alkaline > Saline | place: Antarctica: Organic Lake... | reverse complement strand
ACACACAAACACACACACACATACACACACACACACACACACACACACACACACACACACACACACGCACACACACGAGACATATGGGGGTGTTTGTGCGCGAACCTGTTGGCAAGAAAATCTCAAACAAATGCACTGTCAATTAAATGCACCGTTATAGGAGGATGAGCACGGTCTTGGCCGACTTATAGCTCAGAGGAAAGCACGCTATTATTCTGAGCTTCCTCACATTCCTTACAATTTCAAGCCTTTATTTAATCACAAATAATCTACATTCGCAGGTGGGGGTGGTAGGGGCCATCACTCCATGGAATTTTCCGCTTTCCATGATCACGCGCAAGGTTGCTCCTGCCCTGGCTGCTGGCTGCACGGTGTGGGTTCGTTTCATTCCACGTTTGGATCTGTTTGCAAGGTTGCTCCTGCCCTGGCTGCTGGCTGCACGGTGTGGGTTCGTTTCATTCCACGTTTGAATCTGTTTGCAAGGTTGCTCCTGCCCTGGCTGCTGGCTGCACGGTGTGTTCTGATTCGTTCACGTTTGAATCTGTTTGCAAGGTTGCTCCTGCCCTGGCTGCTGGCTGCACGGTGTGAGTTCTGTTTCAATGCTGACTTCTCTCAAGCAATTTGCGTCCTGTGTTAACAGTGCTGGCTGCACGGTGTGTGTCCTGTTTCATTCCGCACTCAGCTTTGTTCGTAAAATGCGCAGACTCCTGCCTGCCTGCGTGTCCTGTTTCGCTTCAGAACTCTCTAAGCAAAATGTGTCCTGCATTGACAGTGCTGGCTGCAAACATAAGTTTATTCAACACATTGTTGAACTTTGTTTGCAAGATGCTCTGACTCCTTCTGCCTGCGTGTCCTGCTTTGCTTCAGAACTCTGTAAGCAAATTGTGTCCTGCATTGACAGCGCTGGGTGCACACATACGTTGACTTTTGTTTGCAAGATGCTCTGACTCCTTCTGCCTGCGTGTGCCGTTTCGGAATTCGATTTTGGATAAGCATTTTGTTTACTGTACCGGTGTACGCTGGGCTGCATAGCGTGTTGAAATCTATGTTATGCTTAGCACTCCTGCCCTGGGCCCTGGCTGCACGGCGTGTCTGAATTAACCTAATTAGAATGCTCTTGATCTTTCCGATGCTGGCTGGATGCAAGGCTTGTCTGAATTTATCCTAGTCAGAATGCTCTTGATCTTTCAGATGCTGGCTGGATGCACGTTCTGCCTCACTTTGGACCTCTTTTAAGTAATTTATGTACTTGTGTACGTTAGTATGAGGCAGACTGGTGTACGTTGGCTGCACGTGATTTTGTTTACGCCGAGTGCTAATGCCCTGGCTGTTGGCTGCGCAAAGGATGCACTGTGCTTGTAGCATCTCACTATCTCGCTGTGTGAGATCCTACATTTGCTGGTCATGAATCCTAATGATAAGGAGGCATGCCTTCGTAGTGCCATGTTCTATGTAACCTCTTACTTCAGGAAGTGGGTGCGAAAGAAAATGGAAAACGCTAGCAATGACAAAGAGTAGACGCATTCATTCCTTCGGAGTAAATTGATTGTCAGCATATTACTATATTTGTTTTCAGGCCTGCTGAGACCTCTGCCTCTACAGTTGGCTGCACTAACAAACCCAACTGAGCACGTAGCCAAAAAACAAAATCTCCTGCTCGTACCCTAGTTGTCCCTGCAGCGCCAGTTTGCCTGCAGAGCTCAACCGCTTTTGCTTGTGGCCCAAATAAGGCCCGCTGAGCACTTTGCTGACTTTCAAAGTTTGCGCAGTGTAAACTTTGTAGCTGGCTTTCAAGCGTTCCTCTCTATTACATCATTCTCAGTTCGTCATCAAGCCTGCAGAGCTCAACCGCTTTTGGTTGTGGCTTTATCAAGGCCCGCTGAGCACTTAGCTGACTTTCAAGGTTAACGCAGTGTAAACTTTATAGCTGGCTTTCAAGCGTCCCTCTCTATCACATCATTCTCAGTTCGTCATCAAGCCTGCAGAGGTTACACCACTATTGGTCGTGGCCCTAGCAGAGCTAGCCGAGCATACATCTGAATTTCATGTCTCCCTCTCTCTTTGACATCACTCCCAGATTGTCATCAAGCCAGCAGAGCATACCCACTTTTGGTTGTGGCCCAATCAAGGCCCGCTGAGCACATTGCTGACTTTCAAGCGTCCCGCTCTGTTACATCTTTCTCAGGTCGTCATCAAACCAGCAGAGCTTACACCACTTTCCGCTGTGGCCCTAGCAGAGCTAGCCGAGCGGGCAGGCCTGCCAGATGGGGTTCTTAATGTGAGTCTTGTCTATTATGTGCTCAATATTAACTTAGTTTAGTAGGTACAGCCGAGCGGGCATACTTTTCTGATAGGATGCTCAATGGGAGTCTTAAGCGCTTAGTTGTGGGAGCTGATTTGTGCTTTGTGAGCGTAGAGTAGAAAAAACAGGTCAGCGGGCAGACCTTCCAGATTGGATGCTGAATTTGATTCTAGGCTAATATGTGCTCAATGATAACTTAGTCTAGCAGGTATAGGTATAGCCGAGCGGGCAGGTTTTCCTGATGGGACGCTCAATGGGAGTCTTGGCTCATTTGTGCTTGTGAGTGTAGAGCAGCAGGGACAGCTGATCGGGCAGGTTTTCCAGATGCTCGATTGGGGTGTCTAGCTAATTTGTGCTTGTGAATTTAGAGCAGCAGGGACAGCTGAGCGGGCAGTTTTCCAGAGGCTCATTAGGAATCTTGGCTCATTTGTGCTTGTGAGTGAATAGCAGCAGAGACAGCGGGCAGGTTTTCCAGGGGCTCATTAGGAATCTTGGCTCATTTGTGCTTGTGAGTGTAAAGCAGCAGAGACAGCAGGCAGGTTTTACAGATGCTCAACAGGAGTTTTGGCTCATCTGTGCTTTTAAGCGTAGAGTAGGAAATGCTTCTGAGCGTAGATTAGGAAAGACAGTGACCAGGCAAGTCCTCATGGCGATGTGTCCAAGATCATGCGGCTGCGGCTGCGTGCATACAGCGGTGCATCACCACTGATAGCGAATAGGGTTGGTCAGGACCATGGATATACACCGTATATGACCGTATATTGTGTGATTTCCCTGCCAAAAATATGAATCACATTCCCTGCCAAGAATAAGAATCACATTCCCTGCCAAGAATATGAATCACACCATATGTATACCATATACCATAAATACACCATGTATACCGTGTATACACCATATGTGTATATATATACACGATGCTTTGTGCTCACAGCTAGCACGTTTGGACACAGCAACGTACTGAATTGACATGCAAGCAGATTGTGTCTTTGGCTTGAGCCCTTGAACGCACTCTCAGTGATGTGTCTTGAGCCCCTGAGTGCCTTGAGCCCCTGAACGCACTCTCAATGATGTGAGCCCCTGAACGCACTCTCAATGATGTGAGCCCCTGAACGCACTCTCAGTGATGTGAGCCCCTGAACGCACTCTCAATGATGTGAGCCCCTGAACGCACTCTCAGTGATGTGTCTTGAGCCCCTGAACGCACTCTCAATGATGCGAGCCCCTGAACGCACTCTCAGTGATGTGTCTAGAGCCCCTGAACGCACTCTCAATGATGCGAGCCCCTGAACGCACTCTCAGTGATGTGTCTTGAGCCCCTGAACGCACTCTCAGTGATGTGCCACTCCGCAGCATATTTGTAGGGTTGGCCAGAACCTTATATATACACCGTATATGACCGTACATTTCTTGATTTCCCTGCCAAAAATACCGTATGTACACCGTAGGGTTGGCCAGAACCATATATATACGGTGTATATACGGTATCTTCGGCAGGGAAATCACCAAGTATACGGTCATATAAACAATTATGGCCAGCTCTATGTCCTTACTCACTTACTTGATCTTTTTCGCTTACTTGCACAATCCATACTCTTCGATCGCTGCCCTGCCTGTCTTGCAGGTAGTTTTTGGCGATGCCCCTGCCATAGGTGAGCGGTGCGTGCATTGTTTACAAAGAAGGGCACTTTAGAGCAACAGAGATGAACAATGCCGAAAAACACATCGTAGCCTAACACAAAGCCGGAAACTACGCAGACGGTAAAAAGCACTCCCCACATAAAGCAGGGATAAAAAAAAAGTGTCACTGGGTGTTGCTTGTAACATCCTCCACCACAAGAATGATGGGGAAACGATGGGGAGCAGAAGGATTGCAGGTTGGCCTCACACTCTCGTCAAGAGTTTCTACGGTGTAGAAGACGGGCAGCATGCAGCGCTTGAAATAAGGCATGTCCATACGTAATCTTATTTACCTTTTACACTTACCTAAATCAGGAGTCTTAAAGTGCCGCTCTGTGCATAAGCTTGAGTGTGTGTGTGTGTGTGTGTATGCGTGTGTGTGTGCTTGCATCTCCGTCCTTTGCTGCGCCCTTCATGCAAAGCAATTATAACAAAAAATCACAGTTATTGCCCCTAATACTCAAATGGGATGTCTACCACACTAGTGGACAAATACACACAATTCAAATAGATCTGTATACGCGTGCAGAGGAGCGCTTGGTTGTTGCCCTTGCAAAACATCTTTGTGAATGTGCTCCAATGCACTTATGCTTGCACCAAGGTCTATTCAGGTGTGTTCCTCCCCTACTGCTTCTGTGTAATTCCTTTCTCGGACTCATGCAGGCCATCAGGTGAAAAGTACTATAGATGTGTTATCTATTATCTATACTTTTTTTATTCTACATTTTTTTTTTGTTCCTATTTTCGATCCCTAATCTTGCACACCATACTTCTGTTTCACACTTGCAGGCCATGAGCTGGCAAGTGATGTAGATGTGTCATCTATTTCATTGTTTCTATTCCTATTTATTATCCCTAATCTTGCACACCATAATCGTGTTTGCACACTTGCAGGCCATGAGCTGGCAAGTAACAAGGATGTACGCAAAATTGGCTTCACAGGCTCAACATCTGTAGGGAAGGCCCTAGCTGCAACTGCATCAGGCACCGTCAAGGTGTGTGTGTGTGTGTGTGTGCGTGTGTGTGTGTGTGCTAATTGAGCAGTGTGAGCAGTATAATGAGGTCTTTTTCCCTTCACAATAGAGAGAGGGTACCCTTCATTGCCAGATTGTCAAAGGAACTGGCACCGGGATCAACAGCGTTTAGGCACTGTCAAGGTGTGTTGGCATTTGGTAATTATGTATGCAGAGATGTGAAATTGTTGGCCAGATATTTGGGTGGATTCACTTAGCTTGAACTCAAGGTTTAATGGCACCTGGTAAATACGTGCGCAGAGATGTTGAGTTATGGGCTAGATATTCTTGTGGATTTACTTAGCTTTAATCTAAGGTGTGTTGGCATTTAGTAATTATGTTTGCAGAGAGATGACGTTGTTGGCCAGATATTCGGGTGAATTTACTTAGCTTGAACTCAAGGTTTGATGGCACCTGGTAATTACGTGCGCAGAGATGTTAAGTTTTGGGCTAGATATTCTTGTGGATTTCCTGAACTTTAACTTAGGGTGTGTTGGGGCCCAGTAAGGGTGTGTGTGTGCAGAGGTGTAAAGTTGTTGGCCTGGTATAACTTCCTCGTGGATTCACTTACTTGAACTTGCCTTCAAAGGTACAAATGTTTGATGTCTTACATAACTGCCTAATCATTGTAAGCCTATCTTTTCACCAAACAAGACATTTGCTGCCTTTTGTCTGGGACCCTTGCTTCCCATGTACAAAAAAACATAGTGCATACGAACACACAAAGCACGCTCTACCTCACGATCTGCATCACAATTAGTACACACACTCATTGACACGAAACTAAATGAAGTGTCCCACCACACTGCTGCAGAGGCTGTCCTTGGAACTGGGAGGCAATGCGCCGATAATTGTATTTGACGATGCAGACTTAGAGCTGGCTTCCGCAGGTGGGCATGCATGCATGTGTGTGTGTGCGTGTGTATTTGCGTGTGGAAAAATGAGTTAATGAGCGCACCTGCGTAGTTGCGTGCTTGTGTATGTGTATGTGTGTGTGAGATATTTATATATATATAGAGAGAGAGAGAGAGAGAGAGAGAGAGAGAGTGAGATCATGAACGCAATTGCATAGTTGGGCATGTGATGTGTCCCTGCCTTTTGTGTTTCCACGATTACCTTCCTTTACCGGCTTCGTTTTGTCTACCCTACCATCCAAGTCAGCCTGGTGTGGCGATTGTAACAGACAGTGTGGCGATTGTAACAGACGGTGTAACAGGTGCCTGGTGTGGCGATTGCAACAGACGGTGTGGCGATTGTAACAGACAGTGTGGCGAATGTAACAGACGGTGTAACAGGTGCCTGGTGTAGCGATTGTAATAGACGGTGTGGCGACTGTAACAGACTTTTGCATGTAACAGACTTTTGCATTTGCGTGACGCCGGCTAGACGTGCGTGTGTTTGTGACTTTTGCATTTGGTACACGCTCACGTGCAGGCATCATTTCTTCAGCCCTGCGTAACGCCGACCAAACGTGTGTGTGTGTGTTTGTGACTAATGCATTTAATACACGCTCACGTGCAGGCATTGTTGCTCAGCCCTGCGTAACGCCGACCAAACGTGCGTGTGTGTTTGTGACATGCATTTAATACACGCTCACGTGCAGGCATCGTTGCTTCAGCCCTGCGCAACGCCGGCCAAACGTGTGTGTGTGCCAACCGCGTGTTTGTGCATGAAGATGTACATGACAAGCTGGCAGGTGCGTGTGTGTTTGTGCCAACCGCGTGTTTGTGCATGAAGATGTACATGACAAGCTGGCAGGTGCGTGTGGTGCCAACCGCGTGTTTGTGCATGAAGATGTACATGACAAGCTGGCAGGTGTGTGTGTGTGTGTGTGTGTTTGTGCATGAAGATGTACATGACAAGCTGGCAGGTGTGTGTTTGTGTGTGTTTGTGCCGACCGCGTGTTTGTGCATGAAGATGTACATGACAAGCTGGCAGGTGTGTGAGTGCCCTAGATTCAGTTTTGGGTTTGACAATGCTTATTGTTTGACACACCTGTGTGTGTTGCTGGTGTGTGCTTGTGAACTAAGAAACCACAATGAAGTTGCTTAAGCGGTGTGGGCTTCTTCGACTTAGAAACAAAGCCGTGGATATTGTATGCAAGACGTTCATGTCTGGGACCTCCAGCTGCAAAAACATTACTGCTTTTTTCATGTTCCACATCACTGTTGTTTTCATGCTCCACATCGCTGTTGTTTTCATGATCCACATCACTGTTGTTTTCATGATCCACATCACTGTTGTTTTCATGTTCCACATCACTGTTGTTTTCATGATCCACATCACTGTTGTTTCCATGATCCACATCACTGTTGTTTTCATGATCCACATCACTGTTGTTTTCATGATCCACATGTTAGAACATGCAAAAACAGCAGTGATGTTTTTGCATGTGCGGTGTCGATTTAGCAAAGTGTTTGATCGATCATTGTTTTTGCATGTGCGGTATCGATTTAGCAAAGTGTTTGATAAACCCCATTGTAAGTCAGTTTAATAAACTGCTGCAAATTCTCTGCCCCTTTATGCCTGGAAGTACAAAATAGTTTCGGCGGAAATTTTGACAAGCTGCACGTGCACGTATGGAACAAATGGGAAGACACGCAAACAGCATAAGCCCTCCACACAATTAAGGTAGAAGACTTTGATGCAGAGAGGCATTATACGTGTGTAGGCGACATTAAATGACACAGTCACATGCACAAGCAAGCATCTTTCATCTGATGCAGAGACGGTGATGTCGAGAGATTAGAAGCAGAGGATGAGACATGGCCTCACTCTTTGACTGCTGAGATGACACTGCAAAGGTGCATGTTAGCACATGCGCATGCGCACACACACACACACACACACACACACACACACACAAGCACGCACACACAATCAACACCAAAACACACATGCAATGCCCCACTACGCAGAGATGGTGACGTCAAGAGTGCAAAAGCTGAGGCTGGGGGATGGCCTCAGCCCGGACACCACCACAGGCCCTTTAATCACTGCTGCAGGTGTGGACAAAGTGGAGGCTCATGTCCAGGATGCTGTGCGCAAGGGGGCGCAGGTGTGTGTATGGGTATGTGCATGCGAGTGTGTGTATGTGTGTGTGTTTGTGTGTGAGTGTGTGAGCGTGTGTGTTCATGTATGCACGAAAAAGTGCAGTTGCGTCATCATGGATGCGTGTATGTGCATGCATGTTTCTATGTTTCTATATGATAGTGTGTGCATATGTAATTGCATACATGTTTGGATGTGTGTGGGTGTGTGCACGCGCTTGGTATGAAAGTGGGTGTGGATGGACTGTATTGATTTTTGTCCTTTTTCAATTCAAATGGCCAACCTGTTGCATTTAAAATTACCCATGCTCGTCATATGGCATAGGGGGTAGCGTAACTACTCATGCATAGGGCTGTAAGTAGGTTTTTTCTTCACACTGAACTGCCAAAAAGGCTCATGCTTGTCATATTGCAAAGGGGGCAGCATAATCACTCGTGCGTATGAATACCTTTTGGCAGGGTACCTTTACTCAAGTGGTGTCACGCTCAAGATTTCTTACATACGTGTTTGCTGTTCAGGTGCTTGTTGGTGGAAAACGCGCAGATCTGGCCTTTCCCCTCACAAACGGCACCTTTTTTGAGCCCACTGTCCTTGCCAACGCCAGCATTGACATGTGAGTGGGGTGCTTAGGCTTGATTGCATGAAGCAACAGTGAAGCATTGTTTGTTTGAGTTCTGACCTAAATGCATACGAAAAAAACTGCCGAGTTCAGTGTGTAAAGCTGAACCCCAGTTCTTGAAGTGAAGCAAAGTGATATCACTCATTACTTTTGCTTATTATCTGTGTTCCTCTCAAGTTTCTCTATCTTTCTATTTACTTGGTCCACCCTACTGCTTTTCCTTCTTAGCTTGAGTTTGGTTTCCTGCCTTATTTCCTTTTCTCCTGAGCAGTTGTGAGGGCCTAGTTTCTTAGCAATTGTGATGATTACTTGTAAATAATCCACCGCCATCTCACGATGCAAACGTAACAGAACTGCTGCTTCTGCAAACTGCTCAAACTCTTAAAAATTACACTTTACATTTGTCTTTTTGTAAGTCGATATAAAAAATGCACAGCGGTCTACGGCATCAAAATTGATCTCTTCATGTTCAAAATTTGGCTTGTCCATGCGACTTGAGTTTGCTCGCATGCTCGATGGCAAGCATGCGGTTGCATTTCCCGTGAGGGAGGACTCAGTAATGGTTTTGTATAAAAATAGCATCTAGGGGCGGAGACGTGCAAAGACATACAAGTATATAGTATCCTTTTAATATTCATGTTGTGTTCAGGAGGACTTCAGTAAAGTAGTGGCTTTGTATGGGAAATAACATCAAGGGGCGAAGACGTGCAAAGACATACAAGTATATAGTATCCTTTTAATATTCATGTTGTGTTCAGGAGGATTTTTTCAGAGGAAACCTTTGGGCCCATTGTGCCTTTGTTCAAGTTCGAGTCCACGTCCCAAGTGATCCAATTGGCCAACAACACTGAGTATGGTATGTGTGCTAGGATTGAAAGCAAAGCCTCGCACAGCCATAGCTGCAAAGACAGAGCCTTCAACAGTATAGACGGTTTCCGCAAGCTTTGTCTGTTTGCCTGCACTGGGAAATCCCTCAGCCTGCCGCCGCTTCCCCCCTCTGCTTTCCACCATTTCCCCCCTCTGCTTTGCACCTCTTCTACCCACCACGGTGTTGCCTACTGACTATCCTGGCATATATATTCTCCTTTTGATGCAGTCATGCGAGCAGTCGTACTTCTTGACTGAAGGCCTTTTTCTTGCAAACCTTGTATACCTTGTAACCATGCCTGCTGTTCGGGCATGTGAAATGCACCTTTTACAAAGGGTTTACAAAGGGTTTACAAAGGGGGAAATACACCTTTTGAGGCAGTGAGTGGCTGTTTTTATGAACAAAGTCCTTCAGTGTGAGCATAACTGCCAACTGTTGTGTCAGACTGCCTGCCGCAAACACTGGCAACTCTTGGCTCGGTTTGGCCTGTTTAATTTACAACTGTCTTTTTGTTTACAGGCTCAGCGGCATACTCCTTCACAAAGGACCTTTGTTGATCGCAACTGTCCTTGTTTACATTTGATGTGTAGGCTTAGCGGCGTACTTTTTCACAAAGGACCTTGCACGCGCATGGCGCATTGCAGAGGACTTGGAGTACGGTGAGTCAAGAAGAGGACTTGGTGTACAGTGAGTCAGAGTTCACAATACAGTGAGGACGTGGAGTACAGTGAGTCAGACTTGACAGTGAGTCAGAGTACGGTGAGTCAAGAAGAGGACTTGGTGTGCAGTGAGTCAGAGTTCACAGTACAGTGAGGACTTGGAGTACAGTGAGTCAGAGTACAGTTAGTCAAGAAAAGGACTTGGTGTACAGTGAGTCAGGAAGATGCTGTACTGTGTCAATTGTTTTATGATGTAGCTTACACCAGGAAATAAGATCATACTGTTTCTGCTTTCAGCATGTGGAGGACTTATAGTACAGCGCGTCAGAAATTTAGGGTGTAATATTTCTGCTTTCAATAGGTATCCTTGTTGGCAAGCGGTGATGTGCACAAAACATCAGGCTGACTGTTTGCTTGCATCTGAAGCTCGAATACATACCAACAAAGGGTCAATTACACTATTTTTGCGCTCCACATAACCCTTTAAAATCGCATCCTTGCTTATTACCTCTTTAGGCACAGTTGATATTTTTGAGCAAACGGCCATCATCGTTTAAATTTTACGCGTCTGAACTCCACATGTACAAACTCATTCTTTCGTGCACCTCAATCCTTCAGGCATGGTTGGAATTAATGATGTGACCATCACAAACGAGGCAGCTCCCTTTGGAGGTGTCAAGCAAAGCGGGTTAGGACGCGAGCAATCAAAGTGAGTCGTTTTTTTTGTTTCCTCATAGGCTCTGCGCAAGTAATATAATTTGAGTAGCAAGAGAGGGGGGGAGATGTCACAGTAGGTATCTGACTTAGGAGCCTTAGCATTGCGTTGGCGCCCTACATAGCACTGCGTTGGCACTGATCCTGATACCTGATTGCATCAATGTACGCTGATCCTGATCCTGATAGCACTGCGTTGGCACTGATCCTGATGCCTGATTGCATCAGTGCACGCTGATCCTGATCCTGATGGCACTGCGTTGGCGCCCTCCCACCAATGCACGCTGATCTTAACGAGCGAAATCATTCACTCCATTTTTAAACGAGAAGAGAGAGGGGAGTTGGGGCACACACATCAATGCTTTTCTCCATTCATGGAGCATCAATTCCTGCTCCCTTCTTACGTAACGCTGTTCAATGCCCTCAGCGCTTGCACAACCTCACTTCTTGTCTAAAATATGCACACACTTGCTCACCATAGGTACGGGATCGCAGAGTTTTTGGACATCAAGTATGTGTGTATGGGACTGGGAGGAAGCTAACGGAGCTGCACTTTTCGTACTAAGACCCATCAGCTGTGTAAATGCGTAGTAACTCTGTATTAATGACGCACTGAGTCCGTGTAAATGCGTAGTAACTCTGTAGTTATGACGCACTGAGCCTGTATACAATATCCTCTTGTGCAAGCAGCTGTAATATGGAAGAGAAAGTATGGAGGCATCAAAGATTCCCTTGCAATCATAAGAAAAGGAAGCTCATGCAGCCCATGACACTCACGCATCAACAACCTCACGCATCAACACCACCACAAAGTAGTTTAGAGCCTGAGCAAAGATAGTAAACAAATTTTCTTAATTTACGGGCGAGACGTGAATGGAAACGTAAGGGCATTAACAATGAAGTTGACCCCCAACAACTGCTGTCTGATGTGTAATTGTAGCGCCAGCCATAACTGATTGCCTTTTCCTACTAGCCATTCTGCTATCCTGCAAATAAGTCACAGGGGATACTCTTTTACAGAGACGGGAGACAGCAAAGCAGTATATACAAGCAAAAACGAACGCTAGGATAGTTTCAGACTGATTGGTGGCATATAGAGCAAGGGTTACAAGGGTTACAAGGATGGCCTACAGCCCGAGACTCTGGCTGATGGCAATTGGCTGGTGAAACAAAATCAACCAGTGTCGAAAATTGAAACTAAATCTGACACAAACTTGAGGGGCCTGTATGAGTCTTGATTCAGGAATGCATTGATCTCAAAATCAGTGATACTGTGATGACAAGTTAAGAAAGGAATAAATTCAGAGCTCGAAGGAGCAAACGCATGCAGAGTCTTAAACATTCCTTCAAAAAGGTCCCTGTATCTCATGCGCAGCTTCACACTTCAGCACACTTGCAAAAGAAAAGCACATGCTTCTCATGTTGAACTTCTCCACACTCACATTTATCACAAATGCTAGAACCCCCATGCCATTTGCAAGACTCCACTCTCAAACGGTGTGCACGCAATCTAAATCTGCTGAATTTCCTCAACACATGTTTGTCCAAATCCTTGTCCAAGTAGGAGGGGATAGGAAAAGGAGAACCTCTAAGACCACTCTCAGAACTCCCACACCACTTGTGATACGTGACTGCTTTCTTGTTTACTGCGCGAGGACATGAAAAGTTAGCTTCCCTCCATACCTTCAAATGTCTGAAACGCAAATCGCAAATGAACTCTTGCATGGGAACCTGTGTGGATCTCAGCATTTTCTGTTTGAACATTGCACTACCTTGCAGTCC
>Ga0307974_1002679_pt1 | contig 12693 bp, 12 predicted proteins | sample OrgLakmetagen784_FD_201812 | JGI IMG/M metagenome (GOLD analysis project Ga0307974, IMG submission 201812) | Saline water microbial communities from Organic Lake, Antarctica - #784 | ecosystem: Environmental > Aquatic > Non-marine Saline and Alkaline > Saline | place: Antarctica: Organic Lake... | reverse complement strand
CCTCTGTGTGTATGTCACACACACACACACACACACACACACACACACACACACACACACACACACACACACACAAACACACGCACACACACACGCACACACACAAACAGGAGCATCATCTCCAACTTTGCCCAAGCGCTCCCCTCCCTCCGCACCCTCTTTGCTCGAGACAGCTGACGCTGACGCCCTGGCACGGGAGCATGCAGAGCAGCCGCCGCAGCCACATGTGCAACAGCCAGAAGGTGGCGTGCTGCATGATGAGGTAGGTGTCCTGTGGTACAGGAGCACGCACAGCGTGCACAGCACGCACAGCGTGCACAGCAGCTGCTTGTGCAACAGCAGCCACAGGGTGTAGCCGTAGCGTAGGGTCTGTAGAGAACCTCTGATTGAGGGAGAAGGAATGCTGTCCATGAGCGAAGGAACACAAGCTCGAAGAGATAGCCAGCAGATGTGATACACACACACACAAACACACATGCACACACACATACACACACAGCAAAAAATGCAACAGCATGTACAGCAACCAAGGACTGCTAGGAGCAAGGAACCGCTTAAGGAGGTAGCCAACAAATTGACATGCAATGAGTGCACAATGGAGCAACTGAAAAGGCAGCAGCAGCACAGAGGCTGCCTGAACCTGGGTGTACAGCTGCAGGCATCTGGTGCCAGATACACGCACAAGCCTCAAAACACACACATACACACACGCACACACAAACAAACACATGCACACGCGCACACACACACAAAAGCAAACATACACACATACATACACCCACCCGCACACCCACACACACACACACACATACACACACACACAGGACATAGCCTCCCTTGAGCTCTTACTGCACACTGCACACCAGCAGCAGCTGTGGCACGCGTCCTCACCCTCACCTCCACAGGCCCTCATGTCACGCAGCCCGTCGCTGCCGGTGTCTCCTTACACTGCAGGTGGGAATGGGGTGCCAGTCTCACAGAGGCTGTACATGTTTTGTGTGTGTGCATGTGCTCGTTCCTGTGTGCGTGTTTGCATGTGTGTTTGTTTGATCACATGTGTGTGTGTGTGTGTGTGTGCGCGTGTGTGTGTGTGCGTGTTTGTGCGGGATGAAATACCCCTTATCAGGAGTGCAGCCCACATGCGCTCCTGAGGTATCCTTTTCTTACATAACCATTTGTTTGCCTATGCGCAAAAATCCAATGCCACACGATTCAGCATTTTCCGCATGAAGCTCTGGCACAGGTGTCCATTCCCGACACTTAAGGACACACACATATGCACACACACGCACACATTCACACACACACGCACACGCACACAACGTAACACACACACATGGGTCGATGTCCAGGCACAGATGGCAGAGTGGATCAGGAGGAAGGCGACAACGGTGCCAGCACTCCCACTTTGTCGCGTTCTCCCAGTGGTAGCTGTGGTGCGGGCTTGAGTGGGAGCACTTCTAGGCGAAGTGGAGAGCCTTTGCCTGTGCCAGACGTGCTTCAGCAACAGCAGGTGAGAGTGGAGCCTTTCTAATCAAACTTTCTTTTTGGTGAGACTTTGGTTGAGGCAGAGTGGTGGGCCTTTGCCCGTGCCAGACGTGCTGGTGTGCAGCAGCAAGAGCAGGTGGGGGTGGGGCGCTTCATATTGTTACATTTGGGTGGTGAGGCTGCTACTGAGGCAAAGTGGCGAGCCTTTGCCTGTGCCAGATGAACAACAGCAACAGCAGGTGAGGGTGAAGCTCTTCTAATAAAACATTCTTTTTGGTGAGACTTTGGTTAAGACAGAGTGGTGAGCCTTTGCCCGTGCTAGACGTGCTGATCTACTACAGCAACAGCAGGTGGGGATGGAGCTCTTCTAATTAAGCATTCTTTTGGTGAGACTTCTGGTGAGACAGAGTGGCGAGCCTTTGCCCGTGCCAGACGTGCTGATGTACTACAGCAACAGCAGGTGGGGGTGGGGCGCTTCACATTATTGCTCTGTCAATCATTACATCTTTTATTACTCTTTCCGTTATTACATCTTGGGGGTGAGGCAGCTACAGAGGCGAAGTGGCGAGCCTCTGCCCGTGCCAGATGTATAGGGTTGGCCAGAACCGTACATATACGGTGTGTGTGTACACGGTTTTTTTGGCAGGGAAATCAATCACCAAATATACGGTCAAATGTGGTGCATATGTGTACGGTTCTGGCCAACCCTACAGAAGTACAACAGCAGAAGCAGGTTAGGACTTTGGGAGGCGCGTGCTTTGTGGTGTTGTGCTATGTGGTGTTATGCTGGTGTTATGCTATGTGGTGGGGTTATGCTGGTGTTGTGCTATGTGGTGTTATGCTGGTGTTGTGCTATGTGGTGGGGTTGTGATGGTGTTATGCTATGTGGTGTTGTGCTATATGCTGTTGCATATATTCTATGTATTCTATATGAGCGTGAATTTGGTGAGGGAGTTGTACGGTACCCGGTACCAAAGCGGCTCCTTAATTAATGTGGGGAGTGGTTTTTCACTGCCTGCTTGAATCATTTTTTCTGTACAATTTGGCATCAGATCGAATGCTTTTAAGCATTCAGATCATACAAGTGCTGATGTTGCCTCTATGGGTGTGCTTTGCAACGGCAGTCGGAAGTTGGTACTTATGGGTAAGGCATTTGTTTTGAGAATTGGCTTCAGCAAAGGTGGTGGAGTGAAGTTGAGAGTATGCCGCTGACCCCCTCTGATATGCTTCCCTTTCTTTCTGCTATACGTGCCTTGGCAACAGTGACTAATTGATCCTGAGTTTCGAACGTGCGTGTGTGTACAGAACAATTAGGGCCAGTACGCTTTGGAAGGGCCAGTATGCTTTGTGAGCGTGCAAAGGAGCACCGCACGCAAACAATGGCATGGGTGCTTGTTGGTGCAGGAGCAAAAGTAGGGATGGCCAAAACCTTACACAAATGAACATCTGTCCAAAGATCAAAAGTAGGGATGGCCAAAACCTTACACAAATGAACATTTGTACAATGTGTGCAATGCCAGCCGCAAAAATTTGCCGCACGTACAGTTATAAACTGTGTATTAGTGTACATTATGGTCGACCCTAAATAAGTACAATTATAGAGGGGGGGGCTGTGGTGTGTCATGTTTCGTGTGTTTGTACAGACACGTGAGATCCCGCTGCAGGCGGACAAGCTTGCGTGTGACTTAGGCACTGTGTGGGATGCGCTGGTGTTTGCCCGTGCATAGAAAAGGGACTCAGAGGAGGGGGCTGCGGTGCCATGTTTGTGTGTTTGTGTCATATTTTGTGTTTGTGTCATGTTTCGTGTGTTTGTGTCATGTTTTGTGTGTTTGTGCAGGCACCTGAGATCCCACTGCAGGCAGAGGTGCTGACATGTGCGAGATGTGTGCACACCTTACTAACGAACTGCAATGCACAATACTGACCGTGTTGATGAGCTAATGACTGGCAGTGCACGTTATTGATGGACACCTTACATGAAATGCAATGCACATCATTGCTGGGTCGTGGTGACGAAAAGTACCTGGATGTGCACACACGAACGTTTTTGTGAATGATGAGCGGAAAGCGTTCGATGGGACGAAGACGAGGACGACAGTGAAGTCGGGAGGCCCTAACGGAAACAAACACCTAGACACCTAGACGCCTAAACACTTGACAGGGAACAAACACGTGGATGTGCACACCTTGCGAATGGCCGAATTGCAATGCACATCATTGCTGGATCGTGGTGACATAGAGAGCTGCAGCTTCTTGCTCTCACGGCAGCTTGCGGTTTCTTGATCTCACTGCAGCTTGCGGTTTCTTGATCTCACGGCAGCTTGCGGTTTCTTGCTTTCACGGCAGCTTACAGTTTCTTGCTCTCACGGCAGCTTGCGGTTTCTTGATCTCACGGCAGCTTGCGGTTTCTTGATCTCACGGCAGCTTGCGGTTTCTTGCTTTCACGGCAGCTTCATCTCAAGGGCTGACATCTCACACACAATCTGCATCTCTATTTTGTACGGCATCTAGCGCACGTTATAAGGAAGCTCGTTTATAGGGAAGAATAGGGAAGTAGGCCTGTTTCAAGTGCAAACAAGTGATCAAACATACACCCCCAAACACACACGACCGCCTCCCTACAGGACCCCCTCTGGCTGGGCAGCAGCACCAGCTCCAACAACGGCGGCAGCAGGCATGACAGCAGCACCAACACCAGCAGCAGCAGGCACAACAGCAGCAGCGGTGCCGGTGCAGGCAGCAGCAGCAGCAGCACCAGTACCAACACCAGCAGCAGCGCATGGAGCGCTACCCTGGCTGCCCTTACAAGCACCGCTGGGGCTTTGGCACCAATAGCAGGACAGGCAGGTGAGCTGCCCCAGGGCTTGGTTTTGCCTCTGCAGCAGCAGCAGCAGCAGCAGCAGCAGCAGCACCCCCACTATGTGGACCACAGGCCAGATCCTCTGGAGCTTGTGGGCACGGTCCAACACCCTGCACTCAGCAATGCCATATCACCCCACTGCCAAGCTGCTGTCAGACTCACGAGTAGCACAGGCAATGCTCAGCAGCAGCAGCACCACCACCACCAGCACCACCTCAAACATCCCCAGCAGCAGCAAGCTGCTGTGGCGCCACGCAGGTGTGTCTGCAATGGCACCACAATGCCTCCTCTCATCCTTATTTTTTGCGATCACTTTGCGGAGGCTAGTGAAGCTGTGTGTGTGCGTGTGTGTGGGCGTGGGCGTGCCTCTGGCTGGGCTGACTGCCCTGCCCTATCCAATTGATGTATTTATATCCAATTGATGGACGCATGTTGACTTTACCCAGGGTTTTCGTGCATAGATGTTGCACTGACATGTTTTCGACTTCAAGTTTAGGACTGGGGTCGGTGCAGGGCAAATCTTATGTTTGCTGGAATTTGGTCAGGCGGCTCAAATATGTGTGAGGTGTCCAAAGTCAGTGGGAATTATTGAGCCCCCTCGAGGAAAACGTCACAATTATGAATGTTGGGCCTCAGTTCAGGTAGAATCCGCCAGAATTTGGACAAGACCAGCTGCCTCACACATATGTATACGTACTCATGCGCACACACAAACAAACGCACACATACACACACATATAGACACACAAGAGGGCTCACACACATACAAACGAACACACGCACGCACGTACACACACAGGTCCAGCAGTCCTGTGAGCCCCATAAGCAGCAGCCCTATCAGGGGTACCAAGGCACACACACACTCCTCATCCCCCGCTCCAACTTCTGCACCAGGTATTAAAGTGGCTCCAACTCCTCCACCAGCTATTAGATTCTGCACCAGCTATTGAATTCTTCTCCACCAGCTATTAATTTCTACACCAGCTTTTAAATTCTACACCAGCTATTAGATTCTGCACCAGCCATTCGATTCTGCACCACCTATTAAATTCTTCTCCACCCTGTCAGCACCAGTTGTGACTAACGTGGCTCGGACAGATGAAAGCACGTCTGTCAGGTGACCCATGCTTGTTTTCTGGGATGTGGCAACTGGGGCGACATCTTCTCTTCTACATACCGGGAAAAGTGGGCACTGTCTGGCAAACGCATTTGGGTAGCGTAAACATACACACACACAGGCACGCACACACACACACACACACGCACACACACACACAAGCGCACACATACACTCACTCACATTCACAAACACACAATACATACACAGAAGACACGTGGTTGCCCATGCACCACGAGCGGCTCTTGGCCAGCATCAGGGTGGCCCACCCCATCAGCCAACTGCAACCGCACGGTAGTCACAACAGCCCTATGGGCAAACCTCCCTCCCCCATATCCCCTGCCCGCATGCCCAGTGCCTTTGCTACCTCCAGATCAGGCAGCGGCCACAGCAGCAGTAGCAGTGGCAGTAGCTTCCGTGCCTGCTATTCCCCCTACTCCCCTCGATCTCCTGCTTCGGCTCTACAACAGCAGCGACACCAGCAGCAGCAGCAGTACTACCAGCAGCAGCAGCAGCACGTGCCACAGGACTTTTCGCTGTCCAAGCACGTGGGGGAGACGGTGTGCTGCCTGTTTGATGATGATGACGACGAGGATGTGTGAGAGAGAGATCTGAGATCTTTTGTACTGAGGGTCAGAGATGATGCAATCATGTCATGTGCTGGCGGTCATCAGATAGGATGATGTCGATGAGTTGAAGTGTTGGAGATCATCAGGGGCGTAGTAGTACTAGTCAGAAACCACTATCGTATACAATGTGAATTGTCTTGTCATTCTCGTCTATGTGGAGTAGTTAGGGAGGGTTGAGGTGAAAAACCAATGTTCACTCCTCCTCCTCCTCCTCCTCCTCCTGCTGCTGTATAGAAGAAAAGAAAAACTACGCAGGCAGTGAAAACCACTCCCCACATTAATTAAGGAAAAGGAGCCACTTTGATACCGAGTACCGTAAAGCTCCTCCACTGCTGTAAAGAAGCCAGAACGAGAAAGGCAGTAGCCAGAAAAAGGCAGTAGCTCAGCCTTGCTGTGAGCACTTTTGTTTTCTATTTTATTTGCGCTCCGCTTCTTTGTATTCAATGACGACAGTGCGCACGCTGTTGCCTTTATTTGCCATGGATGTATATATGTATACAGGGCAGCACGGCTGTGTTATTATTTGAGTTGACTTTTTTGTTGCAAAAGCCACGGTGCCATAGTACTTAATTTCTTGAAGGAATAGGCTTTTGGGTTCAGCCATCGTTCCACAGAGCTTCTTCACCTGTCTGTCGTGATAATTCACTTGGCCTAAACGCAAACATACGTAGGTACCCACGCTGGTAAAGACGTGGCTGCGTGCACAAGTTAAGCAGAGAGCAGAAGCAAAAGAGAAAGCAAGCGCAGGCATTGTTCCTTACAGTGAAAAGAAAAACTATTCAGCCAGTAAAAACCACCCCCCACATTGATTAGGGAAAAGAAAGCCACTTTGGCACCGAGTACCATAAAACCCCTTTACCAGTAGACAAAAAAGGCCCAGTCAGCCAGGGAGGTCCAACAGAGTACCAGAAGGAGAAAAGAAGGGCACAAAAAGATTGGAGTACCAGCCTCAAACAAGCAAGAGCACCAGACTGGCAGGTACAGACGACTGGCAGGCACAGAAACTGTAGAGCTAAGCTAAGGGTCTACCAGGGATGACCATAGCCAACCCTACAGCAATGAACCTGCCGTGCTACTCCACCAACACAGTCACTCAGTGACTAAATAATCCCACAGTGACAAAATGAGGGTAACTTAATACTGTAAAGAAACTCCGAGGAGTCCACCAGTGAGAAAGTAAAATGTTGATGGGGATCTGGACGATTGCAGGCTTTAATTTTTGATGAAAGTTGGTATCATCGGAAAGGGTGCGTGTTGCAGAATACAGAATACAAAACAACATCCTTTTTAAATCCATGCCGGAAATATTTTCGCTCACTATCTGCATTCTTCAAGGTTGTGTGTGGCTGGTATGGACAAGTTTTGCAGCGTGGTTGATAGAGAGCACATTGAGCTTTGAGGCAAGCTTCTTTACTTACTGAGAATCAAGACCCAGCTCCGAGCTGGGAGTCCCTAGCTAAAAGGCTAGCCATCATATAAGTGTTGTAGATGATGCCTTTTAGCACGCCATCCACTCCTAAAAGGATGGTGTGGTGGGTAGTGGAGGCTCCTTGAAGAATGTTGCAGATATGTTTACGCTGTTGCTGCCATGGTACTGCCTCAGCTGGTTCTGAGGTCTGGTATCCTCACATCACTAAATCTCAATGAGGTAAATGTCTGCTGAAGTACGCCAAGTTTTTTAGGTAAGGTGTAGCGTAGTGGCCAAAATGGTTAACCTAGAAAATGAGCGAGAGTAATTTGTACTTTACTTATGCATGTTACATAAGGTGAGGTTACATTGCTATATATGCCTCTGAGTGGCATCTGAGCGGAAGCTTGGGATAAGCCTGTAACCAAACCAAAAGAGGCGCTAGAAAAGAATAAAGGGAAGAGGGCTAGGCACTCAACCACAAAAGAGGCAACACTAGACACACTGAGATCTTTAGGACGGTGCTGTCTGGAGAAGGTGGGTGCATATGCTGATAGCCGCTACCAGCAGCGGCTGCTGATGCTGCTGAGGAGGTGCTCCCAGTCTCCCTCGATTGATTGCTCCCTTCCCTGCCGCTCCGAAGAACCAGCCCTGTCATAGCAAATCACTGTCACTGCAAAGTATAAGTCTCAGCACAACAATCTATCTATAACTGGCCTCGCCAGCTTATTGCACGAGACCAGGCAAAACAACCTCAACTGAAAAACCAACTAACCAAATCACACGAATCGTCACAGCCAACAATTGGGCGTGACAGCCCCCCTCCTTCTCTGTTATTTTGTTCATGTGCTTTAGAAGAGATGGGAACAACCAGCACAATATCTGGACGGCTGCAGGTAAACCTTTTTGTATTTGAGAAGTGGGGTGGAAAGAGCCACTTCAATACAGTAATACAATTCTTCTTGTCTTCTTCAGATGTTTTGGGAGGAATCTGGATGTGTTGTATAACCAGCCTTTTGCTGCTGCCTCTACCATGGACACAAAGCAATCTGCTCAAACATAAACCCGCAACAGACATTAGAAACAGCGCACAACCAACATCAACCTCTTATCCAGCGTCTACAAACAAGGAGCCGCTCCGAGGCATCTCTCGAAACAACAAAGTCACACTTCATGTTATACTTCTTGGAGTCGGGGGCACAATCTACAATCAGTACACCATAACTCCTCGACTAAACTTAGGCGTCCCCATGCACAAAGTGCACCAACTAGCTACTAAACTGCACTGCCATGCAATTAAAAACTTGAACAAAAACAAGACACAAAATACACCTTAACAACAACAGTGATCATGGGGGATCTGATGGGGGGGATACTGGTAGAGCGGCTGGCTTGCACGGCTGACAACCCGCCGGATCCTCATTAATCTCTGTTGTTTCTCTTTTTGGTTTTTTTGGTGGGGCTCTGGCTAGTGTGAGCACTAGTTGAGAGCCTTTCCTTAATGCACGCTGGTAACTATCAGCGTAGACTTTTACTTTTACTTTTGCTTTAAAGCAGGACGATGAAAGCAGGACTCATGCATCATAGGGAGCCTGTTCTGCTTGTGGCTTCAAAACTCATGGTGCTTGCTAAATGCTAAGCTATGCCTCTCGACTCTCAAAGATCATATTCCTTATTGTGTATACTAGCTGTGTGTGTGAGTGTGTGAGTGTGTGTGTGTGTGTGTGTATGTGTGTGTGTGCTGGCACCCGAAGAGGGTGGGTAGGGCTCTGGCTACTAGTTGTGGGCAAAAAGGGCAGGTTTGACTCGGGCTTCGTCAAGAGTTTGAATCATACCGTTTCTTTTTGGCCAAAAGAGTTTCTGTTCGTTATTTCTTAGTACTGTACACTTGGTCTCAACAGAAACAGTTTACAAGGATCTTATAACATGCGTGGTAATTTGCCTGAGTATCGGCAATTCGCAATTCGTGAATGAGGTGCATTGTTGTGTGCTTGCAAGGGATTTTACTCCAAAAGTATCGTATGCACCTGGCCCTCAAGGAGCGAGGGGAGTGGCTGGATCGTGTGTGAGTAGTACTTCATTGTATCATTTTGGGTATATGGGTTTTGGTTTGGGTTGGGTCGGGCTAGAGGCCGTGGGTTTCCCCCAGGGCCTGTTACGGTTCTACTGCAGGTATCACAACCACAAAGGAGGGAGAAGTCATTCTCATGTGCAGGACACAATGAACAGATATGATCATGATTGTTTCTCAGTGGCTTATAACAACAGCGTTACTTAAGCAAGGGCCCAAATAATCATTTTTTTAACGGAATGGCTGTTGACATCTGTGGTTGACACGTTGCATTCAAGATGCAAAGAAGAAAATCATTCCAACTACAACAGCTTTTGCCCAAATGGGTGTCAGACCAGAACGATCTCTGAAAAAAGAATGCAAGGTCACCAGCTAGAAATTTGCATGTAAGAAGTCAAACAAATTTGCTGAGAACAGAGCCTGCAAATTGCAGCTGCATCGAAGAAATCATCACGATCCAGAAAAAGCACACCTTATCCAAATTGAAGCAAAAGGTAATCGCAGCATAACAATTAAATGGAATCATAAGAGACACGCAAGAGCTAGCAAGTCCAACAAAAAAGGCGGTACAACATATATTATTAATGGCGAAGATCCATAGTTTCTGTTGCTTTCTAGTTCAAAGCGATTTATGTTCTTCAGCGCTGCAACCGTACAGGACAGTTAAGGGTTTCACGTGGGCTCAAATGATCTATTTACTTTAGCAAATGTCGTTAGATGAAAAGAAGAGGAGCGAAAATGTTATGTCAGACACGGACGCATGTACGTACAGTATGCAAACCAGGAGCCATCCACCATGCAGGCCAATCACACAAAAAGAACAGGAGCACACAGGAAAAAGAACGTTGACGGCACCAAACAGTCAGACAGAGCAGCCAACAACACCCGGTCACCGCACTCTCAGATGTTTTCTCAAGTAGGAAGCAGCGGGGCTCATTACATCCTGAAGCCTAGGTGCGTGCAGGAGCATGCCGATCACGATGGAGGCGCAGACCATGGCTGAAATGGCAGGGGCCATGAGGCGGCTGGGAGAGCGCCCACTCTGCGCCAAGGGTGAGAGGTGTAAGGTTACATGAGTTGACGTGCTGAGTCTTGTACTTTGCTGTGACAGTGGTTTGCTATGACAAAGGGAGCGAGCAGCACATGCCAAGACTGGTGAGTAGGGGGGGATCACTGATGCTGATGCCAGAAGCACAGACCGTTGCGATGCAGTGAATCTGCTGAGAGGGCGGCACTCTGCATCATAGGTGGGCGATGAAACAGTTGTGCTCAGACCGGTGAGCGAGGATCACTGATGCTTAGGCTAGAAACAATAAACTCGTGGAAGGGGTGACAAGGCAATAAACTAATAAACTTGTGAAAGGGGTGACAAGGCGGCTGGAAAAGCGGTCGCTCTGCGTTAAGGGCGCACAAAAACAACGGTTGCTAAAAATGGTGAGTAGGGATCACTGGTGCTGATGCGAGAAGTATGGAAGGTGGTTGAGGCACAGGTGGCTTGAAAAGCCAGGGTGACCTCTTTGTATGCCTGCGCCACCCTTATACTCTGACCACACTTAACCACAGGCTATCTAACAGTACTTCAGTGCAATGAAGCTTCTATGCTCACAGAGATCGAGCAGGAGGCACTGATGCAGTGACGTGTGAATGCTAGAGCAGGACCACGCACTTCTCACCAGCGTCTGAGCTGCTTACTCAACTAGGCAGCCTGCTTGAATAAGAAACAAAGAGGCTTGATAGGGGCATACATTTGATTTAGTGAAGAGCAGGGTGTCTTTTTTTACTCCTGATCTGGACCCTTGCTATGTGTTGCACTAATTTTGTCACTTGCATGTGTTGCACCTGGTCTAGTCACTTGCAGGTGATCTTGTCACTTGCACCTGATCTTTTCACTTGCAGGTGATGTGTTGCACCTGATCTTGTCACTTGCAGGAGATCTTGTCACTTGCACCTGATGTGTTGCACCTGATCTTGTCACTTGCAGGAGATCTTGTCACTTGCACCTGATCTTGTCACTTGCAGGTGATGTGTTGCACCTGGTCTTGTCACTTGCAGGTGATGTGTTGCACCTGATCATGTCACTTGCAGGTGATCTTGTCACTTGCACTTGATCTTGTCACTTGCAGGTGATCCTGTCACTTGCACCTGATCTTGTTACTTGCAGGTGATGTGTTGCACCTGATCTTGTTACTTGCAGGTGATGTGCTGCACCTGATCTTGTCACTTGCAGGTGATCATGTCACTCGCACCTGATTTGTCACTTGCACCTGATCTTGTCACTTGCACCTGATCTTGTCACTTGCAGTTGATGTGTTGCACCTGGGCAACCCCTGCTAGGTACTAGGGACTACATCCTGACTGATGGGAAGCAGAAAAAAAAGAGGGGCATCTTGCTAACATGTAATCATATTTCATAGACGGCGAGAATCGCAAAGAGCATAGACATGCTGTCCTCTTCGTTTCAGCATTTTTGAGCAAGACAACGCACACAAACACACACGACCATAAGCACAGCACGCAAGTGACAACTCCCATCTGTCAACCCAACCGCCCTGCTACCAGCACCATAAGCACAGCACGCAAGTGGCAACTCCCATCTGTCAACCCAACCGCCCTGCTACCAGCATTATAAGCACAGCACGCAAGTGGCAACTCCCACCTGTCGGCCCAACAGCCCTGCTACCAGCAGCAGCATCGCCAGCAGCCCATACAACAGCAGTGCGCGCTCACGTGCACGCCCAGTCCGCACTTCCGCCCTGAGGTCAGACACCTCAAGAAGCACCCGAGCAAGCTGAGGGGCGTAGTGGGCATCCATCTCACGCTTCAGGGCCTCAATCTGTGTGAATGAGGGTGCGAATGGTGTTGCAAATTCAGCATCGAAGCGGGACACAGTGGGTACATCCATTTCACGTTTCAGGGCCTTGACCTGTGTGAATGAGGGTGATGCTGTAATGGACATCATATGATCTTTAAAATATATCATGGTGGAAATCCTCCCCCCACACACACATCAGTGACGGCAAGCTGCTGACTTCTGACGGCACTACAGCACTTTTCGGGGCACACAAACACACAAACTATCGCAAGCTACACACGCCCCCCCCCCAACACACACAAGTGACG
>Ga0307974_1002677_pt1 | contig 12696 bp, 9 predicted proteins | sample OrgLakmetagen784_FD_201812 | JGI IMG/M metagenome (GOLD analysis project Ga0307974, IMG submission 201812) | Saline water microbial communities from Organic Lake, Antarctica - #784 | ecosystem: Environmental > Aquatic > Non-marine Saline and Alkaline > Saline | place: Antarctica: Organic Lake... | reverse complement strand
GGGGTGGGGGTGTAGATAGTGTTGTTTAAGCTTGCAGGTGGCCAAGGTTTGAGGGTGATGTGGGCTGAGATGTGATAACAGGTTCAGACTGAGACAGGCTGAAACAGAGCAACAGGTTCAGACTAAAACAGGCTGAAACAGAGCAAGAAATGAGAATACGTGTGCTATACGTGTGCTGACTTGGATTTGCAGGTGGCTCAAATTCGTGGGCTGCTACGGGCAAAAGTGGAGCAAGAGGCAAAGAAGAGCGTGCAGGATTATAGCTTTTTACGGGTGGGTTTTGCATTGACTTCGCGTCATTTTTGCCTGGGGCGGTCGAGAACTGTGGATGTGTATGCGTGTGTATGCGTGTTTGGTGGTGGTGTGTGTGGTGTGTGTGTGTGTGTGTGCGTGTGTGTGTGCGTGTGAATGTGTTTGTTCATTTGAGTGTGTGTGTGATATTGTTTGTGTGCATGACTGTGACATGAAAAGTTCCTCTGTTCAAGGTAAGGTAAGGGTTACATCGCTATATATGCCTCTGGGGGGCATCTGAGCGGAAGCTTGGAAATAGCCTGTAACCAAACCAAAAAGGCGCTAGAAAAAAATCAAGGGAAAAGGTCTAGGCACTCAGCCACAAAAGAGGCCACACCATATATATCTGGCTGGTTCAAAACCTTCATCAAACGAGTTCTCTGTTCATTAAAGATTGGAAGTGTAATGAATGTGTATGTGTGTGGAGGTGGGTGTGCGTGTATGTGTGTGTGCGTATGTTTGTGTTTAAGTGTGTGACCTAGCAAGGTGCATAGTAGAAAGAGGCATAATGCAACACCAGTATGCATGTATGAGAACAATTTGTTGGTACAGCTCCTTAAGCCCCAAGCAATAGGTGGAGCGTGTGGGGCACTGGCTGGGTGGAGAGGTGTGAGTAAATAATAAAAAATCAGCTGGGTCTATAGGTGCGTGTGCACATCACTGTCAATATCAGCCAAGAGCAACAAACACGCACACGCTCACTGAATTCCATCGTGCTTTTCATAATCCAACCCCTTCGACACCCCAAAGTGCCCCACATCCTCCACCTCATATATGTGGAATACAAAGCTATGGTTGATATAGGGTTGGTTTTTAAAGTGCATGTTAACTGCACTTTTTCTCCCTTTCTCTTGCACCTAACTCCTCCATGCGCAGCCCATTGCAGAGCGTCCACACACCCACCGTTGATAGATGCCCACACACTGACTCTGTGCCTGCGATGCCCAGCGTGCTTGACACACCTGACGTGCTTTTCGTGCAGGGTTGGTCAGCCATGTGCAATGTGCAATGTGCAACACACATTGAAGGAGAGGGCACACATGCCGGGCCGTAGCACCGCAAGCACAGCTTACACGTTGTTGCAATTGTTCCCAGGCTGGCGCACACCTGACGTGTTTGATGCGTGTAATGTGCAGGATTGGTCGCTAGTCAGCCATGTGAGACACACGCTGAAGGAAAGGGCACGCCTGCTGGGCAGCAATACGGAGTCAGTGCAGGGTCAATGCGATGCTTTGGTCCAAGAGGCTCAGCAAGAAAGAAGAGCGGTAAGCTGGCCTGGCCTGCTTAGATAAGTATAGGAAAAGCAACCTGAAAGTTCCTGCAAAGTTTGAAATCCTAATTTAAGTGCCCCTCTCCCAATGCCGTTGTACCTCACCTCCTTTTTGTTCCAACAGCCCCGCTTGCTGCGCACTGTCGCTTGCAGGGAGAAGACCTAGCATTGAGAGCATCGACGGACAGCAATCGCTTGAACGAGGTATGCACATGCAGCAGTTGTAGACATGAAACTCCTTGTTTCATCACACACACACACACACACACACACACACACACACACGCACACAAACACACACACATACACACATACACACACACACACACAGGAGTTGATGGCCCTGAAGTTGGCCACAAAGCTAGGCAGCAACACCAGCACCACTTTAGCTGCTGCAGTGGCAACACCCGCGCCCACCCCAAGAGGGAGGCCTGTTGGGGGCAGGGGTGGCGGGGGTAGATGATCTGTAGTTTGTAGTTATAGTGCTGGCGATGCTTTGGCTAGGGCTAGCACTAGCTGCGAGTCACTCTTTTTTGCATACTGATTTTCTCAGCGTAGATGTTTCCTTTCATCAGCTCTTGTACATTTGGTTCTTGGCGATGTGTAGTCTAGCTACGTATAGTTTGGATTACAAAGGCATTCAAACTAAGTAGACGATGTGTAGTTACTACCTAATAGGTGATGCAGATACTGTGTGTCGACAGAAGCATAGAGGGATATAGGGATACATAAGAGTCATGGGTGCAGTAGGTGGGGTGCAGAGTGCAGGGGTTGGGTAAGGATTGTATGCAAGCTGTGGATGAATGCATCGAGACGATGGGTGTGAGAGTGCGAGGAAGAAGTGTGTTAGCTTACAACCGTGAAATCACTTTGCATACTGCTATGCAATGGTAGTGATAGTGCTGTATTACTTTGTACAGTATGACCCTTTTAAGTTGTTATTTATGAAGAGTCGCTCATACGGCTCTTGCAAACCGATAAACCAAGCGCCTGAATAACGTTGGGAGTGGCCTCTTCACCCATGTGAAAATTCTCCTCTTAAAATTTATGATTTCTGCGCAAAAACTGCATCAACTCCAATTAGGTGCAAACACAATTTGGTCCAACTCACTGCTTTTTGTTTGGCCCAGATCAGCCAGCCAAGTGCTGGGGGAGTTTAAGACAGGTCATCTCGATATCCCTTAAGCTCATGGAAACGATGGTTTGTTGTTTTTTAGGTTGATCAACCTGTGCCTGTTACATGGGGTTCAACTCTCGGCCAGGTTGTTTGGCTGACTGCCTGCTGACTGGCTGGTCTTGGCCAGCCATGAAGAAATCCATACGCTCATAGATGAAAAGAAAATGTGTGATCTGCTGAGAAAGGAAAGTAACAAGTTGACTTGATGCAGCGAACAAAGCCGGGCCGCTGAGAAGTCCTCAAAAAAGGTGCAGACAAAGGGAGAAATATTTCTTTAGCTCACAAACTTGATGATCTTGGCAAGATAAAAGAGCGTGGACTTCAGCAGGGTAAGGGTAAGGGTAAGGGTTACACAGCTATATCCGCCAGCGAGGGCAGTTGAGCTATAGCAAAAAAAAAAGGCAGCTTCAAGAAGAGAAGGAGGCCAGCAGGGTAAAGCTAGCGGGAATTGCTGCTGCATTGATAAATGAACACACCCATATCGCAACAGCCAGCGCTGGTGCACTATGGCAAATAAGAAATCGGGTCCTCTACCCACTTTCTAACAAACAGCATGAGCGCTTAAAAGCTATAAAAGCTACACTTCACACCATCCTTCTTGGTGTGGGAGGATCGATCTATACCTTTAACACTTTGCATCAACTTAAGGTAAGGTAAGGTTACATCACTATATATGCCTCGAAGGGCATCTCAGCGGAAGTTTGGAAAAAGCCTGAAACTACACCTGGCTAAACAAAAGAAACAGAAGGTAGAGGAAACATGAAACTGATGTAGGTATGTAGAAGAGAAAAGTGTGTAGAGAAAGAGAACGTTTGTTTTGAAGAAGCGCGAAGAGAAAGCATCAAGGAGAACGAGAAAAAAGCTGTTGATATGTCTCAAGATGTATGTGTAAGAAGCGTCAGTCAGAAACAGAAAACAAGAGGCTGAGAGAGCCTCACAAAACCAGGAGTGCCAAGAGAACAAGTGCAGCGGAGCAGAAGAGAGAAGAAAAGATGCATGCAGCCCCCAAAAACAGCTCCTTTCTCTCCTCTCTAGCTGCCCACCCCACCAGCTCACCCAGCTACAGCAGACCAGTCCGATGCTGTCCTCCACAACTTGCCAATTGAAACTGTGGAGGGCATGCCTGGCCGCGAAGGGAGCCGGTGCCTAACTCGCCAGGAGCAGGTCTCAAGCTACAGCCGGGCCCCGGTTATGACTGCTGCCACGGCTACCACGCTGAGGGCTGCCGTGTTGCTCCGCCGTATGAGTCTTAGCCGCCTCCGAGTATTTCCGGGCATGTGCACTAAGGCACACGAAGGCGTTTTCCAGGGGGCACCACGCGGAGGTGCTCATACATCGCCCCCCTTGCATCAACTTAAAGAGCTTGGCCTTGATTCACAGAGGAGGGCCCACAAGACTGTCCTTAAATTGCATGCTCACTCTGTGCATTATGCTTTCAAGGTCTCGGTCTGGAGCAGGGGGCTGCCAGCCACCCTCCAGATCCCCACTAGTTTTCTTTTTTCCTTTGGTTGGGGAGACTCACGGCACTTCGGGCCAATGTGTCTCGTTTTCCTAAATTAATGCAAGGTGTGATTGTCGTAGATGGTGCCGCCCACGCCCAAAAGGATGGTGTGAAGAGTAGTGGAAGCTCCTTTAAGGATGTTGCAGAGATCTTAATGCTGTTCCTGCGCGGCATTCAGCTGGTTCTGAGGTCTTTTTGTAGGTGCGACAAGTGTGGTGCTACAACAACAACTATCACAATTTTCACATGTTTTACATACGCAGTCGCACGTTTTGACTGATGGCTTTATATGTAAACTCTGAGGTCTAGTGTCTTCACAGTACTTGATCTCGATGAGGTGGATATCTAACTACAGGTCCTGACTTTTTCCTGACTATTTGTCAAAAAGAGTGGAAAAGTGTGAGGTTTTTTTTGTCAAATAAGAATGGCGGGCCTGAAAATAAGCCAATAAATAAAAGACTCATTAATTTAGGTCATCATAATCGATCTGCTTAGGTCAAACGATCCTGATCGTCACATCATCCCTACCGCCAGCGCCAAGCATCATATGGCTAGTGACACCCAAGTGTAACCTCGCTCTACCACTGGCAGTGTCCCACAATCTTCATTTCTTCTTCTTTCTATAAGCACTTCAAGGGCTCCACTCTCGAATTGGCCAAGCAAGTAGCTTCCCTATGCGAGCAACAAAATGAGGAACGCAGGCCCTTCCTTTTAAAAGGGAGCTCCCCCAACTGCACAAGGATTCCTTGCAATACCGGCAACGTCACTCGTTACGAGGAAGGTATTTGCGGTTGAGACTGTAGTAATGTCCTCCAGTCTGTTTGCCACGCAAGGGTGTGCTTCTTGAAGACCGTGCTTGAATTTGTGTCCCCCACAGTGCTCATATACTCATCCATGTCTTGAAACAGGTCCTTGTAGGCCACGAGCAGCTGTTGCAGGTACACAAGCGCAACCTCCTGTGTGTTGCAGGTACACAAGCACTGTTGCAGGTACACAAGCGCAACCTCCTGTGTGTTGCAGGTACACAAGCACTGTTGCAGGTACACAAGCGCAACCTACTGTGTGTTGCAGGTACACAAGCACTGTTGCAGGTACACAAGCGCAACCTACTGTGTGTTGCAGGTACACAAGCACAACCTAATGTTGCAGGTACACCAGCACTGTTGCAGGTACACAAGCGCAACCTACTGTTGCAGGTACACAAGCACTGTTGCAGGTACACAAACGCAACCTCCTGTGTGTTGCAGGTACACAAGCGCAACCTCCTGTGTGTTGCAGGTACACAAGCGCAACCTACTGTGGTTGAATGCATGCAGACAGATGTGTGAAGCGGTGCCTGTGCTTTGTCGGACCCCCTGCTCCAAACATTGCCATATTAAGAGATTTCTAACTACGTCGGCCTTCAATTCATCGTTCAAATGCGTTAAAAGCTGTGAGGTCTCATCTTGTCCTTGGACCAAGATCACCTTGATCAAGTGTGTGCGCGCAAACGCTAGCCCGTTGTCAGCTATGCTGCGTGCGTATGCGTCGTTGCTGCGCAGCTGGTCCACGAGATCCATGGCATCATCAAAGTTGTGAGTGCCGTCAGGCAGCGGCTTGAAGACCGTCTCGTAGTGCACACCTATTTAATGCGCACAGTGAAAATTCGACTGTTTACCAGCCACTGAAATGTATCATTCTTTAAGCAGCTCGGGTTCGGACGAAGGAATGCAGAATTTCAGCAAGCATTCATAGCACAGCCAAGATGACAAAGGGAGAGAGTCTGCCGCATGCAGCGTAAATTAAAAATAGACAACAAGCGGCAAGAATAACTTGCGCATGGGTGAAGGAAGGGGTGATTATTCACATGAGGACGGGACATCTGCAAATTACAGAAAACACATTTCCTTATCTTAACATGCCAATAATGTCTTTTCCTTGCACTGCTGCAAAGGCACTAGGTAGTATGTAAGGAGCCCAGCTGGCGGATTTGGGACCTTGTAGTGATGCTGGGAGCCTAACTTGACCACCAATCATTGTAGCATTGGGTGACAGTGAATTGAAATTTCCTGGAAAGGTGTGCGTCAACAATGCCAGCTACTCAGTTCTGCAGGTAGCGAGGTCCTTAAGGAAAATTCAGTCTAGCATGGGAAAAGACCGAGAATTTGCACCCAATGTAAGGTTTTGTTGTATGCCAGAATTTTTGTTGTGTAGTGTATATGTATAAATTGATAGAATTTGCAGCTGGTGAAATTCTTGCCAATTGCTGCCTGAGTCATATTGCAATCTCCATTGTGGGTGCCTTACCTGAGCTGTACCACTTAATAACGCGCACGAACGTGTTCACGCGCACAAACAGACAACCACATGCACACACACACGCAGAAAACTGCATGCTCACATACGCACATGCACACACACTAGCACATGCACGCACGCATACACTCACGCATAAACACTCATGTACACACACACACTCACCTGGCTTTATCGAGTTGTAGTACCACTCTGTGTATGCAGAGGTAGACTCATGCTGCTTTATCAATACGGACCCCGTATGTAGCAGCGCTAAGACCCTGTTTGACCCGGCTAGGCCGTCGATACTTGCAATATATTTGAACTGCAAGTGTGGACGTGTGTATGTGTGTGTATATGCGTGTACGTCTTCATTGCTCTCCTCTCTTTATCAATGCAAGGGTATTTACTACTTGCAACAAAGAATTTGTATCTGCTAACTCATTTTCTGTTCCTCTACGCATCAAATCCAGTGCGTATGCGCCCTACGCAGTGAAGCCTGGACGCTGATCATCTCAGACTTGAAATGCATTAGTGCAGCACACGTAGGGGCAGTACACGTAAAGGCAGTACACATAAAGGCAGTACACGTAGAGGCAGCATACGTAGAGGCAGTACACGTAGAGGCAGTTCACATAAAGGCGGTACACGTAGAGGCAGTACACGTAGAGGCAGTACATGTAGAGGCAGTACACGTAGAGGCAAGAAGCACAAATTTCCTCTTCATGATACGGCCAGGCAAAACCAGGTGCCGGAGCCGATGCAGGCAGGGTAAGCTGTTGCATCTGAAAATGAGTATAAGCTAGCAGCGGCTCTTGTCTGGGGGCCTTTGTAAACCTTGAAAATGTGAACGACCAACTGAAGGTTAGTCCGACGATGATTGGTGAAGCTAATGTATAAATCCAGAAAGCAGTTTTATTATAAGTAGTATACACCACCAGTGCTTCTTTTTTCGATTTTGGAAAGCAGTGAAACCTTCGTTTCACATCACGGCCAGATTTGGCCAATTTAAAAACCTTTGTTTGACGTCTTACACCCTTTTATGCCCAGCCCGCTGGGAGGCCTGCGGCCTCCCAGCAATGTTCGTGCACGTGGTAAATAAATTGTTTCAGGCATGGCCCTAAAATTTAAATAAAGCATGTACCAACACTGATATGTCCGTAAGCCTACAAGTCTGTCTGTCTGTCTATCTGTCTGTCCTACACTGAAATCTGTTTAACTATGTCTATTCAACTCCGTAACGCCCACGCTTGGAGCAGGCTCAACAAACTGCAGGAAATCCTTGTCTGCCAAGACGTCAGTGATGGGACGGCCTAGGCGCATGTGCTTGAGTACACTTGCAAACACTGTGCTCGTCTTGAGGCTTGCTGTTTGTCCGGCACGGCGCTGAGCTGTGAGCTGTGCAGCTGCATCCTGGCAATTTTGCAACACAACCCTCTTGTCCTGAATCTCTTGCCATTTCAGTGCTGCGCGCTGATGCAGCTGGCTTGCCTCATGGGATAGGATATTCTGGGACCTGCTTTGAAACTTGCATGCTGCTACCTTGGTGCTGCAAATGCTGCAGCAGAGGTAGTACAGGTTGTCCTCCCCCAGACCTCCATCTTGCAACCACTTGCTGCGCGCAGGCTGCTCCCTGTCCACTGGCATACCCTCTGTGTGTACTTGGGAGGCCCATCCTACTGCACCAGCCATGCAGGCTGCATGGCTGTTGTCTCACCACGCTTTCCTTCCATCACTCTCTTTCTTTTAGACGAACCAACCATCCAAACAAAACTTTAAAAATGTTAAAAATTTTGATTTCTGCGGTTCAACTTCAACCATCGAAGGGCTCTCGAGGGTCCTTGGTCGAATTTTGCCAGGAGACCCCCCGGGGCCCAAATCCTTGGTTTCACGTCTTTCCCCCACTCCCAAATAGTAGGGGTTTCACGTCTATAGACCTCATACGTCTCCAAAAAAGAAGCACTGTACACCACCCTACTGCCTTAGCTGCTGGTTAATTATTAATTATAGTACGCTGGCACTTTATAACATAAGCCAGGAATGTACAGACATGTTTACAGGTCATGAAGATCAAATTTTGATTGTCTAGACGATAGTATGACCACACAAATTTTGGCAACGTCTACTGCAGATACAGTTAGTGTTGTCCAGAATTATACATATACGGTGAATGCACAGTTCTTTTGGCAAGGAACTCATCAAATGCTTGGTCATGAACGGTGTGTTTCTGGCCGACCCTACACACAATCCAAAAAGTTGCGTAAGCCAAGCATTGTATTCAGAACTATCAACAATTCTAATATTTATGTACGAGATCGTGAAGAGGTCCTCTGCTGCTAGCAACAGAAAGCCATAATGGGAGGTAAGATAAGTAGGTGCTTACCCTGATTCAAATCAAGCAAGATGTGCTTACAACCTCTTTCCCAGACCAACGCAATAAATGAAGTGCTGAACGTTTTCATTTCTCAAGTGTCATGCATGTCAGGTAGCAAGGAGAGCGAGAGAAGTCAGAAGAATTGGAAAATGTAGTTTGCATGAGTGCCAAAGCACTGATCCCAGTGAACGCAACCTTAAATCAGATAGCTGCACAGGCAGTATAAAACAACCTCCCTTAAATGAAAAGAAGCAGCCACTGAAGGATCTTTGACAGTCCACCAATTCCATTTTTTAATTTTGCTAGTCAGCACGAGGAACCTGGGGTTGTACGAGGGACACTGACAGAGGCATTCACGACATTACCATCAATGCAGGCACAAGGCACAAAATGGTGTTTTGACGTTTGCATGCAGTGTCAGCAAATCTGTTCAGGATATATTAATGCAACCATTTATCAGCCTAGTCACCGCAGCCCCTGATTAACAGATGTACACCGCTGCCTTTCAGTCTCTCAAGTCTCTCTCTCTCTCTCTCTCTCTCTCTCTCTCTCTCTCTCTCTCTCTCTGTCTCTCTCTGTCTGTCTGTCTCTCTCTCTCTGTGTGTGTGTGTGTCTGTCTCTCTATCTTTGTCTGTGTCTCTCCAAACACCACTCCCTGCTCCCCCAACACAGCTGCAAACCTGCCAGCCACTTGAATATACACCATTTCCAATCACACCAAGGTAGCACGCACCTTGCTCCACTCAGCCATATTGCTGGAAGGTTTAAATGCGAGGTTGTGCGCCTTCATTTCCTCTTGGAGTTTCGTATTGCCATAGACCCTGAAAGGTGGTTTGAGATTGGTGGGGCTAATATTTCAAGTACTTTCAAGTGTCAAGTCAAAACTTGCTTTACAATTTTAGCAATACACTGGTACAGATCAGTGGGTGCAAAGGAAAAAAACCCCAACTTGTGCTCACACTCGCCAGAGGCCCCCAAAAGGGAGTGGGGCTCTGGTCTATTCATCAGCTTCAAGCTTGAATTGTGTTACACCCACAGTTGCTTCAAACACAGGATTCTTAAATTGTGTTACACCCACAGTTGCTTCAAACACAGGACTCCTGAGTTGTGTTACACCCACAGTTGCTTTACAGGAATCACCACTTCGGCCAGCGCCCCTGGACCGCGGAGCAGCACTTTGGTGGGACTCTGCTCAGTGCCTCTGAAATTTTGCCGCCTAAGTCGCATGAGACACTGTCAACCGCTGTCTAGATGCATCTAAAGATGCAGCTCGTGTCAGTCTAAACACAGCTCTTGTGCCTTTCTTCATCGCATCGCACGCCAATGCAACGCTCACAGCGTGGACCTGCGCAACCCAGCTCTGTCGATTTTCCCAGCACACACTGGTTTACTACTGTGCAGATTTGATTTTGCCTATTTAAAAAAATTCCTGCTGCTGCTGCTTTGGGCTTAACCAAAGGTTCACCAATTTCCAAAACTAATGGCAAGCATCATGACACGTGCACTCCTTGAATGGCAAGCATCATGACTAATGGCAAGCATCATGACTAATGGCAAGCACCATGACTAATGGCAGGCACCATGACTAATGGCAAGCATCATGACTAATGGCAAGCACCATGACACGCACATGCCTGCCATTCAAGGACCCTTGAATGGCAGGCATCATGAGTAATGGCAGGCATCATGACTAATGGCAGGCATCATGACTAATGGCAAGCACCATGACACGTGCACTCTATGAACATCATGTCCAGCTTGTATTGGGTGCGGAGAGACAGGTTTGTAGGGCGCGTCCTTGGACAGATGCTCTGTTTATGTGCCTACACACAACACTGTTTGGACCTACATAATGTCCAGCTTCTCTTGGTTGTGGATGGACAGGTTTGTAAGGTACGTCCTTGGGCAGATCCTCTGTTCATGTGCCTGCACACACAACAGTAGAATAAAAAAAGGGTTTAGGGGTAACAACACGTGTTCTACAACCATCTACACCTCAGATGGGAGTCGAAAAGCATCAGGTGCACAAAATATTACAATTAATAAGGCATTAATGTACATGCAGTGGCTGCTTTCTGCCTGAAGGATTAATTACAATACATAGTGCTTTCAGCTACGCCTTGGCCATAAAATGGGCAGCAGCGCAGGAAAGGAACCTTTTAATTTGATGATATTTTCTGTTCCCACGCTTGCTTTCACTTTATAAGGACCATCATTTTACTTACATCATAAGTATGTGTTACATCTAATACTACATCTAACATTATTAGAACCAACGTCTATAGAATCAAGGCACTCACGACTGGGATGTAGGGGCAGTACATGGTGCCCCTGAAGAACAGCTTTGGCAGCTTAGACTCCCACGGGACGCTTGCGCTGATCTTCATTTTCTGTGACCAACGTTGGGAAGCGGCTCCGTTGTTTCCAACACGGCTCATCACGCGAGCATCATGGGGGTCTGAAGAAACACTTGCTTGACGAGAGTAGCCTAGGTTCTGCGCAGCACATATACAGACAAGACGAGAGGGGTGGAGAGTGGCTTGCAAAATGTGTAGGGTTGGCCAAAACCGTATATGTACACCGTATATGACCGTATATTTGGCAATTTCCCTGCCAAAAAAATCCCGCATATTCACATTGTAGTTACATGGTTCTGGGCAACCCTGAGAGTGAGTTTTCAGCTTGCTGCAGTTCAAAAATCGAACAAACTTGAGGGTTTAGGGGAAAGCTGGCTTGACTAGATTAGCGTTTAGGTTCTACGCAGCACTTCCACAAAAACGGTTTGGGTGGCAAGGGCGATGCGGTAATGCAGGTGAAGATGCTGAGCTGTGAGGTCAGTTGGAGCCTCATTGGCAAGATACAATTGCATAAGATAGGCTGTGCAAGGCAAGCAGGGCTGGTGGGAGTCAGCTCAGCCTAGCGAAATACATTCATTGGCGACACAAACCTGTCCAAAGGCCCCATGAGCAAGCAGCGAATGAGCCAAGAATAGGGCTGGCCCAAATCGCTTTTCAACATCCAGCTTATTGAAAACGATATTCAGAAACTATAAAACGTCAACTAACTGACTGATCGGCACACGATTCGTCAATGCCGCTGATTGGGCATGACAGTATGTGCTGTTTAGATTGTTCCTTGATTTTCTTGTCTCCATGCCATTTGGTAAGTATGTACACGGCCCTGGCCTATGGTATATACATTACACATCATTGTACAGGATGGTTCAAGACATTGAAACATAGCATCCAGGTTGCTCCTGATTTTAATTGATGTGGGGAGAGGCTTTGTTTTGCAGGGTTGCGTAGCTTCTTTTCCATATCACACACAACCATTGGAAATACTCACACATACACATACACAAACACACGCCCTCTCTCTCTCTCTCTCTCTCTCTCTCTCTCTCTCTCTCTCTCCCTTTCTCTCACAATCTCTCTCTCTCTCTCTCACACTCTCTCTCTCTCTCTCTCTCTCTCTCTCTCTCTCTCTCTCTGTGCACTGCACCACTGCAACATTGGCACTGCAGGATGCGTAGCTTCTTTTCAAACACAACCACGAAAAACAATCACACCTTGAACATGGGTACCAGCAAATCAGGGTACTGCTTCTGTTTGGCAGGAGGCGGAGGCTGACGTACCCGGGAGGCATCCAGGCCCATGATACTGAAATGCACAAGCAGAGGGAAGCACGTGATACCATCCACATGATACCATCCAGGCCCATGATGCTGAATTGCACAAGCAGAGAGAGTAATAATGAAGATTGAGCCCATACGAACAGCACAAGTGGCATGCACTAGGCCAAAAAAAGCT
>Ga0307974_1002675_pt1 | contig 12698 bp, 8 predicted proteins | sample OrgLakmetagen784_FD_201812 | JGI IMG/M metagenome (GOLD analysis project Ga0307974, IMG submission 201812) | Saline water microbial communities from Organic Lake, Antarctica - #784 | ecosystem: Environmental > Aquatic > Non-marine Saline and Alkaline > Saline | place: Antarctica: Organic Lake... | reverse complement strand
GTTGCCCGAATAACATTGTGGGGAATAATTAGGTTAGGTCAATGTGACCGTACTGGTGATTTGCAAGGTGCAAGCGTTTGCCATTGAGCTAGAGCGTCTACTGCCAAAAGTGTATACGTGAAAAATAGAGAGGAATTGAATGTGGAATGTATAAAGTGCTACTGCATAAATCTCTGCAATAAAAATGTGATGACTTTAATTTAACATCATGCATGCACTGAAAACGCAGGTATGCTCTCTCTCACAACGTAAATTACTCTTGACCCTTGGCCAGAGTTTACTATATATATAAACTGCTCCTGACGACCCAACAGCTTCTGGGTACCACGTAAAATACTTCTATACAGAGGATATGTGTAAATGAAGAATTTGGTGGGGCAGAGTGCACAGCTTACATTCTTCGTGGCTGAATAAGAATTAACGTGCCTTACCAGCCCCAGCCGTGGATGAATACTACCATTATTGCTGTTGTTATCCGACGCTTCTGTATGAAAGGAGCCGGATCTGTCTCTATTTTCAAATGATTAAAACAGCACCAGGAGGGACCTCATACGTGTGAGACTTGCACTATTAATTTGTAAACTTGCACATTCAAAGGTCTTACAAAGGGCCTTAGGGTGGCTGCCCTGAAAGCCTAGCGGCGCGTGGTCAGGCCAGACTCCTCGGGGCGTTTCCTTAATCCATGCTTAAGGGTCATCCCTGCGTAGTATTTTTCTTTCTTCTCTTCTACAAAGGGCTTACAAAGGGTTTACAAAGGGGGTGACCGGAAGCCACAGATGTTGGGCGGATAGGCATTGCAAAGAAAAAAGAGAAAGTAAACCCGCAGAGTCAGCCGCCATCCCAGCTGCCCCCCCACAGACATGGGTCCATTGGTACATTGTTTGTGCCTGTCTGTCCAATTCTTGCAGACTCAAACCTGTAGTAATGTGTAAAGATATGTACATCACAAGAACAAAGGGACTGAGCCAAGCACCAAGCAAGGTCAGAGCAGGTTAGGGTCTAGACGTATTGCACACGCCTCAAATAAGCCAAGAATAGCTGATTCCATCCGCCAGGAGCAGGCACCAGTCCCACGCTCGGCCCCCTTCTTCCTTGATGATGTGCATGAGAACCCATACCCAAGCAAGCTATTTCGCAGCTAGGCTGTCCGTGTTTCTTGCACCACACTCCTCGGCACGAGTTATTGAAATTTTATTTGCAACTGTTGCAGCTTTGCGGGCGAGTTCAAATGTGTATGTATGCACCCATGCAGATCAGGAATCATCACCAGCACCCTCAAAAAGCCAGCTTGTGCGCGCTTTTTGTGCCTTGGGAATGTCAGCAACAATGGAAGGTCAGGTGGTGACTGACAGTCTCCTGTATACGTTTGCTGAGGCGTTTCCCTCCTGCCTTGGAACTGCAGGCAGAAGGGATTGCATGTGCATCGCATTGTCATAACACAGAAATTGTGCGTACACAGAAACCTGACCTACCTGTGGGAGCTTGCCAATCATAAAGGCAGCAAAACCCTAAAATGGAAAGAAAGACTACTCCTAAAGAGCGAATCTAACATAATCTCACAATTATACAAATATTCTAATAGCTTTACATAACACACACACACGCACTCCGTATTTTCAACCTAAATCTTTTGCGTGACCTTTATCTGGTCATTCGAACGATTGGCCCCATTTGCATTTTAATGTAATTAATGTTTTGGTCCGCAGCTCTGAGAGCAAAAACCGGGCTGAAACTCACAGCAGGTATGGAGCGACAGATTTGTTTGTCTTTTTCCCCTGTGTGCCTTGTGTTAGTGCTTCCCACTCGCTGGCTTTCCCAGTACCCCTGCCCCAAAACCGACCTTGCAGCAGTGTTATGTAACATTTACAATGCTTATATCCTGGAGCAGAGGTCGATAGGGGCAATTTCAGAAATGCAAAGAAAAGAAAAGAAAAAGTAAAGACTCCGCTGGTACGTAGTGATGACACAGCCAGCATGATTAAGGGAGGGGGTTACTTAGGTGCCCGCACCAGGCGCAAACGAAATTATTGTGGGTCAGGGGGGTTGTATGCCGTAGCTCCCGGACCCATGCATTGCATACCTTGTTTTTATGGGTGCAGATGCATGTCTGATGGAGTGTTCGTTCAGTTTGTGTGTTTTAACTTTTTTGGGTGTGGTGCGTGGCCTGGGTGTGGTGCGTGGCTTGGGTGTTGGGGCTGCTTGTGTCCTTTGTTCTCTCTTCTGCTCCGCTACACTTTTTTTTCTTGGCGCTTCTGGTTTCATGAGGCTCTCTCAGCCTCTCACACGCTCACTGACAATTTCATGCACACAGACAAACGGGTTTTCTTGAACAAGCTTTCTTCTGTTAGTATTCTGCTTTCTGCTCTATTGCAGTCCGCTTAGACTTTTCTGCAAACAGATGTTGCCTCTTATCTATTATAGACGCTTCCCCTTTTGTTTAGATAGGTTTGGTTTGGTTACAGGCTTTTTTCCAAGCTTTCGTTGAGATGCCCTCTGAGGCATATATATAGTGATGTAACCTTAACCTTATCTGTTGAGAGGATTGCAAGACAGATAACAACAGAAGTCGATGCAGCAGGTGATCTGTTATGAGAACCTGGCAACAAATATTGAGATTCACATCGCAGCTGAACAAGCATGGGCTTCAAAAAAGCAATTTGAAAGGCAGCATTATCGTGAAGTGATTGTAGAGCAGCTGAGCTTGCAAGTTGCAAAACGTGGGGCATGAATTGGGAACATTTAGAAAACATGCCCATCTGGGTGGCAGTCACCCTCTTCTGTTTTTTCTTGGGAATTTGAAGCAGTCGCATGCAACTTCCTGAAGTGCAACTGACATGCTGCACGTAGTCTTTGCTGCGGAACTTTTTGAAGAGAAATGATATTGGTAACACAGCCACCTAATTACCGAAAAAGATACTACTCACTTGTCAGTACAGCTCTCCTTCTGCTGTCTCTCCTGCAAAATACATTCCTTTTGTCCTCCTATAATGTACATTCTTTTCAATCAGAAAAAAGCATCATGCCTCCTTGTTCTAAACACCCATTCCAAAATGCACAGGCAGGCCCCGCCTTAGTTGCAGAGCCAAAACCATGCCGACACCAGCTTGATTTTGGCCAGCCAGATGTTTCGGGCCGCCAAAAATGCCGCTCAGGCTATCCTCACTGCTATTTGACCTCGCCCATGCTGCTTGCGCCAGCTGCTCCCAAGCAGAGGCCTCGCTCCCTAGCGTGTGCATATAAACAAGGGCAATGGGAAAAAATTCAATGCAATGTCTTGGTACACGGCATGGTGATTATGGAAAGAGTGCTCAAGTACCGCATCTCCTGCTACACTCCAAAAATTGAATTAAACGACCCCCCTTTTCTTTTCAAGTGCTAGAATGCAAGGGCAAGATGGAAACTAAAACAAGAACAAGCGGCACGCTAGAAGAAGTAGGAGGAGGGCAAGAGATAGTTAATTGTGTATTAGAGAAAAAGAAGGCAGGTAGAGACAGGTGAACAAAGGGATGAGGTGATAAGGACGAGGTTAAGTGAGAATGGGGTGGTTTGCATGTGTAAGAAAAAGCCGAGTAGGGCCTGTGAGAAAGGCAGCAGACTGACTGCTCATAACTCATAACAAAAGCAAGGAGGAATGAGTAAGCCAAGGCGAGAGCATAGCATTACAGTAATTGCAGGAGTATCATAATCCATGATATTTAATTACACACAAGTAATAAACGGGCAATGACACGGGTCTCTCACACAATATACATTCAGTATTTGTTCTGTCTGGGTCGCTTGCTACCGCAACTGGCAGTACTTTTCATCCCCTCTTCTTTATATCAGGGACCAAACACAAGACGATGGCGTTCTTAAAGAGAATTTTGAGAATTACATCTCTTCTGCAAACTGGTGTGTGCTTTGAGAATGCACGCAGGAACCCTTGCATTTTTCTGATTCATGTCAGCTGCCAAATTTTGGAACAGGATAGCTGAATCAAACAGCAATACTTTACGCGATGTGACAAAAAGCAGATAATTCCCTTGGGAATTCTGGTGCTTCTAATTGTTGAACTAGACAGATGAAGGATGCCTTTGGTAATCTGCAGAATGGCGCTATATACAGAAGTGACTTTTTACATTAAAGGAAGCTGAACATATCTAATTTGCGCATGGACTTGGAATTCAGGCATCAGGCAGTTTGGAGAGAGGCACATGGTCAAAGACCCTTGCTCTTGCTCATAATATCTGTGGCTTATCACAATTGCTTTGCTTTGCCTGAGAGACCTGTTTCTGATGTACGTGCACCATTTGTTCTGCCAGAGTATTTGGAGATGATTTTGAGCAAAAATGTCGTAGCTCGGTTCAGGATTTGAGGACATGGGTTGAAATGTGAAACTGGTTTATATGGCCGGAATTCAGACAGGAGTGCTTGTGTTCGCAATTCATGTAAAAACGGGGATATCCAAAATGAAAGACACGTATTTTGTATGTATGGGCACCGAACATTTACGACACCAGTTGAACCATTTATTTGATAATATTTCTGACGGTGATATCAAAGGTTTTATTTTTCAACACATCACTGTTGATCTTTTTGATTGGTTTTTTATTGGGACCTATAGGCATGCTAGGCTGGAGGCCTTTGTAATTTAAACTAAATTTAATTAAACATCACAAGACAACGGCAAGCCTTACGCCTGTGCAACTGTGCCCATACAAAAGTACCCTTGTCGCTTTAAAGCATGATAGAATTGTCTTATAATATGACACATTAAAATTTCTAAAAGAAGCTTGACGACAAGAATTACATAGACAAATTGACTGGCCTCGAACTTAAAGCTGTGCGAATTTCCAAGGCGAACAAGGAGGGTCAGACTTCTGGCGTTGGATGGGGCTGTAGCATGGCGCATTTAACCGCTTCATTTCTTATATCAAATTGTACAGAAAGGGTGTAATTCTCATGCCCAGAAATTTCTGTGGCTGCATGATGACCTCCGAGGGGGGCAATTTTGGCCGGCGACATTTTAATCAGTTAACCGTCACTGCTTCACAGATATATTTAAACAAAATTTCACGCACTCTGGATTCTCTCTGCAGTCGAAATTGCTGTCTCGCATAAAAATAGTTGGGTAGCATTCTTAACGCCATGCTGCTGCTGCTTCTAGTGTGCATGGGCATGAAGAACTCATTGGAACCACACAAGCAGACACATGCTGTTGGAACGGGGAGCAGCAAATACATGCATTTGCTTGCAAAACATCAGGTGCAAAAAACTAATGCGTATGATCAGAAATCATAAGCAGGCATGCTATCAGAGAGGCAGCAAGACCTACACTAGTGAGCAAGTAAGCAAGCAAGGCAGCGTGAAATTTGGATCAAGACATACAATGCAATTGGTACAGGAACGTTTGATGAAATGTACAGTGGAACAGACTCTGCTGGCATTCTTTCTTAGCAACTTTTTACAGATGAATGCAATCAGGCGCAGTACAGTACTTGGTGTAAGAAGGCACTTCATGCATGCAGCAAACTATTCGCATGTAGTATTGAGGACGCAGATTTCTATTGGTGTCATAGCATCGTATGCAGGGTTGGTCCAGGGATGTGTCATACAGTCATTTGGGACGTTTAATACGGTAAAATACGTGTTAAATACATAATACGCGTATATTACGATTGTAATTTAAGGTATTTAAAGGATTGCCGATTTTTGACCCCAAATGGACCTGATTCGCCCCAAAATCGCCCAAAACGTTTCCCATTTTTTTCCAATATTTAATGTCATTAATATATAATGTAGCAGCATTGGAAGCTCGCTGAAAGGCCGTTCATGGGCCTAAAAAGGCCGGAATTCGGCAAAATTCGGTAAATTTTGCAACCGTATAATACAGCCCGATTTGTTTAATACGGACAAATACGTGTTAAATATGATACAGCATACTATACAAATACGCCGTGTGACACATCCCTGGGTTGGCCAGAGCCGTATACCACCTTTTAGATACCGTATATACCGTATGTATATAGGTATATACCAGGGTTGTTCAGTTCGTTTTTTGGGAGCAAGAGTTCGTTAAAGTCCGTGAGAGTTCTAGAACCCTCAAACTGTTCGAAGGGTTTGGTGTGCAATCTTGGAAAGCGGGCCCTTGGGCTCCTCCCTTCACCTTCAAATCTTCCCAATTAGTTGTGTATATTTATAATGATTATAGGGGGAAAAAGGGGCCGGAATGGGACCATGTCATCATCGTGGAGCAGAAAAAGGAGAACTTTCAGGTGCAGCACAAGTGTCGCGTTGTACGAATCCTTAGCAGTTCAGAAATGTGTGACAAGATAGGCCATACGACTAAGGAAACTCCCTGGACTGATACAGATTACAGATCATATTTCATATAGGTATCATTGAACATGTTACTTTTACTGCAAGGAAAGAGTGGGACTGAACTGGGGGGGGCTGTCCCTTGCAATTCTGACAGACGCATGCTGTAAAGTTTGACGAGATGTTCATCGAACTTTGACCGAACTCCGAACGGCACCTTTAAAAAATGCGATAAAGTTCGCGAATCCAAACTTTCGGCCGGACCTTGAACCGAACAACTCTGGACTGCTTCTAAGGTAGAGGCTCTTTGTGCGTGCCAATGAACTGTACAGTGTTGGCAAATTTGGTGCCCGGTTAGTATGACATGAACAAATGAATAAGTCACAGGACCAGGAAATTTGGGCAGGCCCCCTGGGGCTCTTCTATTCATCAGGGATACGTCATACGGATATTTTGTATATTACGTACCGCATTTTACACGTATTGTTTTGTATTAAACAAATCCAGTTGTATTGTACGATTGCATATTAAACCGACTTCTGGCGAACTTTGCTGATATTTGGTCTTTTCAGGCAATTTCAGCCCGGAAGCGACCTTCCTGCGAGCTTTTAATGCCAACTATTAGTATAGCAGCGACGTGTACAATAATTAAGAGAATTGGAAGTGTTTTGGGTGAGTTTAGGGCGAAACGGGACCATTTTGTGTCATTTGGCACTCCCAAATTCGCAAAAATACGACTGTGTTAGGTCAGCCATTCCTGTGAGAGTTCTTGCCCCAGAGCTCCCACCCAGCTCTGAGTATGCAGGACCTTGAGCTGGACCTAACTGAGCAACTCTGCATACTCAGTTTGTGCCGGGGGGCGCCCAGGGTGCGGGGCCAGGATTTCCCTGCCAAAATGAAGTCCTCATAAATTGGCCCAGCGGCTTGCCTCACCCACAACGATGGTTGGACATAATATTAGGAGCATTATGAGGGGGGTCCGGGGGGTGGGGGCGGGGGTCCAGGAAATCACTCAATTTTGGCAGGGAAAAGCTCGATTCTATGCGAGGAGCACAGGGTGCATGGTTTGCAGCTGGGCCATTTCTGAGCCTTCTCTGCCAACTCCAGAGGTGACACTGAGAACATTTAAAATTTGACAAGTAATGAGCAAATTAGCATGCTCAGCTGGTGTGGACAGGCAGTGAAATTTAAATCCATAGCTGATGAAAATCTCAGCTGTCGCTGCCCACCACGGCCCAACCCCAGCATTCCAGACCATAACACTTGACAGGGCAAGCCTTGGGAGCATACTGAAGGGCTCCCGACACTCAGGTGATGGCCAGAAAGCTTGTTTCCAGAACTGCACCATTTTTGCCCAGCAAACAGGCCCACGCACTTAGTCCTTTAGGGGCAAAATTTCACCCCCCTTTTTTGTGCTTTGATGGGTGTGGTTTGACCCTAAACCTATCTGGCATCAGAATTTTGGTGAAATTCGGACCAAAACCCGCATTTTTACACCCATACCACCTTTCTGGCAGGGAAATGGCACAAGTCCAGCCCCTCACTCTCACCCTTGACCCCAAACTCATTCATTTTTATGCAAAAGTGTTCATTTATGTATAGAAACCATTGGGTGACCTCAGATGTGCGATTCAGAAAAGGGGCATCAACTCCCCCTTTTTTGGGTGGGGAATGGCTGACCTGACTCGGTGGCAAATGTGTTGAATGTGTAATTATTTCGTAAACAATTATGCGTGTGACCAGGGCCTTATACGTGTATCTCGTATTTTACGTGTAATTTAACGTATTGAGAGTCTCAAAAGTACGTATGACGCATCCTGCATTCCTGATATACATTAAACCCACCCACCTCTGTTAGGCATAACAGCCAGGAGCTGGTGAAAGCGCCACGCAAGCATGGCCATGAGGTTGGGATGGAGTGGTGGTGGCTGAGGGTTCCACGTGGTCGCACGTCCCACATCCACCTGAAAGAAAACCAAAACAAGTAGTAAGGAACAGAGTTTAGAACAACTTCGTCATGAAGTCATCATATGTAAGATACAAGCATTGCAAATGCGCTGCCACACGTTATCGCCACAGCATCCCTCATTGATGCACAAAACACATAACCCTGTGACATAACGTTGCCGTCATTCATTTGCCCGCATAAGAAGACTGCAGGTGTCTGGCTGCAGCATATTTTATGAATAAGGGTGTTTTTTTCTGCCTTCTGTCCAATACCTAACATCAGGTCTCTGCCAGCGCAAACACTAAGTTGGACTGCCAAAGACAAGCCTGCATGGTAGCGTTTGCAGGTGCTGCCGCTCCCACCTTTAATATTTTGGCACACTCTCGGTACAGGCCCTCTGCATAGGTCACCCGAGCAGAGCGAGAATACACGTAACCCAGCTGCGTGAGGATGGGCACGACTCGAATGTGTGTGTCTGTGCTGATGCCTGCATTGAGCACGTGTATAGAGGCGGCAACAGGTGCTTGATGGTGATTTCGTTTATGGTTGTGAAAAAGGCAGAGAAAAGGGCAAAAGTAAGCTGAAAAGATCACACCCTCCTCAGTTTAGTACACAGCAGCAAAAATAATGGCTTCGATTTTTTTGGAGAAACCCACGTCAAGGCACATTGTCCTGCATGTTGCGTACAAGTAAGTGTGCATGAAAGTCAGAATATAAAACACTGACTCAAATGCACCGGTATGTCACATCATTGCTAATAAAACAAACCCTTGTCCAATAAGTGCATAGCGCATAACAATTGATGCTTGTATGAATAGCAACACGCAAGTGTGTGCACCAACACTCCTACCTTCAGCCACTGTCAATGCTCCGCCCAGCAGCTCCTCAGCCTGCTCCCATTTCGACTCCCTGACTGCAATACCAGCTTGACCGAGGAGGCAGGCAGACTGAGCCTCCAAATCCTCCAATCCACAATCTAGGCTGCAAACAGGTGTTGATGGTAATGTTTCAGGTACTCGAGGGAAAATTTTCAAGGAAAGATGGAGACGTGTTGCTTATGCACTGAGTATGTGCACACATAAGAAGCCATCGAAGAGAAAATACTGAAAATGGTACCATTTCACCATTGCTGCATGATAGCTTCTGATCGATTTTGCCGCTGCAAGAATCCCAGAGGAGGACACTGAGGCCCAAAAGGGGTCTTCTTTATATTTCTTAAGAACGTGCGCCAAGACCGGCACTGTCCAACCTTACAATGAAATCTATCCCATAGCAATTAAACTTGAAAAGCGCCAATCGTTTGCTGCTGTGTGAGCCCTACTGTTTCCTGCCAGATCTTCAAAATAGATCACCTGCTGCGCCAATGTCAGTGACTTATGTCAGCTTCAGTTTGAGGCTGGTTTTGGTTCTGGAATGATGAAATAGCGTTTAAATAGTTGCCCCTTGGTAGCAGGAATCAAAGGATTTATGACTTTGCCCAGCGTATGCATATATCCCACGCGGCGCACAAACTGCTAATTGAGCCGAATGTTACGGGTGTCAGTTTCTAGAGCAATCCACGGATAAGATTCGTTTTAAACAGGCCTTATAAGGGGCAGAGTCGTCCAAGGTTCTCTGAGCAATAATCCTGCTACTTGAGATTGCGACGCACCCCTTGCAAAGCTGCCCCTGCACTTTCCTTGCAGCAGCACCTAGATTTGCCTCCTGTCACAACACGCATCTCAGAACCTCATTGATTGCGACAAATGTCAAAGGGGGCCTATGCCTCATGAAAGGATGCCCCTGTGTATTTATTATTCGCAGTGTAAATGACACCTGCTTGCACCCAAACCCCTTTCTCTCAGCTTCAAGTTTGCACCCACCTCAAAAGAGGGCTGGTACTCGATGCAGGGGCACCTCCCCTTGCAAAGGCCGCCTCTGCGTCCACATCTGCATCTGGACCTGCCCCCCTCTGTGCCGCATGCCACTGCCCCAACGCAGCAAGGCCGCTGCGCAGGCCCAGCGGGAGGCCTGCCTGCTGTTCTGTGCTGTGCTGCTGGCACACAGAGGCCAGCTGCTCAGCCACCCGAGAGGCAGGCCCCCACTCTCCTGCCAGACACAAAGAAGCACAGCGTGACAAGAACTTTCCTCAAGCTTTTAAATCACGGAGGTATGAATCCGGCTACTGTTGCTTGCTGTGAGGTCAAAGCAGAGCTGGACTTATGGGGACGATATTATATAATAAGGGAGGCCCTCTTCATTTTTTAAGTGTCGTGTGGTGCGAGCCTGTCACAGAATATAGAACGGCAGGCGTCGGTCAAAAGGACTCATGAGACAATCAAAGCAATAACCAATGCCAAAACAATGCAAGGTATCTTGCATCGAGACTCATCATAATTTTTTCTAGGACACCTCCCTCACCAGCAGCATGGCGACTGGACAGCAACAGCCCTAAAGAAGCAACACTGGCTGCGGAAGAAGATGAAGGCCCGAGCCCGGCCTGCATTGCAAAGCAAGACAGCGGACTACTGCAATGACTTGGGTTACAACACAATTATTATATATTATATGTAGTCAGGTTGATGGCTCAAGCTTGGCCTGCCCAGCCAGCAGCAACAAAGGGCAAAGTGAGCTTTTTGCGCTACTGGTTAATGAGGTTTTTAAGAGTTTCAGCATGAAGTATGCCTAAGGAAGAGAGAGGAAGGGTTCAATAACAGAGTTCAGTTGTGTACCCAGAGAAGCACGCTGGAACCAATTAAGGCAGAGATAGCATACCACACTGCCAGCTTAGAGATCCAGTGACGACTCACAACACCCACCAGTGACGTGGCAACAAGGTCTGCCGCTTCCTTTGCCTCTGCGTCATGCCCCTGCAAGGAAAAAATATATAAGAACTAGAAAAACGACGCAGGCACTAAAACCTCTTCCCACACACTAATGTAGCCAAATGAGCCACATCGGTGCTACTATTGGTAGGAATGCAGGAACGGAAAAAATGGACTCTATATCAGGGTGTGTTCTAGCAGGCACGACGCAAGGATGCCAAAGCAAATGAGCAAGGTCCCCTATTTAATTAATGGGAGTAGTTGAGTAGAACAGGAGAATCTTGCCACGCTGTCTCCTGCGGCTGACACGTGACACAGATCTGCACCTATTCCTATGCAACTGGGATCAGGCAGGCAACCGTTTCCTAATGTACCATTTCCTAAGAGAGGAAAACTCAGCAAAACTTGCCAAAATGGCACGATCTTGCCTGGGAAGAGAGGTAGCTGACAACTGGAAACTCGCCTGTACCAGTAGCGCCCTAAGAGTCATTGATCCGCAGTTTAGCACCGTGGAAGCATAAGCAGGGACTGAGCGAGCATCTACACCTTCCAGGGCCGAGGCAGCTCGCTGAGAGCAGCTGACTACCTCTTCCTGATAAGTATGTGAGGTTTGATAAGAGTCATTGTTATGATCAAAAAGAATTTTAGGGAGCTCACTGAGGTTCCAAAGTTATGAAAAGACACTCTGTACTCTGTACAACTGTGCGTAGCGGTGAAAAGGACTAACCCAGTTACTCTGGTCAGTCTCGATGGAGGCCGTTGCAGCCATGAGCCTGAGTGTGCAGAGGCTCCCTTGAGTTAAATTCTATAAGACTCATTCTGTTGCAGGTTTGATGTAGACCTACCTAGCGTAGTCGATGCCCTGCTCCTCTGGGTGCATGCTCAACCCAGAACGAAGCACGTCCATGGCTTGGTCATGCTTACCCTTGTAATTGTACAAGAAATAATGTGTGATGCATTCATTTGGCAGTTTGTGAGTGTGTCTGTGCGTGTATGTTTACGTGTGTATGCGTGTGTGTTTACGTGTCTGTGTATGTGTGTGTGTGTGTGTGTTTGTGTGCGCGTTGTGTGTAAACGGGTGCGTGCATGCGTGTGTACTCTTAAGCGAGTGCAGATCAGGTTGCTGTGCATATGAGTGACACGGGCATGTGTGTGTGTGTGTGTGTGAGTGAGTGAGTGTGTGTGTGTGTGTGCGTGTTTGTGTGTGTGTGTGTGTGACTGTGTGTGTGTATGTATGCGTGTGAGAGTGTGTGTGTGTCTGTGTGTGTGTGTGTGTGTGTGTGTGTGTGAGTGTGTGTGTGTGTGTGTGTGTGTGTGTTTCACACCTTGCAATCCTGGGACACATATTGAATCATCTGGTCAGTGACAGAGGTTGAAGAAGCGTAACAACGAGCTATAGAAGTGGGGAGGGTACATTTCTGCCACAAACTTGGGCTGGTGAAGGGACTTCTGAAGAGCATATTTATATATGACTATATATGTGAGCTGCCTTCCTCATCAGCGATTTTATTATGGGGAAACGCAGCTTTAAGGATCAACATGTTCTAATTACTGGGGGTAGCACTGGTACGCGCACACACACACACAAACACACACACACAGACACGCACACACACGCACCTACACACATGTGCACACACATACACACA
>Ga0307974_1002674_pt1 | contig 12699 bp, 16 predicted proteins | sample OrgLakmetagen784_FD_201812 | JGI IMG/M metagenome (GOLD analysis project Ga0307974, IMG submission 201812) | Saline water microbial communities from Organic Lake, Antarctica - #784 | ecosystem: Environmental > Aquatic > Non-marine Saline and Alkaline > Saline | place: Antarctica: Organic Lake... | reverse complement strand
AGGGCTGCCGTGTTGCTCCGCCGTATGAGTCTTAGCCGCTCCCGAGTATGTCCGGGCGTGTGCACGAAGGCACACGAAGGCGTTTTCCAGGGGGCACCACGCGGAGGTGCTCATACATCGCCCCCCGGAATCTGAAGATTTTGCATAGCCAGCCGTTCGCTGCTACGTACCTATATCCATGCAGACAAAGCAGGATCCTAGGGGCGGCTACCACCGCCATGGTGAGACATTGTGCTTGATAAGGCTCAAACTGAGACCTGTTGTTGCGTACCGTGCGTTTCTGGGGTTGGGCATTTGGGTTTGGATTTTTATGGGTTGACGAGGGCGTGAGTGTGTTTTGAGAAGCACGTACTTGAGTATCTGATGTGGGTTCCAATATAAGTACAGGGTACAGGGGGACCAGGATATGTTAAGTGGTGATGACTGGGGTTCAGACACAGAGGTTTGGAATATATACCCAATGTCTGCAGTCGAGTCTATGCATGTAGGGAGGGGGCGTCTGATGAAATTATTTGTAATGGGGTGCCTGTAATGTGCTGATGAGCGCAGCTGTGGAGCAGGTGTTTCATTGACGGGCTCGGTATGTTCAATTTGATTGTTTGTGGGATTGAGGTGTCGTAGCAAATCACTGTCACTGCAAAGTAATAGACTCAGAACAACAACCAACACTCTGTCATGTACTATACCACACACACTCTAGTCGGCTGCCGTGCCTTTCCTCCCCAGGGCTGGGAAGTTACTCAACCATCTGGGACCTTGCGTACTTCCCGGAGCTGGAATTGTGTAGACATTCTCGGTCTCATCGTGTTACATGTTAGTATGATTAGGCGATTAATAGTATTAGAGACTTAACATGGTACAGGGTCTCTTAAGGATCCCCTCTAATGGTGCCCTTCGAATGCTCACATAATGTCAATTGATTACCAAAATTATCAATTTCAGAAGATAAAGGTTATTTGGTTGTTAGCGTATTACAGAGGTCAAGGGGAGATAGCGAACTCCCTACTACGTACGAGGCTAAAACGAACTGGAAGTTGATGAAAAAAGAGGTAGCAAGAGAGGCAGGCTGGAAGAGATAACAGAAAGTAGTGGGGACAAACAGGTTGATGAGAAGAAAAGGCAAAACGTATACGAGAAGGTCAAGCACGGGAAAGAAAGAAGGAAGGAAAGCCTGCGTACTTTGGTGCCTACGTAAGAAGAACAAGGTTTAGGAAGACAGGGCTAGTAGGCAACGGGCCAGTCTGGCTTCACCACCGCGAGGCACTCAACATAAAAACTAGGGAAGCTAAGAGTTAGCCAGGATAAAAGCAGCTAAGCCGTTGCGATGACTGGTGCGCCAAAACCAACTCCAACACAACCCAAGAGAAGAGAGATAAAAAATCCAGCTGCACCAACACATCACTCTCAGCATTACGAGCCCAAACTAGGGAGGCAAGAAAAGAGTACAGTGAGCTAAAGGTTTAGATAACAAGAGCCGGGCTGTTCTAATAAGAGCCTAGAGCAAGGGGAAGCAGGCCAACCTATACCTAGATCAAGGCAGCAGATATGCTACTAGGAAGGGAGCTGCAGTTATCAATAAGACTCCCATATCCAGCTTATTGATCAAGGCATACATAAACTCTCAACGCTCAACAACACACCATAGGCACCCCATTACAAACAACTTTGTTAGAGGCCCACCACCTACACGCACAGATCCATCAACAAGTAATGGACACCCCAACCAATCCTCTGTTTTTGACACACCAAACTTAAAGCCGCAAACATCCCCTGCCTCCTCTATATTCACAACCGAACCTCAAACAGAAACTTAAGGTCATGTTGCACTCAACGTACTTACACCCTCATTTTTAGAGGAAATTACCCCTCAACATACAAAATACAATGCTCGACCCAGGAAACACACAGTACATGGCAACATATCCCGCACTGAGCTTTGGCAACATACCCCGCACACACACACAAACACAACACTCCCTCGCCACAACGGTGGAAGGGCCTCCACCTTCACCACGAACGGAAACCCCGCGCTCGCAACGCTACTCACAAAGGGTATCCAAACAAACAAAAAGGAACCACAACTCTATAAGCACATCGCCAATACCACTGCCACAAACTACAGCTATTACTTGCCTCTCTGACCCTGCACCCGCTAACCAACTGGCCACTCTCTCCCAAGATCAACAAGCAAAGCGTGCACGGATCTGAGCTTCATCCTGTTGAGCTGCAGCTGCTTGGAAATCCAATGCCATGAGATCAGTGATCAGCTTGGCAAAAGGTGACACCTCAGCATAACCCCGCAAGAGATTGTAGATGAGGGTTACTTGCCACAGCAGTTCTTTTCTTCCTCTCGACAGCTTGTTGGGCAGATTTTGTTTCCACTTGGCGAAAACCCTTTGTGTTTTCGTACAATGCTGGCTTAAAAGCATGCTTATTTCAGTTGCAACATCAAATCACGGCGTACCTCCTGCAACACTGTAATGTATTGCTGAAGTGTCGCCCTCTCCTGCACAAGGCCTGTATGCTCGATTATTTGTGCGACCCTCTGAAGATCTGGCATCCAATCTAATCAGGCCTACTTGGGGGAGCCTGTAAACCCACCCTTTGTGGCAATGATTTGTGCACCATACAGGCCTTGCCCTGAAATTTGCATTTGTGCTTAACAGCCTTGCTTGGGCATGCCTGGCAAAATGATGCACAGATCTGGCTGTGCTGCCCCCATATAATAGCCAATAGCATACCCAAAATTTGGCTGCAAACAGAAGGCATTCTGATTATGCCTGTTTTCAGGCCTACTTGTGGGAGCCTTTATACCCTCCTTTGTGACAATGATTTGTGCACAAAACAGGCCTTGCCCTGAAATTCACATCCGTACTTAACAGCCTTGCTTGGGCGTGCCTGACAAAACGATGCACAGATTTGGCTGTGTTGCCCCACTATAAGAGCATACCAAAACTTGGCTTGTGTGTGTGTGTGTGTGTGTGTGTGTGTGTGTGTGTGTGTGTGTGCGCACGCACGCACGCACGCACGCACGCACGCACGCACGCACACACGCACGCACGCACGCACGCACGCGCGCACACGTGCACACGCGCACACGCGCACACGCGCACACGCGCACACGTGCACACGCGCACACTCGCACACGCGCACACGCGCACACGCGCACACGCGCACGCGCACACACGCACACGCACACGCACACGCATACGCGCGCGCACGTGCACGTGCACGTGCACGCACACACACACACACACACACACACACACACACACACACGCACACACACTCATTATGCTCCTCGTGCGTTGCTGGGTCACAGCAGATCTCGCAGCTGGCATCGTCCACATATATGCAAGCGACAGGCTTGATACTGGTGATATTTTTAGTTTTGTCCTTTCTGAGCAGAGAGACAGCCCATTTCTCAACAATTCGTCTTTTATTGCTGGTGTGTAGGTATCACTCTGACACTTGTAGATGGTATATGTAGTTGAATGAAATGGGGTATGCATCATAACATTGTATTCGTTTGCAAGCCTCTAGACGATAAAGAAGGGATTTCCCTCAGTGCCAGCTGTTTTGATGGAGGTATCAGCAATGTCAGAGTAACTTGTGATTGACTTTCTAGCAAGAACATCGGCATAATCATCGCCAAAAATGCCTGCGTAAGACTTGACTTTGCAGAAATGACTGGGCGATGGTGACTGGCGGATTGCTTTGGCAATGGATTGGATTGGCAATGGATTGGAGGAGATCTCCTTGGACGTGGTGGCGGTGGAGGTTTGGGTGTGAGAGCAAATATTTTTGAAAGTTCGAACAGGCTTACAACGTCGCAGTCTAAATTGCAGTTAGGAATGCCCTGACATACTAAATTCAGCTCACCCTTGCCCTTTGAACACTAAGCTGCCAGGTTCAAGGCTCATTATATCATGATTAATAGTACGTTGACACTACGAACAGCAAATCGTCCCCACAGCTGGCCCTCCCCAAACATGGCAAGTTGTGTGCCAGAATTTGCACAACCATATCTCTCCCATCCCTTGGCCGTTTTTGACGGAAAAGATTGTGATGGAAAGCTTTAGGTTTTCAGAAGAAACCAAGTCTGTGTTATCTCTAACAATCTCAGCCGTGCAATTTATTGCCATCCCCTTTCCGGCCATAACTTTCTGGTCCAAACAATGCGTCATAACAGGAATTGAAGGCCTTGTTATGAGCTCAGGATCTGTGACAAATGTGACATGTGTTGAGGAATTTCAGCAGGTTCAGATTGCGTGCACACCATTTGAGAGTGGAGTCTTGCAAATGGCATGGTGGCTCTAGCATTTGTGATAAATGTGAGTGTGGAGAAGTTCAAGATGAGAAGCATGTGCTTTTCTTTTGCAAGTGTGCTGAAGTGTGCTGAAATGTGCGAGCTGCACATGAGATACAAAGACCTTTTTGAAGGAATGTTTTAAGACTCTGCGTGCGTTTGCTCCTTTGAGCTCTGAATTGATTCCTTTCTTGGCTTGTCATCACAGTATCACTGATTTTGAGATCAATGCATTCTTGAATCAAGACTCATACAGACTCCTCAAGTTTGTGTCAGATTTAGTTTCAATTTTCGACACTGGTTGATTTTGTTTCACCAGCCAATTGCCATCAGCCAGAGTCTCGGGCTGTAGGCCATCCTTGTAACCCCCCTTGACAAATGTGACTGGACTCTGTTCAGATTGAGGAATACATATTGCTGGTCTGTTGCCTATTCTTGTTGCTTGTCAGCCTGCACACAAAGCACCGCCAGCTGGTCTTCCCACCTCAGTATGAGGATAGCCCAACTCGTTAGAGGACTTTTTTGAACCAGCCAGATATGTATGGTGTGGCCTCTATTGTGGCAGAGTGCCTAGCCCTTTTCTTTTTATTTGCTAGCGCCTTTTTGGTTTGGTTACAGGCTTTTTCCAAGCTTCGCTCAGATGCCCCCAGAGTCATATATAGCGATGTAACCCAAGTTGGGTTACCCAAGTTACCTAACCTTAGTTTTTAATAATCAGGCCGTGACCGCAGGAAGCACAAGAAGCGACGGCCAACTTGATTGAATTCATACTTTGTGATTTCCCCAAATCCTCGGATTCAAATGTCTTCCACGCATTGTATTTAAAAACTGGGAGGAGCTACCGTCTGTGCCACTGTGCGTGGAGTGTGTGGGGCCTGCTGTGTGCCTGTGATGCTACTGCCTGTGCCACTGAGTGCGGAATGTGTGGGGCCTGTGTGCCTGTGTTGCTACTGCCTGTGCCACTGTGCGTGGAATGCCTGCGCTGCTGCTGCCTGTGCGTGGAGTGTGGGTCTAGTCTACTCGTGCCAGTATTGGCACTGTGCGTGGAGTGTGTGTGTTGGCCGTCTACGCTGCTGCTGTCCCTGCCACTGTGCGTGGAGTGCGTCGATTGGCTGCCTGCTGTACTGCCGCCCCCTCCGCTGTGCGTGGAGTGCGTAATTTGAGCTGCCAAGTTTTATGTCGGATTGTGAAATTACTAGTTGAAGATGTTTTGTGAGAATGCGGGAACGGGAGTTCGATTTCCAGGACAACCGCCACGCTTATGATTGAGGCTGAGGGCCGAAAGCTCTGTTTTGGTTTAGCTGTGCAAGTTCCCTGCCAGAAAATTCACACATGCTCTGTGGTGCTCTCAAATGATAACAGTAGTAAATATTAATACCGGTACAAATTATATGGCACAACTACACCAAACAACTGTGACAAACATCGGCCCTAGACACTTCTTCTCAACTTGTATCGTACTTTTCCCAGCCAAGGGTCCGTCTGAACACTTATCTGTCAGTCATAGCACGTTGCTACAGCAGGGGCTCACTGCACCTCATGAGCTAAAAGTGTCGATGCTAGAATGCGAGGGTACAGCAGACGAGGGAAAATTAATGGAAGATAGGTCCTTGTTCAGTTATGGAGCCCACATCAAAAATATCTACGCCCGCATGCATCCAACGCTCACGCAACAGGCATCAAAGTTTGCGTACAGGCACAAAGGACACGCAGCTGCAGAAATTGTGCAGCATGTCCAAGCTGCCTTCATTCACATTCGTGCCCCACCTCATGGCAGAGGTAGGCTACATGATTCGAGATCCCTCGCTTACCCTGCCGTTCATAACCTGCTCCAGGCCACACCCACCCTACTGCTATTACCTAGGGATGAAGCACATTTTACACAATAAAAGACCATATAAATGAAAATCTCTGCTAACTATGCTGTACATATACTGTGAACATGCATATAACTCTTGCTAATCCTACACAACCCCTACCACCCTTGCACATCTGAGTCCACAATGGTTTCCAGGCCTCGGTTAGCGCCCCCCGCATGCGAGTCCATTGTTTGCTGCAAAAAATATTGTACATGCATCAAGTGCATGTTAATTGTCTTGTGCAAGGGCGTGCAGATAGGGTGTTGCTTGCTGAGCCTAACAAGCTTGCCGAAGGCACCTTTGTTGATGTATTACTGTTAAAAACATTTGACGAATGAAACTGCAAAAATTGCCAAGTGGAGACACGGGAACTCTAACTCTGGAATAAAAATGTTGCTTTTCTGATCTTTCCATTGAACAAATTGCCTTGATATGTTTCCTGTAAGCTTTCAATTAATCAAATTGCAAAACTACTGCACTTGATTTCTTGATAGTTAACAGACTTTTGGTGCTTTTTGCGTAATACAAAGAATGGACTCCCAAACCTAGAAAATTGCCGCAGTAGTATAGTTCACTTGAAACAATGAACATGCCCCTACTTGAGAGGTAATTGTCTCATCTAAGAGAGAAGCATTGAATAGGCAGGCAGGCAGGCAGGCAGGCAAGTATGCATGCATTTTATCACGCACACACTCTGTATACATGTTCGTGCCCCCCCCCTGAAAAATGTCACAGACGTCTTCAAATTTCTCTCCAACATGAGAGATCCGGTGTGTGGCAAGTAGGCCCTAAGGGTGGATCAGCGCTTTTGTCCTTTTCAAATACACACTTACCCAGACATCTACCCACCCACGAAACATGCGCACACATACGCGCATGAGCACTGAGCACGCGCACGCGTGCACATACACGTATATACACACACATACACATACAGACACAGACACACGCACACACTCAAGCAGGTGCACACACACAACACACACATACACACAAGCCTGCCCGCATGCACGCTTGCACGCACGCACACACTGACACTCACACACACATATTACACACACGCAAAAATGAACATATGAGGCTAGACTCACCATCAAGCTGAAGGCGTCTGAGTCCTCCATGTTGCCTACGTCGGTGTGGAACTGCTGCAGCAAGCCGCGCAGCATGGCCTCTTCAGTCAGCTTAACAACCACCACCTTGTCTGTCCGTGCACGGGCACTGTAGCGGTACTGCACTGCTTGCTCAGGGTCTAGGGCCACCTCGCCAAACACCTGAGATGTGCAGTGTTAGGTTGGTGTGGGCGAGGGGAGGGGAGGGGTACCTGAGGCATTACTGAGAAGAATATTCAGAGCCCTCGTAGATACGAAAAAAGGATGGGGTCAGAAATGGTAGCTGGAGAGTCGAATGCCACTGAATTAATAGTCTGCTGTATCAAACGTATTACCCCACAGAGCCAGGTGCAACCTTGCCCAACACATTTCGTGTGAAGTTGCGTGAAAATAGTTGCTCATGAACGAGAACGACTAGAATATGGTGTACAATCAAAACTGGTGTCAATGTTACTTTTTACACGATCAGCAACAGCAAGGCATCCAATGTAGGTACTATCCCGAAATGTGGTCAGGGTCCAAGATTTTTCCAGGTTCACCTCGCCAGCGTGTCAAAGCCTAAGTTCATTGCAAAAGCAACACGCAAACATTTTCAGTTTCAAAAAGCAAGCAAGTCTAATGGAATGTCATATGCCAGAGACTCTGATAGCACCATGCCATGTGTGTGTCACGTTCTATAACACGTCCTTGAACATACTTTTGCAAGCGTATTCATTTTAGGTGCAAGCAGCTTTCCAATTGTATAACAGCTTAGCAGGTCGAAACCTTACAGAAAAAGAATACCAGAAAGGGACGACTCTCCCTGAAAAAGGGGAAACTTAAAAAGCTCACAACATAGATGAAAAGGTATGAAATTTCAGCCATATTCCTACGGAGAAGAGGGAGTTAAGGGGGCCACTTTCGATCTCCCCTTCACAAAGATCTGTATACCCACGAGCATTGTGTTCTTGTCTTTTGGAGGAAATATGCCCTGGCTTCGGCTTTCTGGGGCCATATTTTCAGTCTCCCTGCCAGAAATACAGCTATGACAAGACCGAAGCCCATCAGGCTGGTTTCATAGCCCCGTACTCTCAATTCGCCTTTATACCACGATTTAAAAAGCCTCACCACAAAAAATGAGCATGCTGGAGGGTCGCAGGGTCGTCCATATCTGTAATTTTACTGATATGCACATACGTCCAATTGCGAGAAGAACAAGACAGCACAAAAACACGCGCCTACTGTCACCTGTAGCGAAAGGGGTGAAGTGAAAAAAGGTTACTTGCCAGAGTACTGAACAATACCTTGTAATCAGAACATTCCTTGCACCACCCTAACAGGTACAATATTTGTTACGCACAAGTACCTTAGATTTGGTGCATACCATTCGCTGCACACTAAACCATTTGCTGCACACTAAACCATCGCACTAAACCATGGATTCTGGCGCGTATTATTTGCTGCGATGAGACAACAACGGCGGCACGCACCTGGCCAGGGCCCTTGACCTCCACCACATAGTCCACTTGATTACCCATCAATAGGGCCTTCATACGCCTTTTCAGCTCTTGGGCCTGGCAATGTCAGCAGCAGCATGTCACAAATTTGGCAGCGCAATAGAGGAACGGCTGTACGCAAGTGCCAAAGCACTGCAAACACAGGATCATGGATCATGGTCTAGTCACACACAAACTTTTGAGCAAGTCCCTGTACAGCTCTGCTGATCATGGTCTTATCATTCACCAGGGTTGTTCAGTTTGGAGTTCGGTCAAAAATCCGGGAGAACTTTCACGCATATTAACCCTGAAAATGCCATTCGTGAGCAAATTGAACATCGTCGGACATTATGCCCTTTTTCCGGAAATTTGGATCCAAAAATGTAGTCAAAAATGCAGAAAAGAGCATTAGAAGGCCGTCAAAACGTTCTATTTTTTTGTGTACTGATTACATATATTATATTGTATGTATGTAAGACAATTCAAGCATGTTTTGGGGGAGTATGACCACAGAAATCGGCAAAATACTCCATCTTTGAAATTGTACATAGAACTGCTCGAATAGTTTGAGGGTTCTAGGTCTTTCATAAACATTATCAAACCCTTGCTCCCAAACAAATCTAACTGAACAACCCTGTCACACATACACGGCTGTACGCAAGTGCCAAAGTTCCTCAAGCACAGGATCATGGATCATGGTCTAATCACACACAGACTCTTGAGCAAATCTCTGTAAGCCTTTTTCCTTACTCGCTCCTCACTATACAAAATGAAGCGCTCCATCTTCTCTCCCACCGTTGGCAATCCACACTTTACATTCACGGTTGTTAAGTCCAGTAATTAACGAGCTTTTTTTTGGTAGCCTTAGCTTGTGGAACTTTTTATTGGCAAACAAGGACGCCAGCTAAACCAACCCAGCAACCTGGCTGACGATCACCTAAAATTTGAGCTTCATTAGCATTTCATACACATTTTGGCAGTTCACAATTAGCATACCGTTCCTCACAACCGCGCCTCCCAGCTACCAATCTTTTGTGTAAATCTGCTTAAGAGCAACGCACACCTCCGTCTATGACTCACCTTTTGGCGGTTCACATGAAGCATGCCGTTCTTCACATCCATGCCCTCAGGTATGAGCTCGTGACCGTCCTCCAGAGCAAAGGACTCGTCCATGTCAACACTGCACCGTGAAAATAAAGAGCCACTGCCCGCTGTCATGTTGCGTAATGCATTTAAGTAACCCTAGCAACAGATGCATACGCATAAGCGACAGGAATGAGCACGCACATGAGTTGAAAACGATACGCACCCACACCCACAAAAATACCCATATTTAAGTATCTGGAGACATACGCATGGACACGAGCGAAAGCAACACCTGAAAGAGTGCTCCATGTCTTCCAGTGAGCTTGCGTCAAAAGCAGTGCTGCTGTCCAAGCGGCGTATGATTTCCACAGCGCCGCTCATGATCATGAACACACAGTTTGCAGTGTCACCCTCCCTGTGTATATAAATGTGCATAAGTGTGATGTAAGATGTAAGCCTACGATGGACACCTACAATCTGAACAAACAAGTGGGAAACTGTGACACAAACACAAGGAGCAGCCCATGACTACGACCAACATTGCAGTGATTACCTTCCCTGTGAGTAGTGCACAAGCTCCCAGGAATAATTGTAGTTTAGTGAGTCCCTATGGTTTACTCCTTTTCTGTTGCATATCAAGCAAGCAACAATTTTGACCTGTAGCAGTTGGAACCTAGCCTGTACAAGCAGCCCCTCATAACTGTGTAGCAATAAACGTTTTAGCATTCCCAGAAACGTGCCATTGCGTTTGCTCGAATCATGATGATGTGCTTGAAGCCATTTAATTGTGTAGAGGGCAAGAAACGGCTTTGGTCGTACCTAAAAATGTAGCTGCCATGGTCGATGTGTTTCTCCTTCAGCTTTGTACGGATCAGGTTCACCAAGTCTGACTGCACCACGGCTGCTCGAGCTTCGTCTTTGGACACCTCAACCACCTGCGCCACAAAGCAACGCTTGAGTCACGTAAGTAAGCATACAACTAATAGCACCTGCAATGCAAAGCATGTTTAATGTAGGTTTTACTAATCGCCCAGCCACCTGCGTCAAAAAGCCCGTTCACATCACAATCGACTCAAAATATTTATAGAGTCACTGCATTGAAAAGTGCTGTGCAAGCGTTGTAAGAAATGAACAAAAGTGTGTCTCTTCAGAACCTAAACATTTACAAGTTCCTGAGTAGTATGCATTTATCTTTTGGGGAAGCGTGGGAGTTTACGATATTTAGCAGGGGGCAGATACTTTTGATTGCAGCATTCGTGCCAGCCAACACACAGATAAAGCCATAGTGGTAGTTCTAAAGACAAATGAGCGGAGAATTAGTGTGTTATTGTACAGGGCAGAGCCATGAAGACAGAGACCGTGAGAAAACGAGACACTTCAAAAACTACATCTTGATTACGTGCTTCACGTCTAAAACAATGCCCTCAGAAAGGTGAGGTCACGTATGCATGTAGCTTGAACTTTCAGGACAGCACAATTGCTTGGAAGGCTAGACTGTTGATGTGCGTATAAGTCAAAAACACATACACATTAAAGTAGGAGGGGCCAGCAACTACACCCAAGGGTTTGGGGTCAGAGAACATACGTTAGGAGGTCAGATCGTGCATGTACAAGCCCCCACGCAAAGGGTGGGGTCGGCATATACAACCAAGGGGGTAGGGTCAGCTAAACGTACCTTTGGGGGTGAGGTCAGCATGCTCATACAGGGGAGTGGTGTACCATCTCCTGATGCAATCCAAGGATGCTGCATGACCTCCTGCACATTTTATGACAGGGCACGTGGAACACTCAGGGCTTGCTACAACAGGTAGGCTTGAGCGGCAGTTATACGACAGAAGTAGTACTATTTGTCTGAAATGAATGTCCCACGTGGCTTTTTGCATAAAAAATCACGACAAGCTAGCAGACAGAGGCACACCACTGATTGCGAGCCTCTCGTAATAAGCACTGCAGCAACAATCACAATTATACCTGATGTCTTGAGGGCCTGCGGAATCCATTTAAGAAGCGACAACAGCTTGTCTGCAGTTGTGCGGCTACTGCACTTCTTTGTTCTCACCCCTCTCCCCTGGCTTGCTGTATTTCCACTAAAAACAACAACCATTCACCCGTATGGAATTTCTGTCTACGTACATATATGCCATATATATATATATAAACCGCATATATACGTGTATACCGTAGAGCTACTGGTAGTAATGCGATCAATTAAATTAATTATTTGTGTACCTCGCAATCTTCAGTACGCAAAAAAATAAGAAAATATGGGCCTCGCAATACTTTTATTTCAAATTGCCAACTGTTTGGTCTGCAGCCTGAGGCCTTGAGTTCGAATCCCTGCCAATCTGCACTTTTTGCTAATCACCTTCTCAAACTTGAGACGACCCAAGGAATTGCAAATCAATCTTCTCATGGATGAAGGTTACAACAGAGAGCAGAGATTGATCTTCTCAAAGCTTGCAAAAAATCGTTGATCGTGAATTAATTTGGCTGGCCTCGCAATATCCAAATATTCGCAAATAAATTATGCTTTTTATTTGGCACCTTGCAATAATTAGGAGTCAGTCCTTTTGTAGCCCTCCGGTATACCGTATACCGTACAAGCCATAAACCGTAGGAGTACTGGAAGCTTGCCGTTAAAATAACAATATACGGCCAATGGTGCGCCTTCGGACCAAGAAAGGCCTCCAAGGTGGAAAAACCGTCCAGCAGAGGAGTGAGTTCTTTGCATCGCTGGTCTCTAATGCTTCTACCAGTGCTCTGGCTCATGCCCTTGCGCTCTTTGCACACATGTATCTGTGTCTACTCAGCTTTGCGTGGCTGCCACACTGCTGCTCCTTCCCGGAGCTGGGATTATGAGC
>Ga0307974_1002664_pt1 | contig 12709 bp, 15 predicted proteins | sample OrgLakmetagen784_FD_201812 | JGI IMG/M metagenome (GOLD analysis project Ga0307974, IMG submission 201812) | Saline water microbial communities from Organic Lake, Antarctica - #784 | ecosystem: Environmental > Aquatic > Non-marine Saline and Alkaline > Saline | place: Antarctica: Organic Lake... | reverse complement strand
GTTGTGGACGTGAGAAAGAGGGGGATGTTAGGATTTCCAGATCCCGAGCATGATCAAGTGCATCAAACTCACCAGAGATTCAAATCCACTAGTTGTTTTATCACTTTCCTAGCAACTTCATGTGTTGGCAGCAAGTCCATATGCTTGCTCGGGCTGTGTGACTAGTCAGCGTAAATATGAATGCATGTCTTTGCTGAGACCTGCAGCTTGCATGTCGCTGGATATAGTACGGGGATGACAGCTGAATGAGGGAGCACTGCACATCGCATAGCCTATGGCATGTGCTGGATTGGTTCTTCATTTAAACACATTTGATCACTCGCCATAAAGCACTGGGTTTTGCACGTAATCAGACTGTCATACCTCCTTACTGTGGAGCGCGATACTTGGGTTGCACAAAGAGGCTGCCATTGCTTATAATGCAAACGCGATTGACATTTAAAATGCGTCTGAAGTCTTAAAGCAACGATTAAAGGTGTATGGAAATAATAGTAATCACCACCTTCGCAACCTTAAAAGCCGTATTCAGCAGCAATAGTTGCCTCACAGTCACACACAGTAAGTGCTGTCTATATCTGTGCAGGTGAAAGGCGTGCAGCATGACACTGAGCAGTATGAGCTGAACCCTGCTGAGGAGACTAAGGAGTCTGCAAGTGAGTGACTAAGATAAGGGGCATTAGTGTGGAAGTCAGGTGGCAGGAGTGCAGCATGACACTGAGCAATTTAGAGGACCCTGCTGAAAATACCAAGGAGTCTGCAAGTGAGTGATAAAGATTAAGAAACATGGATGTGGAAGTCAGGTGACAGGAGTGCAGCATGACACTGAGCAGTACAGATGGAGGATCCTTTCGAAAAGACCAAGGAGTCGGCAAGTGAGTGATAAAGATAAGGGGCATTAGTGTGGAAGTCAGGTGGCAGGAGTGCAGCATGACACTGCGCAGTACGGATAGAGGACCCTGCTGAAAAGACCAAGGAATCTGCAAGTGATTGATTCTGATAAGGAGCATTAGTGTGGAAGTCAGGTGGCAGGAGTGCAGCATGACACTGCGCAGTACAGATAGAGGACCCTGCTGAAAAGACCAAGAAATCTGCAAGTGATTGATTCTGATAAGGAGCATTAGTGTGGAAGTCAGGTGACAGGAGTGCAGCATGACACTGAGCAGTACAGATGGAGGAACCTTTCGAAAAGACCAAGGAGTCTGCAAATTTGAATCCATGTAACGTGCTTGAAATAAAAGTCAAACAGGCACTACAGATCTTAGAGTACAGACAAAACAGGTGGCAGACACCTGAGTCTGCGCTTGTGCTGTCACGAAAATGTAAGTGTACATTCAGCCCAGGCTTTGGAAACCTCACACAGGTTCATTGTTAGTGCGGTCCATGCGGACACAGACACAGAGTCGCATGCTTGGGACATGCCAATTGCTCAAAAATGCATGCTTGGGACATGCCAATTGAGGACTTTCTGGCTGGTGATCTGAAGCAACCCCCCCCCCTCATGGTTGCTTGCTTGGGGCACGTCATGAGAAGTTTCTGGCTGGGAATTCAAAGCGCTTTCCCCTCACAATGGATTGCTTTAGGCGTGTCAATTAAGGACTATCTGACTCGTGATTTGTTGCTTTCCTCTCAACTCACTTCAGTTCATAGCAGTAAACAAAACTCTGGCAAAGCTCAGTTGCTTTTCTCACATTTTTCGCCACAAACACATTGAACACACACATTCACAAACACACACGCACACACAGGCTTTGAGTACCTCCCGAGCGAGCGTGTACTGCATCTCACATACCCTGGCCAGTACACTGTAGTGCTAGAGCAGGTGTATGATGGCATCCTGCAAAAGTTTGTCGCCCCAAGAGAGGCGCACGACTCCATCATCAGGTGAGCTGGGGTGTGCGTGTGTGTTCTTATGTGTGTGTGTGTGTGTGTGTGTGTGTGTGTGTGTGTGTGTGTGTGTGTGTGTGTGTGTGTGTGTGTGTGTGTATGTGTGCATTTGTATGTGTGTATGTCTGCGCATATGTATGTGCGTGCAATATTATGTTAGAAATTTGGCAGCACTCAATCTTGTACTTGCTTAGTCATCATTGGCATGAAAGAGCAAGGCCTGTAATGAAATGTGTCCCTTTTGATTTTTTGCATGCTGCTCCACGTGCTAATTCCAATGCTTGCTTGCATGCTGCTTCACGCGCAAATCCCAAATGCTTTTTTGCATACTGCTCGTGTGCTAAACCCAATCACACAAAGATACGGGTTTAAACGCTTTCACTGTATCAAAGGGCCATTTGGAGCCCCACGGCGTGTGTATGTGAGCGCCGTACGAACCGGAACGTGCTGTCGGACCAAAGCAAGCCTCTGTCCAGCCGCATCGCCAGCTTTGACCACGCCAACTTTTGGCTCAATTCGCACCAGGTGAGCGTGCCTTGACTTGCTTGAGAGGAGCAAGCAAACGTAGGGCTCAACTCGCACCAGGTGAGCATGCCTTGACTTGCTTGAGAGAAGCAGGCAAGCGTGGGGCTCAATAATTCGCACCAGGTGAGCATGCCGGCATTTTTATCACATTTGGTAGGCAGGCAGTCATGAACTGAGGCCGCATCAAGTGAGCAAAAATTCTGGCTCACCTTAGGTAATTGGGCAAATGTGATTGATTCCTGTGTTCTCTTTTTACAGGTGCTGCCCGAGGGCAGTTTGGTGGTAGAGCGGCTGTCTTCCCAGATTTTTGACCAAGTTTGATTTCTGTGTTTTGACAGCTGCTGCCCGAGGGCAGTGTGGTGGTAGAGCAGCTGTCTTCCCAGATGTTTGACCAAGTTTGATATTTGTGTTTTGACAGGTGCTGCCAGAGGGCAGTGTGGTGGTAGAGCGGCTGTCTTCCCAGATTTTTGACCAAGTTTGATTTTTGTGTTTTGACAGGTGCTGCCAGAGGGCAGTGTGGTGGTAGAGCGGCTGTCTTCCCAGATGTTTGACAACCATGCATGATTGTTGTGCTCTCTTTTTCAGGTGCTGCCAGAGGGCAGTGTGGTGGTAGAGCGGCTGACTTCCCAGTGCGAGGCAGTCGTGAACCACTTACGGGACTCCACCTCTGGCAAAGTGTCAGTAGCGCGTATGGAGCTGTACTTTAAGCTTGATGCCAACAACAGGTGCGTGCTGTATCTTTGTCATTTGTCATTTGCCTGCTTGTATCTTTTCGGTGTGCCCTAGGTGCAATTTTCCTGATCCTTTTTGATGTAAAGCAAGGATTTCCCACGCATTTGCACGAAAGTGGCTTTGCAATTGATGTTTGAGGTACTGAGATTACGCATTTCATTTTTACAGTGGCAAATATGTAAATGCCCCAAACATCTGCCATTATATTGACCCTCTGAAAAGCACGTCCGTTTCCTACAGACAGGGGCTAAGTGCCTGTAAAAAGTGCGCTGTTGTAAAAAGTGTGCTGTTGTAAAAAGTGCGCTGTTGTAAGAAGTGTGCTGTTGTAAAAAGTGTTTCTTTTGTAAAAAGTGTGCTGTTGTAAATAGTGTGCCCTGAATTACGACTCCAACCAAGTCACCACACCATGTATTGGCCACCATACGTCCACACCATTATGGCTCATGTACTACATTACCTCATTACATACCCCTGAACCGCAGCCACAACACACAGTCATCACACCGTCTTCAAATAATAGCCACCATCTGTCCACACCATTATGGCTCATGTACTGCATTACCGTACATACCCTTGAACCACAGCCACACACAGTCATCACACACAGTCATTACACACACAGTCATCACACACAGTCATCACACACACACACAGTCATCACGCCATTTTCATATGTTGGCCAATGTCTGTTCGCACCATTATGGCTCATGTACTGCATTACCGTACATACCCTTGAACTACAGCCACACACAGTCATCACACACACAGTCATCACGCCATTTTCATATGTTGGCCACCATCTGTCCACACCCCCAGGATCTGGCTCATGTACTGCAATACCCTGCGCCTGGACCACAGCCACACACAGTCATCACACACACACAGTCATCACGCCATTTTCATATGTTGGCTACCATCTGTCCACACCCCCAGGATCTGGCTCATGTACTGCAATACCCTGCGCCTGGACCGAACGGTGTTTGCCATTGACCGCTCTCCGTCCATGCAGCGGGGGATGCCTAACCGCCAATATTCCATCAGGGTGAGTTGCTGTCCGGAGCGAGTTTGGAGTGAGTTTGGAGCGAGTTTGGAGTGAGTTTGGAGTGAGTTAATGTTCTGAGCGCGTTCAGCGTGAGATAGCTAGGCAGAAGTTTGGAGCAAGTTACCGTTCTGAGCGCATTTAGCAAGGCAGAAGTTTGGAGCAAGTTACCGTTCTGAGCGCGTTCAGCGTGGCTTAGTTAGGCAGAAGTTTGGAGCGAGTTACCGTTCTGAGCGCGTTCAGCGTGGCTTAGTTAGGCAGAAGTTTGGAGCAATTTACCGTTGTGAGCGCGTTCAGCGTGGCTTAGTTAGGCAGAAGTTTGGAGCAAGTTACCGTTCTGAGCGCGTTCCGCGTGAGTTAGTTAGGCAGAAGTTTGGAGCGAGTTACCATTCTGAGCGCATTCAGCGTGAGTTAGTTAGGCAGAAGTTTGGAGCGAGTTATCGTTCTGAGCGTGTTTGACGTGAGTTTGGCTGAAGATTGGAGCAAACTATTAATAAGAGCGCGTTTGGCGTGATTTAAGCAAAAGTTTGGCGGAAATTTGGCAAAGGAAATTTGGAGCGAGTTACCGTTTGGGTCGGAGCAAAAAACGACAGGCTGTAACCTCCTAAAAATATTGCATCCTTTCAAGCGTGTAACACAGCAGACTGCAACCACCTGAGGAAGCGGATTTTTGTTATACTTCCTGGTCAGTCTATTTCAAAAAGTAGCTATTCTACTTCCTAAAGTGAGCCCCCGTGACTATTCAAGTTATGGCATTGTTAGCTGGGAATATCACATTGCATGGAAGGATGAGACTTTTGTGGTGCCTTTGGTTTCTCTTTAGTAAGCATTCTGATAAAATTTATCTAGCAAGCCTCGCGAGTCAGTTAGTCAATTAGAAACAAATGTCAATGCTGTCATCAAAGTTGAACAAAAAGAAGTGACCTGGAGGTGCATACTTTTTAGTCTTATAGTGGTAGTGAATGGGTGATCCAGACATGTGGTTGCCACCAAAAATCACACACCTACACACACACACACACACACACACACACACACACACACAAACTTAGTCAAACATACACGCATACACACACAGCTTGAAGTGCACCTCTTCTTGTGCCCCTGGAATAATAACGTTCAACACTCATAACTAGGGTTGGCCAGAACCATATATATACGGTGTGCATACGATATTTTTGGCTGGGAAATCACCAAATATACGGTCATATATGATATACAGCGTACATATATGGTTCTGGCCAACCCTGCTTATAACTCATAACGTTCGACACTGTGTGTATCTGCTTTAAAAAAAAAACGTCTAAATATTCATTGGTGTCAAGCATGTCGACGACACGTACATGGCCTGTGGCATCCCTGTATACTAAGTTTGGCCATATGTAGGGTTGGCCACCAGAACCATACATTTATAAGTATATACGGTGTATATACGGTATTTTTGGCAGGGAATCACCATACATACGGTCATATACGGTGCATGTATACGGTTCTGGCCAACCCTAGCATATGCCTATACCCCACCCTTGATTCATCGCACGCCCTTTCATTGCATTCCATTGCAATTCATTGCATTTCATTGCATTTCATTGCATACGCTCACTGCTCCAGGATGCTGCCAAGCACGACGACGACGCACGCATGGCCTGGGACGACAACCCCTTCATGTGTGCTCTCACGGGACAGACCTGCTCTGGACGCCAGAGAATGGATGTGAGTGTGGTGTGGAGGCGATGACGCTCCAGGTGGTCTGAGAGGCTCTGAAATCTCGGTGCATGTTCGTGGGAGGCAATTGAGTTGGTAGCAAGTTTCCTATCAGCGCAAAAGAATGGATGAGAATTCACACAGCTACCTCACACACGCATGCACGCACGTGTCTGCACATTGCAGGTCAGCTACAAGCTGCTTATCCAGTCCTGGTTCCAGGAAATCACCATGCTTGCAAACGAGAACGACAGGATAGGCGCTTTGGACAACATACCCCCTGCCATCCGAAGGGCGAACCCTAACATCACACGGGACCACTATCTGCGCATGCGCTCACAGGTGGGATGAAAGTGGGTGGATGCGCTCACACTTTTCTGTGTGTATGCATTGTGTACAGGTACATACATATTTCCATTCGTACATACATACTGCACGCTGCTCTCTTGCAACTTGTGCATGCGTGCACATATTTCATGAAAGAGAAGGATGTGTGTGCATACATAAATGTACATCTTTGACTTGGATGAAAGAGTGTGTGTGTTATGCACACATATATGACTATATATTTTTTGCTTGTACATGCATATTACACGTTGCTGTATTGCAGCTTTTGCGCACGCGCGCACAGGTTGGATGATTAGGGTGTGTGTGAGTGCATGTTGCTGCCTCGCAACTTGTGCATGCGCTCACAGGGTGGATGAAAAGGGTGTTTGTGTATGCTTACAAATGTATGTTTGGCTTAAACAAGCATACTGCATGTTTAGGGTTGGCCAGAACCATACATTTTTAGGTATATATATGGTGTACATACGGTATTTTTAGCAGGGAAATCACCATACATACGGTCATATACGGTGTATTTATACGGTTCTGGCCAACCCATGCATGTTGCTGTCTCTCAACTTGCGCTTGTACTCGCAGAATGGATGAACACTTTTTGACCAAATCAATGAAGATACCTGTTTTCACGTTTATGCCACACAGCCTGTGTTCCTAATGAAGACCGCACCTGTCAGTGCTGATGCTGCCGCTCAGCTTCTCCCCGCAGCCACAGCTGACCTAGCACGCACCATTTCACGACCTACCGCTGAGCTTGCAAGGTGGGTTCATTGTGAACAGTGTTGTGCACATACGGCGTCATTCAAAAATGGCACCGTAAATAACGATCGTTAATAACGGCGTTACCGTCACTAAACTCTGACGATTGACGGCGTAATTTACTATTTTCACCGTCAATTTGACATAAATTACGCCGTCAGCGTCATTTACCATTGACGCCGTCAAGCGTCAGGTGCACAACACTGATTGTGATACCGCACAAAATGAGCACGCCCCTCGCCCCCCACACACCCACACCCACGTCCACACCCACACCCATACGTACTCACGCCACAGCTAGGAGGTCGGGTATTTGAAATTCTGTGTTTCTGAAGCTGGTCAGAAATGCCGAACAAGAAATGCAAGGACTTGGTGAGTGTGGTGAACCTGGAATGACAGCATTGGTGAGAAATGGCAAACAAAGAATGAAAGGCATTGGTGGGAATGGTGGAATATGAATGGAAGAGGATATCAATTGATATAGGGTAACTTCCCGTCAGGAAAGAAACCGTCAGGAAAGAAACCCGTCATGAAAGACATGAAAGAAGCCCGTCACGAATGAAACCCGTCGTGAAAGAAACCCGTCATGAAAGAAACGCGTCATGAAAGAAACGCGTCATGAAAACCGCCACGAAAGGGCTTGGTCAATAGGGTTACCACCCTTCCTACCCAAAGCAGAGCCATCAAGTTGGAGTCTGAAGGGATGTTCATGGACATTACCCAAAGATCTAGCTAGGCAGCATCCAATTATTGGGTGCTCACATAAGCATTACCCAAAATTAGCTAACAAGGCAGCATCCAATTATTGCACGCGCACACAAATACACACACACACACACACGCACACACACATACATACGCACACACAAGCACGTGCACACACAATCACACACACACATACACACACAAACACACACGCACAGGTCAGCAGGCGGCACCGCCCTTGCTGAGCCCATGCCCACCATTGCTGCTGCCCACATACGAGACCCTATGTCCCTGTCCTTGCACCGCCAACAGGTAAGCGCAGCTTGTCATGCTACAAACACACACACATACACACACACGCGCACACACACACGCACACACACACACATTGTACCGATACATATAGGAATAATATTTATTATCTTACACCTTGAGTATGCCTTTACAACGCGCTGCCTCACACATGCATTCACGTTGCACACGCAGCAGGGCTCAAGTTAGAAGTGTGACACACATACACACACACACAACTCACACATCCAAAAACACACACACACACACACACACACACACACACACACGGGTGGCACACGCAGCAGGGTGTGGGCCAGAAGCGTGATGTGCTGAGCTCTGTGAGGCTGGTAGCTGGATCAAAAGAGGGAGACAATGGCATGCTGTATGAGCCGGGAGCCGTGCTTCCTGCATCCCTGCTGCCACGCCCAAAGTCTCCGCCCACAATGGTGCCTGTGTACAGCAATGGGACGACACAGAGGTGTGTACGTGTGTGTGTGCGCGTGCATTTGTGTGTGTGTATGTGTGTGTTGCCTGTGTACAGCATTGGGACGACACAGCGGTGTGTGTGCGTGTGTGTGCACGCGCGTTTTGTGTGTGTGTGTGTGTGTGTGTGTGTGTGTGTGTGTGTGTGTGTGTGTGTGTGTGTGTGTGTGTGTGGTGCCTGTGTACAGCATTGGGACAACACAGAGGTATGTGCGTGCGTGCGTTTGTTTGTGTGCGTGTATATCCGCGTGTGTTTTTGCCTGTGGGTGGGTGGTGTGGGTTTGGGTGTGGGTGTAGGTGTGGGTGTGGGTGTGGGTGTGGGTGTGGATGTGGGTGTGGGTGTGGATGTGCGTTTGTGTGTGTGTGTGTGGGGGTGTCTGTGTGGGTGGGTGTGCGTTTGTGCGTGTGTGTGTCCTTATTGAAGTGTGGGTATGGGCAGGTGGGTGGGTTGGTGATGTGGGTGATGTTATTTTGGGCAGGCGTGGTGGATGGGTGTAATATCGCGTGGGTGTGGTTGTGTCGGTAGGTCTGTGTAGACGAGCCTGGGTGGGTGAGGATGTGCGAGGGTGTGAGTAGATGTGCGTGGGTATTTTGGAGATCTGTGGAAAGGAGGGCGGTTGACTTCAAACTAAATTTAAATTACTGAGCTAGGGTTAACAGGATTAGAGTAAACTGTAACCCAGAGTGGACTGTGACCTAGGTTGGATTGTAAACTAGGGTGAACTGTAACTTCAACCTAAATAGAAATTACTGAGCTAGAGTTAACAGACTTAATAGTAAAGTGTAACCCAGAGTGGACTGTGACCTAGGTTTAATTGGAAGCTAGGGTGAAATAATTTAGTGCCTGCATGTGGAGAAGCGCAAACGTGGTGCTGTAACCTCAAATCTGTAGGATAACATGATTTAGTGCGTGTGGAGAAGCGCATCCGTGGTGCTGCAACCTCAAATCTGTAGGATGAGATGAGGCTGACTTCCCCTCCAGAGTGAGCTGTAACCTAGGTTTAATTGGAAGCTAGGGTGAACTGTAACCTAGAGTGAAACAATTTTGTGCCTGCATGTGGAGAAGCGCCATCGTGGTGCTGTAACCTCAAATCTGTAGGATGAGATGAGGCTGACTTTCCTCTGCACGTTTGTACACACAACGCTCGGTCTTCCCTCTTTGCTAGCAGCACACACACACACATACTCATACTCTCACACACACACACACACACACACACACACACACACACACACACACAAACACATACTCACACACACATACTCACACACACAGGATCCCTACTTCACGTAGTGCACGCCTTGCTCACACCACCTCCCCCTCTCACACTAGCCACAGCCTCCTTCCAGGTATGCAAATGCGTGCTCAAGCACTTGTATGAGTGTGTGTGAGTGTGTGCGCAAGGTTGTGTATGTGTGTGTGAGTGTATGTGTATGTGTATGTGTATGTGTACATGAGTGATTTGTTTGGCTTGTACGCTCTGCCTGCGAAAGCTTGTGTTCCACCTGTGCTTCACCCAGTAAGGTTACTATAGGTGGGGTTGGCCAAAGCCATACACATATACATATAATAAGGCACGTCTGTGTGTGTATGTGAATGTATGGATGTGCGTATGTATGGATATGTGTATCGATGTGTATGGATGTGTGTATGGATGGATGTGTGTGTATTTGTATGTATGGATGTGTGGATGTATGGATGTGTGTATGGATGTGTGTATGGATGGATGTGTGTGTATGTGTATGTATGAATGTGTGTATGTATGGATATGTGTATCGATGTGTACGGATGTGTGTATGGATGGATGTGTGTGTTTGTGTATGTATGGATGTGTGTATGTGTATGTATGCAGTGTGCAATCAATACAACCTTAAGCATGGACGTCATTACTTACGGCTTACAGTCATCTACGGTGTAATTCTGGTCAGCCCTAATTATGTGTATACCGTGTATATGCTGTGTTCACGCCACGTGTCTGTGTGTGGATGTGTGCGTATGGTTGTGCACATTTGTAAGTGCACATGTTTTTGCGTGTGCGTGTGCGCATGTGTGAGTGCACGTGTTTTCTCTGTATGTGTGTGTGTTTGAATGTGTGTGCATAAGTGTGTATCTATGTTTGTATGTGTGTGTGTATGGTAGTCGCTTCTGAAGCACACATGCATCACAAACACATCTACACTCACGCTCCTGAAACACACACACACACACACACACATGCATCATGAACACATCTTACATCCACATACAGGGATGTGTCATACGGCGTATTGGCGTATTAGTAATATATGCTGTATCGTAGTTAATGTGTACTTTACCGTATTGAACAAATCGGGTTGCATTCTACGATTGCAAAATTTGCCGTTGTTGCCGTTTTTGGCCTTTCCAGGCAAATTCTGCCCCAGCAACAGCCTTTCAGTGTATATAAGAGCTAAAATGCGATTATATAATGTACTAATAACATATCATGTATTGGAAAGGAATTGGAAACGTTTCAGATGATTTGAAGCACAGGTGGGTCAGCCATGCATCATTAACACATCTTACACACACATATTATAAACACAGGCAGCAGCACAGGTGGGACAGCCATTTGGGGCGGCAGCCTCCAGCCCAAAGCCTCTTCTTCTCTATCCTCCCAGCCTCAACCCCCTCGCACCCAGAATGTTAGCATGAGCCCCACCACAGCCCCTGGAGGTGTGTGTGTGTGTGTGCGTGTGTGTGTGCCTGTGTGCCTGCATGTCCATGTGCATGTGCATGTGTGTGTGTGTGAAAGTGTGTTTAGGTGTGTGTGTCTACATGCGTTTGCTTGTGCATGTGTGTGTGCATGTGTGTATGTATGTGTGTGTATATGTGTGCAGGCACATGTGTGTGTGCGTGTTTGCCTACAAGGAAATGATTAGCTCCACATGTAGCCCCTAGGATCAGAGCAGGCAGCGTAACGTGGTAAAAGGGTTATCGATTGGATGTCAATTCTCTGTGTTATTGGGTACATATACTTAGGGTTGGCCAGAACCGTATATATACACCGTATATGACCATATATATGGTGATATCCCTGCCAAAAATACCGTATATACACCGTATATATATGGTTCTGGCCAACCCTACATATACTGCACGTAACAGGCAGCAGAAAAGCCATTAATCTTGCCCAGGCTGTGCTCCTTAGCTAGGGTTGGCCAGAACAGAAAGATAAGGGTAGGTAGGGATTATAACATCGGTTGGTTATATCCAGGCTGCGCATCGTTACACTGCTTTAATTTGCTCCACACACAGGCACCCTACAATAAGAGCAGGTGGTGGAATAGAACGGCCCTGTACTCTTGCCCAGGCTGCGCATCGTTACGTTGCTTTAGATTGCTCCACACACAGGCACCGTACGATAAGAGCAAGTGGTGGAATAGAACGGCCCTGTACTCTTGCCCAGGCTGCATGTCATTACGTTGCTTTAAATTGCTCCACACACAGGCACCGTACGATAAGAGCAGGTGGTGGAATAGAACGGCCCTGTACTCTTGCCCAGGCTGCGCATCATTACACTGCTTGAGATTGCTCCACACACAGGCACCCTTGAATTCAGAGCAGGTGCTAAAATAAATCAGCCTTGTTCTTATGCCCAGGCTGTGCATCCCAACACTGCTTCGTACTTTTGCTCCACACTCAGGCACCCTTGAAACCAGAGCAGGTGCTGAGATAAATCAGCCTCGTTCTTATGCCCAGGCTGTGCATCCCAGCACTGCTCCATACGTTTGCTCCACACTCAGGCACCCTTGAAATCAGAGCAGGTGCTGAGATAATTAACCTCGTTCTTATTCCCAGGCTGTGCATCCCAACACTGCTTCGTACATTGGCTCCACACACACGTACCCTTGAGATCAGAGCAGGTGCTGAGATAAATCAGCCTTGTTCTTATGCCCAGGCTGTGCATCCCAACACTGCTTCGTACTTTTGCTCCACACACAGGCATCTTACAGATGAGGGCAGCCGGAAAGACATCCCCCTCAAAGCCCCTGTTTGTGTCGAAGCAGCCCAGGACGGTACCTCTGCATGAACCTCGCAAGAATCAGCACTCGCCGGGAAGAACGGCACTGGAGGCAGCCCAGGTGTGTATGTGGGTGTGGGTGTCTTTGTGTGGGTGTGTGTGTTGGTGTGAGTGTGTCGAAGCAGCCCAGGACGGTACCTCTGCATGAACCTCGCAAGAATCAGCACTCGCCGGGAAGAACGGCACTGGAGGCAGCCCA
>Ga0307974_1002662_pt1 | contig 12711 bp, 14 predicted proteins | sample OrgLakmetagen784_FD_201812 | JGI IMG/M metagenome (GOLD analysis project Ga0307974, IMG submission 201812) | Saline water microbial communities from Organic Lake, Antarctica - #784 | ecosystem: Environmental > Aquatic > Non-marine Saline and Alkaline > Saline | place: Antarctica: Organic Lake... | reverse complement strand
CATACACACATACACATATACACACATACACACATACACACATACACGCATGCACACATGCACACATGCACACATGCACACGTGCACACGTACACACGTACACACGTACACACACCCAGTCTCAAGCACAAGGTGGAGAGGCGAGCACCAGCTACGCAGTACAAGCTTTCGCGGCACCCCCCGTGGGACCAGATGGCCAGTTTGATACGAGCCAAGACTTGTCTGCACAGCTGGCCAGCATGCAGTTTGAACTACAGGTGTGTGTGAGTGTGTGTGTGTGTGTGTGAGTGTGTGTGTGTGTGAGAGAGAGTGCGTGCGTGTATTTACGTGTGTGTGTGTGTGTGCGCGTTTGTGTGTGCGTCTGCATGTGTATACGTGTTTGTCCATGGAGGTGGACGCATACGTACAGAAAGAGACGTGTGCTGCGATTCGCCGCAGCTTCACGGCTGTTTGGGATGCAGTATGAGCTCCCAAAGCGTGTTTTCATTATCCAGACATGGTTTGCAGCTTTAGCAAAGTGTTACTTACTCCATGCAGGGAATGCTTTGTACTGGCATGTCATATACATGTTGTGTGCATTTAGTGTTAAATGTCGTCTCTCCACGTACATTATCGCGTTGTGTGCATTATGCGTCGTGTGCATTATGCGTCATGTGCACTAAGCCTCGTATACATTATGCATCATGTACATTGTGCGTACAGCATGCAGCTGCAAAACAACAAAGCTGAGCTGGAAGCCAGGTGCATACACTGAAACCTTGCGTACAGCTGCAAAACAACAAAGCTGAGCTGGAAAGCCGTTTTAATACACTGAAACCTTGCGTACAGCTGCAAGACAACAAAGCTGAGCTGGAAGCCAGGTGCATACACTGAAAGCTTGCGTATTTTTAGGATATGTGACAAATCATCTATTCCTCCCCCTCCCCACACACACAGTCTGCGTACGACATGCAGCTGCAAAGCAAAACAGCTGAGCTGGAAGCCCACTTTAATGCGCGTCTGGTGGCCATGCGTGCGGAGCTGGAAGCCCAGTATGGGGCACGTATTGAGCAACTAGAGCAGCAGGTGTGTGTGTGTGTGTGAAGACTGCTCTGTGTAATGCTTGGTAAGTTGCGAGCGATTGGTGTGTGTGTGTGTATGTATGTGTGAATGTGTGAGTATGAAGACCACTCTGTGCAATATGTGTGCAGCAGGTGTGCTGGTAAAGAACTGTCCTTGGTAAGATGCAAGCAGTTGGTATATGTGTAATTTGTGTGTGTGTGTGAGTGTGTGTGTGTGCAGATGGCAGAGCACCAGGCTGCTTTCTGGGCCGAGCAGGAGGAGCTGATCCTGTGTTTGTGTGTGTATGTGTGTGTGTGTGTGTGTGCGCACTCCAAAAAAGTTTTGTTGTGTTTCTGTGCAGGTGGCGGAGCACCAGGCTGCTTGCCAGGCCAAGCAGGAGGAGCTGGATGAGCTGATGCTGTGTCTAGGCCAGGAGAGTACAAAGGTGAAAAAATTACACACACACGCACACACACACACATGCACACACACACACACACACAGGTAAAAATGTTTTCAGAAGATGCTGCAGCCCGCCAGTTTTCTGATTCTATTGTCGTGGCACTTCTGTCAACCTTTTACATTGATCCTATGAACCGTAGCATATTTTGAAAAGAGCATTAGGCATGCTCATCCACAGCACACACACACACACACACACACATTCACACTCACACGCACGCACACACACACACACACTTGCTCATTGCCTGTGGCGTTCCTTTAAATTTGCTGTTGCGTTCTGGATGCAAACCTCCACTAGTTGTTTAGTCCGGGGAGGACTAACACAACATCACAAGCGCAGTCCTTCCACAGAAAGAACACACCGCAAAACTGAGTGCACTCGTGCAGAGGCTGGTTGGGCGCACCATTGTGTGAGCAAGTGTAGCTCAAGTTGCGACGAGCCTGCATCATAGCTTTCTGCAGCATGTGCTTGACGCTTGACTGTAGTGTCTGCAAGTATTACACTCTGACTGCAGGTGCCACAGGCTGACCTATCAAACGACCTATCAAACGACCTATCAAACGACCTATCAAACGACCTACCAAACGACCTATCAAACGACCTATCAAACGACCTATCAAACGACCTATCAAACGACCTATCAAACGACCTATCAAACGACCTATCAAACGATTTATCAAACGACCTATCAAACGACCTATCAAACCCTCAACCTGCATGACAACGTCCACCATGCGTAGCGTTGGCATCACCATAAATGTATATGTTGTATACACAGTATTTTTGGCAGGGAGTTTACCAAATATACTCTTTTACGATGTATATGGCCAACCCTAACCACGCGCGGTACTCATGCCTAACTATGCATGCGGTGCACATGCCTAAACCACCTCCTGGTCAGTTCCCTTCACGAGGCTTGTGCACGTTACAGTACCTGCATGTATGGAATAATGTAATTACCGTATGAAAAGTGTATCACCGCCCCCTAATTATTGTCTTATGGTGGGGGCGGTGACGGGGCGGTGGCTTAATCTACATATTTATTTCTAAAGAGGGCGGTTGTGGGGCGGTGGTGGAAATTAGAGTTTTTGAGCAGTGCGAGTGATGAGTCGTCAGGCAGCCTTCCCAGCACTCCCTGCCCCCCCTGCCCCAGCTCCGCCTGCCGCCTGCCCCGCCCCTGCCCTTGCACCCCAGCCCCAGCCCCAGCCCCACCTGCACTCATTGCACCCGTCGGGAAGTTTTAGCGCGGGAAGGGTAGTTGCAGTATTAAACTGTAAACTGGAATAATTGTATTTTTGGAGGGGCGGTAGCTGAGGCAGTTGCACATTTCGACCATAAATACTTACTGTTTCCGGGGGGGCGGTGGACCCGTTGACGTACGGTATTATAAAAGATGAATTATATATCATAAACAATTCGAATCGCTATGTTTATCCCGTACCTCACCCATGCGGACCAGCACATTTGCTTAACCACACTTGCAGCAGGCCTCAGTTCAACAAGAAGTATTGCGTGGTCAACTGTCAACGTTTTCGTTCTTTCTCATGCAGACCAGCGCGCTCGCAGAGGCCATGCTTGCAGCAGGGCTTGACCCTGACGCCACTACAGGCCCCATTGAGGAGGAGTTTGCTGCCATGCAGCTCCCCTGGGAGCAGGAGGAGGAAGGGGGCGGTGATGGTGGCGGTGGTAGTGGGTGCTAAGAGTGTAGCTGGACATCTAGTTAATTAGCAGCACGCAGACCCCTCATGTGAACAGGAAGAGGAAAGGGCCAATGGTGATGGCGGCAGCGGGAGATGTAATGTATTTCGTTGCCGTAAACAAAATAATTGTGTTTAGTTTGCTTCAATTGCTGGGACGTTTGACTTGGCTAGCATGTCGGATATTACAATGGTTACAATGGGGGTAAACCTTCAGCCAGGTTGTTTGGCTGATCGGCTGCTGACTGGTCTCGGCCAGCCACAAATAAATCCATAAGCGCAGAGAAAAAGGGCTAGTGTTCTGCTGAGAAAGAAAATCATGATCAAGTTAATTGTTGACCTGTTGCAGCAAAATGGGTTGGGCTGCTCAAAAAAAGGTGTAAAGGCTAGCATGTTGGTATTAGCCAGCTGCGTGCCCCCTGGCACATTGTCAGCAGTTGTGCAAAGTATACAAACACACCTAGGGTATACGCCTGGTCCTGGGATCCTGCCTCCTGTGGAATTAAGAACGCGGACTTCCTGCAGAGAGAAATCATCAAGAGGGTGTTTGCAGTGGAAGAGGGAACCTACAACACAGCTCCAGCCGTAATTGACTACGCAACGAGTCTCAAGAGATGGGGATACTTCATTTTGAGGAACTCAAATCTTTCACCCAGACTTCCCCCTCCATAGCAATGCCAAATTACACAAATGCACCTCACAACACCTAATAAAGAATCCACATCCCAAACTTCCCATCTACAACCTCCTAATAACGCACCCAATGATATTCACCCCATCCTCCACCTCCACACATCAGAAAACAAGCCGGCGAACAAAACCATGATGGAGGAGCTAAGTATTATCAATGCAAATGTGAGAGGGCTGCACGACGTCCAAAAAGCTATCTGTCTACACAAACCAGACATCTTGCTTCTCACAGATACAAAGTTTAACAACTTAAGTAATAGGGACTGGCTGGTGAAAAGACCTCCAAATTTTAAGTGGTATGGTGACAAGCTCCCTCACCTAATGGCCAGGGACTTCTCACCGGTATCAAGAAGGAAGTGGCTTTAACAACTCAAGCCGAAATACTGAGTAATGCTGAAGAAAACAGCAGGGTCATCGCCATCAAAATGTGCACATCCAACATCCCAATACTTCTTATAGCATATTGGCCACCAGAAGCGAGCCTCAAGGTCTAGATGCCCGAGCTCGAATACAAGATAAAATTTCATATGAGATCTGAGCAACCCTGCCTCCACCTCCTTATTGGAGATATGAATGCCACCTACCACACAAAAGACAGGAGCAGGGAAACGGTGTAGAAAGCAGATAAAATGTACAGATCATTTCCGGAGCAACTATCCCTGGCACCCCTCCGGCAACCAAATCCCCCTGCTGTCAAGGCCTTGGACACACACAATGTGTACCTCATACAGCAGCACAGGAAACAACCGCTACACACAGGGAAGAATTGATGGCATACTCTTACCTACGATACTTGCCAAGAAATGCACGGAAAGCATGGGTGGCATAGCGACCACCTTCCCCTTCTTGGTAACATACCGGTATCTGATCTAGGGTTACACATCCAGAAAAGAAGAGGAAAAACTACACAGGCAGTGAAAACCACTCCCCAAATTAATAAAGGAAAAGGAGCCACTTTGGTACCAAACCAGACTATTGATGAAAGGGAGGTAAATATAGAACCAAAACGGTTGACCTGAAAAGGCCCATTTTCGAAGAAGACCAAAGATCATTCCAACGCTCCATCAAGAATGACCCCGCAAACCTAGTTTGTCACCTCCATACTTCTGCATTGGCTTCACTTACACCTTACACCCATTCACTTAGAGGCAGTGAAGTTCTACGGGTATTAGAAAAGGAGGGTGCACGGGACACAAAACGGCTTGAATACATACGGGGCCTGCCAGCGAAGGAGGTAGTAGAGCAACAAGCAGAAGCGGTGACAGACCTGCTCCAATGCTGCCTAAACTTGACCTCTTTACTTGCGCAACACAGACTGCTGTCAAAAATATAAATGCGTCAAAACAGACGAGATGCCAAAAAACGCTTGACGCTCTCAAATATGGTTATGGATGTCAGATGCATCATTCTACACCTAGCCAACCCAATCGATGGTTAGTGCAAACAATATAGAGGATTTGATTTCTCAAAACCAATCACACCCAAACCTCTGCAAAATGGCAGCCTCTATTAAACCCAAAGCTTCACACCTTTGAAGAAACCTTGACTAAACAAATCCATGCATTAAATTTCAACCATTATAGAGAAATGAAGCATGCAAACGACAGCAACAACTTCTCAGCATACAACCCAAGCGCGCACATGCTGATTTCTTTGGAAAAAGGAACTCCCAGAGAGCTGGACTTCAGGCCCTCAACGACGCTGTCACAGACAGCCCACAAAAGTGGCAAGTATTATAATCACATACATTACCCCAGCGCTATCAACTGTCAGTCTCAGAAAAGGGAAGCACCTGCCCACAGAAGCACCACGGCACTACCCGTGGGATCAAGGACGAAGCATAGACGAGTTTAGAAACACCTGTGACCATAGCAGGAAGTGAAGTCCTAATAAAACGCGTGTGGCTCCATGACTCAATTCTAGACAAATGCGGATTCCAAGAATGCTTAAGCTCATTAAAACATATAAAACTTCGGGACCTGACTCCATAGTAAATGAGGTCCTAAAAATTCTTCCTTTTGATGTGTGCAACACCATCCACATGCTTTTCAATGTCATGTGGGTAACAGGGATCACACCCAAATCCTGGAAAGTGAGTGACACGGTGCTCATCGACAAAAACACAAAAACAAAGGATCAGAAACAGACATACATCCGTACAGGCCAGTGGGACTGGCCAACACCTGACCCTCCAACCCTACAAGCCGTGGACACACACCTTGTACAAGCTATGGACACACATGATCACTAATCACTAGCACTGTATGATTGCTGAGTGCAATTCAATGATAAGTACCGGACAAGCAGGCTTCCCAAGGCAATAAGACTGCATTCATCAAATACGGCCCTGGAAGATGCCAAGCTCTCCAAGCAAGACATATCTACGCTCTTAGTAGACTTCACTTTGGCATTTAACACAACAGACCATGACAAACTGCTAAGGATCATGTATGACCTGGGGCCCCCAAAAGATGTCATAGATGTGGTATGAGATCTCTTCATGGGAGCCCGTACAAAAAAAAAGACTACCCTCAGGAGAACACACAGATTCCATTCCGGTCGAAAGAGGAACCATACAAGGAAACACCCGTTCCCCTCTTCTTTTTCTGATCTATATGGAGCCACTTCTACGGTGCCTACATGTAGGGGGCGGAGGATATGAGCATGGATGTAAAAAGGACATACAACCCCAAACACATCAAGAGCGCCTAGCCAATTAAATTAGCAGCGGAGCCTTTGCTACGACCTCATCTGTCTCTGCACCGAAGTAGCAGATCTCCGTGCACAAGCAGATTAACCTTTCCTCTACTCAGACTGGGCTGCTCTCATTGTCTCAGGCAAGAGTACAAAGGTGCCAGGCCTAATCCACAATGCAGACAAGTACGGGAAACAAACAAAGAAGATATGCTAAAGAAGCAGCTCAAAGGTAAAATTGTTGTCCAAGGACAAGAGACACAATTTATCCGGTCCAATGAGCCTTTTGCATACCTAAGACTCTTAGTAAGAGTGCCGCTTACCATGAACCGAAACTGGAAACACCAACACATCCACCTGACAGAAAATTTTACGAGAAAGCTCAAGGGCCTAAGCGCATCATACACCTTATCCAGGCAAACCCATGATGTCATTTATAATGCTATCATACCAGGCCTGGCATATTCCTTTCCTGTCACGCCATGCACGACCATAGAATCTAATTTCTGGGACCAAGTGATTGATGATTGCTCGTGTGCCTGTCAAAAACCACAGGCTACCTCAGTCTTTCCCTAGAGCCATGCTCAAGGAAGACTGACATAACTTTGCCATGGGATCACCATCTGTGGCTGTCAAATACTATAGCCGGTCTACAAACGCTCTGATTGATAGCCTCTATGATACAAAGTCAAGGCACAGCTCGCAAACGGGATCCTGGATTCTCAGTCGCCTTGCTACATAAAAAAATCAGCTCAAGTACAAGGCAACTCCTTATCGTACATATGAGTCAAGTGTGCCTGATTAAAGGCATCAATAAAACGCCCTTGTTTATGAACAAATTAAGCTTACAGCCAGCTAACTATCCCTGAGTGGCACAGCTCCCTCTTCCCTTTTGCAAGCTAGTGCAAGCCTTAACAACACATCCCCTTATGGCACTTAGCATACACGGTCTAGACCGCTGCATGACCTTGCAGAAGAAAAGGCACGCACATAATGACTGGCACAGGACTGAAAAGGGTATATGGAAGCAAGATAGTGAAAGGAAAAAGACTAGTTGCTATAAATAGATAACAGCCCTGGTGAACGGAGAGTTTCATCCTGCAGAGGCAGAAAATGTAGCCAAAAGACTGCTCAGCCACAAGAACAAGGGAACCTGCATATGTCTAGAGGAAAGAATCATAACACCAATACTGCCCAGATAACTGCATTGGACTCAAGCAACAACACAAAAATATGCCTTGTCTGCTACCTGCACTGGACATGGAAAAATATTTCTGAGCTTTGCCACCAAGAGCTACACCCAGCAGAAACCAGTCCCACACGCATGCCAATTAGACGTACCACGGGACCAACACACGTACCATTTAGGCAGGTCAAGAGAACAAGAGCAATCATGGAATGCCAACACACCAACAACCATCTTAACCATGCACAGCCCCTCAACATCGCTAATAACCATCAATACACCTTAGCACCTCCACACGCAAACGCCCAAGAAATACGACCACCTACGAACCTAAAGAGACGATTTGTGTATATAGAACAAGCGTCTGATGAAGAGGAAGGAACAGGAAATGAATTATGTCCATCATATAACAACCATTCCATAGACGTGCTCTGGCATTAAAAGAGAGAGTAGGTATGCAAGAAAGTTGGCAAACAAATTGGGGGCACCCAAAGGCGTAATCCAGATGATTGAGTTTGATGACGGCATTAACAAAATAACTGACTGGCAAAAGATCCGCCTTCAAATTAGGCAAGGCGATTGGCAAATACCATCATCCCATGAGCAGTATTTGGTCCACTGGAAGCCTAGTGCCATTGAGAAATGGGCCCTTCAATACCATTACAAGCATCCTTAAATGTGCAAGCAAGATTCCACCTTCACGCAAGGATCATCAAGATCCTTGCTGCGAAATCTGTTGGACACCCCATAGCAAGGAAATAACGGATGAAGTAGAATCCGACCACGAGCAAGGTATGTTTCAATTCAGCACATGCGATTGCACCCACCATTGGGATTGCCTTATGCACCTTGGTTGCTATCGCATCTAAGATGCCCGCCCAAGTACAGATCAATCAGAAGAATGGCACTCTCCAGCCTACCAGGACCTCTACGAGGAGCAACGGGAATTTGGCATAGAGGGATGGAGAGCAAAATATGGCTGGTCCATTGGGAGCCGACAATAGACGCAGGGAAGATGATCAGATCCAACCCTAATTACGTAAAAATGGCTGAAGAGTACGAAAAAAGTACCATATCCACCTCTGACACGAGAAATGAAGCCATAGACAAAAAAATTGGACAACTTGGCACAGAGAGGATTGGAGGATCCCAACAGGCGTACTCCCCAATGGAAATCTATGCTAGGCAAACATATCAGGGACAAAGTTCATTTTGACATGCAATCTGCTGACCCACAAATCGATATCAATTAGGGCACATGCAACTGTGATGAACTGTGGATTAGACAGGCCGATCTTATCAGACCACCTCCAGCAAGAGACAACACATGACAGCAAGCAATATGATAAACCTAGCCAACCGCCACAAGCAGAGGACTGGCTAACAAAAGTCACACTTTCCAAGTTCCAGACCCTCCCAGAGGTGACATGTGTGTATGTAAGATTTAGATGGTAATAAACGCTCCGGCACCATCACCCCACAGCGCCTCAGCATTTTACAGGATGCATACAACTTTGCTCGTCATCAAAGTGGTCCCCTGTCCAAGACCTTGCAACAGAAATTTAAGGATTACTTCATCAATTCCCACGGCTTTCAATGACAAGCTCTGCCCACCCATTACCTGAAAGCTTTGCAACCATATTCTGGTCACAAAGAAAGAGAGAATGGCCGCACCATTACTTTACCCCTGAGTTTCAGGAGTTCTGGACATCCCACCCAAGAGACAGAGTTTTTAATTACAGAACAAATGGACCATCACCCCACAGCGCCTCAGCATTTTACAGGATGCATACAACTCTGCTCGTCATCAAAGTGATCCCCTGTCCAAGACCTTGCAACAGAAATCCAAGGATTACTTCATCAATTCCCACGGCTTTCAATGACAGGCTCTGCCCACCCATTACCTGAAAGCTTTGCAACCATATTCTGGTCACAAAGAAAGAGAGAATGGCCGCATCTGCCCGTCAGAAAAAACCTCAAGGTTGAAATTCGCGTTTGAAGCGGTTGAAATGCTGTCATAGCAAATCACTGTCACTGCAAAGTATAATCACACGAATCGTCACTGCCAACAATTGGGCGTGACAATGCGGTTGAAAGTACACAATTTCACCAGTCGCTTACTCAGACACCGTAAAACCCTCCACGCCATCTTGCTATGAGAACAGGCACCATTTACAGCAGCCACACAAGAGCCCTCTCCACAGCCTCAAAAGTTTCTGGTCTACATGCTACAGCACTCATGAAACAATTAGGCCTACATGCAAACAGATCCGCAACAAAAATCATACAGATGAGACGAGACATTGGATACATGGATACAACCCCTACAAATATCTGAGCAATACTCCTACAAATATCTGAGCAATACTCCTGGTAGTAAGCAGGCTTCTGCCTCCTAACCACCTGGTCCCCACTGAAGAGCCTCTCTTATTCTTATTCTCCAGGTGGGATATTTTGTGTCTCTGCATCCATTGGGTGATGCAGAACACGAAACAAGATCCTTTCCTGATTCATGGCGGCAGTAGTGTTTGCACTATCTGCATTCTGTTTTCTTTCTTATGATTGCATCTGGCTTGCTAAATTTCGGTCATTAGTGCATTTTAAGATTGAAAGATGAGAGTCAAGTGACTTGCTTGTCCTTATCTGTGTTTCAGTATAATTGTTGTACCATTGTTGCACAGCTGCCTACTAGAACTTCTGCCTACTAGTACTTCTGCTTGTGCTGCCTACTAGTACCATTCTGCTCGTGCTGCCTACTAGTACCATTCTGCTCGTGCTGCCCAGTAGGCAAGCACCCTGTGCACTTTGTCAAATTATTTTTGGAATCATCTGCCCAGCAACGTTGTGCTGTTCATTATTTCTATATTTATAATGAGACGGCTGCAGTTTGACAGCATGTGGTATGTGCCGTCTAGCTGTTTGAGAACGTCAGCCCTACCTACAACATATTACATACACTTGAAGCGCAGCAAATAGTACAAAAATCGAAAACCTCAGGCCATACAGGAAGACAAACTTACTTATTTTACACTCAGACAAGGAAGCCAAACAATAATAGCACAACAATAGCACGTCAGTCTGTAACCTTGAAAGAAACCCTCGAATTACACGGCAAGAATGCCCAAGAGACGGGCACCTTGTTTTTTCAGTGAGAAGGCATGGGAGCAATGCGTCCAAGAGGTTGGAGCATGCATTGGGAACATGATGCAGTATGAAGTATGAATGATAAAATTGCTGTGCTACCATATTTTTGAAGACAACATCAATATTGTGAGCAAACCTGTCAAAACATCCACGAAACTGTAAACCATAGAAGAAACAATTCTTGCTAATAGCATGCCTTATACAATACAAACAATACAAACAATGGAACAATTGGTCTGGGATAGCAGTCAGTCAGTGCGGAAAAGAGGCCTAACATGCAACGCAGCTATTAACTAGCTCGTGTGTGAACAATGGTCAATACATCTACATACAATTTTAAAGTTATTGGCCCATGATTCCTGCACAGTGAATAATGGCATCCTCTGCATCATAATGCACTACTGTGGTGTCAGCTTTTCAAACCTCCCAGCATCTGACCAGGGGCGCATGCACACACACACCCTAAAGTGAAGGAAGCACACTCAAATCAGCCAGCCAGACTCCGCACAACATGATGTCAGAATATAGCTATAGCGCGTTCACACACACACACTCACACACATATACACAAGCAGCTCTTTGGTGATGAATCTGACGTCTAATAATGTGTGCAGATGTATATCGGGAGAACCTACAGCGCCTCAAGCCTCAAAGGTACTACCAGGTGCAAGAAAACACGCGAGCTGACGAGCGTGTGAGCAAAAGAACATGGAAGGCCTTGCAGCAGAGGCATATATGCATACAGGGCACAACGGATTGCTGCCCATCGTTTCAATTTCCCGTGCTTGAGGACAAGGTGCTTCAATGATGGTTTGGGGAGCACACAGCACAGAACCAGGGGCGAACGCCTGTGCACTCCTTTCCTGTCTTACACCCTAGCTCGTGCGTGCTTGCTCCCCCGTTCACGCGAACATGCAACATGCCTGCACATCCCAAGCAGACGGCAATAGCATCCCATTACAGAGAGCCTCTCATCCTGAACCTTGAAAGCACAAACAGCCCATGCTTCAAGCACGCATGTCAGCCCATGATTAAAGCATATGTATAGGGTTGGCCAGGACCGTATATATACACCGTATGTGACCGTATATTTGGTGATATTCCTGCCAAGAATACCGTATAAACGCCGTATATATATGGTTCAGGCCAACCCTACATATGTACCGACCGACTCATACTTGAAGCACGCGTACCAGCCCATGCGTTAAGCACACACACACACTAGCCTGCACTCGCTCCCGCTTTAATTTGACAAGTCTGCAGGAAAAGAAGAGGGCGGCGGTGGCGGGCCTCTCCTCAACAAAGGCGGCTGCAGGTGGGACGGCAAGTGGGGTAACAAAAAACGGGTAGGCTGACCCTCTGGTAGGAGAGGCTGCTGCTGCAGATGGCTGAGAGTGCTGCTGCTAGCAGTGGTGAAGCTACCGCTGCTGTTGTTGCTGCCCTCGCCCCTGCCTGGGATGCCACTCAGCCAGGGGGAGCCTTTTTCGTGGGATTGAGAGATCGTGTAGGAGAGGGGGGTGCCGGGCGTGTGACGCGCACTGAGGGGGGGCGGCAGTGAGGGATGTAGGATGCGCGGCGACTGCGAAGCACGTGCGGTGAGGAGATGAGTGTGAACACACAGGTACAGGATGTGCCAATCTTACCTTACGTATTACGTGTATGTAAAAAATTACAACCCCCCTCCCCTCCCCCCTCCTCCCCCAGCACCGACACAGTCACGCGCCTACACACTCACACTCACACCCGCACCCACACCTACCCCCCCACAAACACACACAAACACACTCACACAC
>Ga0307974_1002659_pt1 | contig 12714 bp, 10 predicted proteins | sample OrgLakmetagen784_FD_201812 | JGI IMG/M metagenome (GOLD analysis project Ga0307974, IMG submission 201812) | Saline water microbial communities from Organic Lake, Antarctica - #784 | ecosystem: Environmental > Aquatic > Non-marine Saline and Alkaline > Saline | place: Antarctica: Organic Lake... | reverse complement strand
GGTGCGTTATGTGCGGGGTTGGCCATAATTAAATATTTTTTGGGGGGTGCGGATTGAATCCAGGGTTGTACGGTATGTGGATCAAGTGTTTGTGGCATGAGCAGCGATTTCATAAATCGAGTGTTTGTGGCATAAGCAGGTCAGGAAGCCAGTGAAAGCCATATCTGGATGATTATTTGCAATGAAATATTAAGCAGGCATTCAAAACTGAAGAGATAAAAGGTGTAAGGCACCCAACATATCATTGTAAGTTCATCCAAAGCCCTTTTGTGGCGCACGTACAACAATACCTGTCATTCTTTTTAAATACGACCTGCAAGCAACCCGAGAAAATCCCCTTCCCCCCCACCCACCCACCCACCCACACACGTGACCTTCCCAGGCAATACCTGGAATGATGTAAGCCAAAAAGGGTATCAGGGCACCGCAAGTGGCAGCCAAGAGCGTGACACCATGCATGCCGCCCACAATGAGGTCTGCCAACACGCTGATACCTGCAAGAATGTTGACTACTATGTCGATGCATGGAAGCAAGGAAGGAACATTGGCGACTATTCAAAACCTGCATGGGAATTTTGGTTAACCGGATCAATTTAGCTTGCGCACCGGCACCTGGGTTCGTGTGCAGACCAACATTAAAGCTGCTTAAAGGAAATGATATTTTGGAGTAGCTCACTAACCATGTCATTTCAAAACTGACGGGCTTTCAGAAAGCTGGTTGGCGTGGCTTGGCATGAGGAAATATTGAGTTGATTTAAAATTGCATTTCCCCTCCTCACAGGACAAAGCTCGTACGTGTTGACAGTGCGCTGGTAGGTTAACATATCTTGCTGATGCGAGCATTTTGTAATTCAAGACCTCTCTACTGCACTCTGATATTTAAGCAAAATCTACGCTTCTGTTTAGCATACTTCTGTTTAGCATACTTCTGTAAGAAATCACAGCAGGTATAATCTTAATCGCAACTCACCTGCACCGCTCAGGGACATGCGCTCCAGAAGCACCACCACGTAGATGCCCACACTACACACAAGAAACATACAAATATCAATTTGCATGGCTTTGGGCAGCACCTATTCAAACGGCGCACAAATAAATATTTGGTATGGTATAAAGAGCATTCACACACAGTGAATGCCACACCCAGACTTGCTTACCTATGTGACTTGCTGTCAGCAGTTCAGACTCAGGACGCACCACTGGACAGGTACGTGTATGTATGTGTGCATGTGCACATGTGTGCATATGTGTGCATGTGTGTCAACCTAGCTGTGACATCACATGAGGATATAAGAAAGATGTGAGCATGGCGGTGACCCAGCGCGTGCATGCCTTTGGTGTACACACTGATTGCTGCCTGGTGCATCTGCACTACAGGTATGTCCAACGAAGGTGAAACAATAGTATTCAGATTCAGTCTTTATGCTCTTTTGTAATATTTGGCGCAACATCGGATTGCTATGTGACAATAATTGTAGGTGTATGCGTGTGCGTCTGCGCCTGAACATGCTTACGTAAATGAAGATTCAGTCAGTAAACTCTTGTTAGTTGAGTTCCTATGCATAAAGTAGTTGGGTACAGTGTGCAATGCACAAACTGCAGTTCTTGCAGTTAGATAATATATCAATTGAACTGCTGCATCTCCCTTGACCTCCACTTAAACACATCCTTGGTCCTCACACATCCTCGGAAATCATTTTACTGCTGCCTCAAATTGCAGACAGAAAAGATGCTGTGTGGTGACGAGCATATCTCAACATGCAGACAAAATAGAGGTTGTATGATGACGAGCAGGCCTCACCGTGCAGACAAAATACAGGTTGTGTGATGTGAAGACAAGCAAGCCTCACCGTGCAGACAAAATAGAGGTTGTATGATGACGAGCAGGCCTCACCGTGCAGACAAAGTAGAGGTTGCGTGATGTGAAGACAAGCATGCCTCACAGTGCAGACAAAATAGAGGTTGTATGATGACGAGCAGGCCTCACCGTGCAGACAAAGTAGAGGTTGTGTGATGTGAAGACAAGCATGCCTCACCGTGCAGGAAAAATAGAGGTATGATGACGAGCAGGCCTCACCTTGCAGCGCACGCAGCCACAGGGACAAACGCTACCACCAGAACTGCCAGCACACGAGGGCCTGATACGTGAGGCTGCGTTATGTCACGAGCGTGGTAGCAGGGTGAGTAGAAACTCCATCATGTGTGTGAGTAGCAATTCCATCATGTGTGCGAGTAGACGTGTGCGTGAGTAGACCCGAGTTTGAGTAGACCCTTTATCATGTGTGTAGACACTCCATCATGTGTGTGAGTAGACACTCCATCATGTGTAGCTGGAAGCGTGCATAAATAGCAGGAATTTGTATGTGCAGCTCCACCAGGCTCAACCGGCCATGTGTAGCTGGAAGCGTGCGTGTATAGGGGGGCTTGTGAAAGCACATCAGCTCCAGCGGGCACAATTGACCAAGTGTTGCAGGAGCATGCATCGTATGACTCCTGGCGGTTTGGTTCAGGATGGCGGCGAATCTAAAATTGAACTCACATACATTGAGGGGTTTTTGAAAGCGCAGCACCACCAAGACTGCCATAACACGCAAGCGTGAGACGTGAGGCAGCAATGTGCAGGTGGGCGGCAGCGTTATTTGACACAGAGGTCCTTGCCCTCTTACACTTATTTTGTACACTGCAGAATTGACACAATGGAAGGGTTTTTATGCTTGCACACATGGTTTTTTCTGGACTGAAATTTCTCTGCCCAGCCCACAATATGATGGTCCTGTGACAGGTCTGGAAGAGAAAGAGGGACTGTATGACCTTACGCAGGTTTGCAGCTCCCTGACTGAATGATGTTAGAATCACCGTGCCTTATTCTTCTATCTTTGTCCAAGGTTCTAGGCACGAGGGACTGGTGGATTTGGGATATAGGGACGTTTCAGGTTGAACGCAAGGGTGGATGTAACAGGTCTTAAAGCATTGGTACAATAATATAGAGCCTTTTCCCTTCTTTGTGTCATTCCCAGCAGGTGACATAGCAATGCCATATTGCAGGTCCTGATCCACACAGAGAGAGGGAGAGAGAGAGAGAGAGAGAGAGAGAGAGAGTGCAGGTGTTACATGAGCAAGACTGTGACAGGGGTTGTATGACAGGTGTTGCATGTCAGGTATTTCGTTAGCAAGCCTGGGACATAGCAATGCCATAATGCAGGCCCTGATCCACACAAAGTGCAGGTATTACATGATCAAGACCATGTCCGGTGATACACTAGGGTGTTACAAGACAGGTGTCCCGTAGTGTCACATGACAGGTGTTCCGTAGTGTCACATGACAGGTGGCAGATGACAGGTGTTACTGATCACAGCCTGGGATAAAGACCACCTGGCCGCATGAGCAGGCTTGATTAAAACCACAAATCCATAATTTGTAAAAAGGAAAGCTGGCACTTCTTGATGGCCTTAAAATGCAAATCGACACCATCTAGTAACAACGTTCACACCAGGACGCACCCCTTGCATGATCAAGCCCAGGATGAAGGCCACCATGCCACACATTGAGAAAATCGCTGCGCAGCCCATGAGGCCTGCAGCTGTGAGGGCGCTGCCGATGACGCTGCAGACGGTGATGAGCCAGAGATTATAGGAATGATAAGTAGATAATTAAATAGATGTGCAGATGGATAGGTACGAATTGGGTAGGTGGTTAGATAGGTGGATGAGTAGATTGGAATGGTCGTTATAAAGTTGTGAAGGAGCCTACAAAGCCTGCCCTTTGTGCACTACAGCGCACCCGGGAAGCAGTACAACTCCTACTCTGTGCCTATGAAAAGACGAAAACTCCCAGCACATGTGAAACTGGTGAATTGTGGAAATGGCAGGTGCGCACGATTGGCATACCTGTGCTACCGTGGATGTGCTCAGCTAGCGCAAAACTGTTCAATGATTGTTAACTAAAGTTTAATTCAAATATTGACAGTCATTATTCAGAAAAGGTGTTGGTGATCCCACCTGCTCACTAAACCGCATCCGTGCATTTGAGAGGCCACGTAGCTGCCCTTCCTGCAATGAACAGGGGATGTGCCAAATGCCAAGCCTATGTATGGGGGAGAGGAGCAGCTGTACCAAGCAGGATGCATAGAAGGTAGGCGCAAATTGCTCGTAAGCCAAAGAGATCAATGCAAGCAAATATAAAACAGTAACCCTTGTAACAACGCATTACCTGGACGCATGCACACAAAAACAGGCACGCATGCATGTTCACACACACACACACACACATACACACACATACACATGTGCAAGCATGCACAAAATACACACATGTACAGACACACACATCACACACACTAACACACATACCTGAGGGGCTCGTTCCTGCGTGCGTTCATCCTAATTTTGTGCCAAGGTGCCAAGGCCCCAGCCAACGATACAGGCAAAAACAGAGCGGGTGCCACCCAGTGGTTGGCATAGAAGATCATTGGCTTGCCTGTGTAGTGTGCATATATGTGTCCATGGTTTGCGGGTGAATGTCACAATTTGACACCATCACTTACTACGGAAAAACGGACCAGATGGTCACCCTGACAGGTAACCTTGTAGCCAACATTTACACTCTCTCTCTCTCACTCTCTCACACACACACTCTCTCTCTCTCTCTCTCTCTTTCTGTCAGACACTCTCTCTCTCTCTCACTCTCTCTTTCTCTCTCTCTCTCTCTCTTTCTCTCTCTCTCTCTCTCTCTTTCTGTCAGACACTCTCTCTCTCTCTCTCACACACACACACACACACAAACTGAACACATTGAACAGCAGCAAACGCGTACACACAAGCATACACACAAAACACAAAAACCAGACGCACCCAGCAGCTGCACACGCAGCAAGCCCAGCAGCACTGGCAGCCCCACTGCTCCTAGAATGGTCATCAAACCCCGCAGCGCGCTGGCCAGGAGACGCAGGTAGCCACTGCTTACAGGCCTTCCCTGAACACACACAAGAGACCGTTATTTTTTACAATGTAGCTTTTCATCTCCTGAACACACCAACACGCCCACATACACAAACACGAAACCATTTATTTTCAAAGTGGCAGTGAGCCTTTTAAAGAAGAAGCAGATGGGGGGAAAGATAAGCACGGCAGTAATGAATACCCACACCAGCTGAAAAGAGGAGCAAGGAGCTAACCTGGTATTGGGCACTGTAATACCAATGGATGCAAATAATCACGCAAGCCATGTAACCCATAATTTATCCACATTCCGCTCGGAAAAACAAGGGAAAGGGCTGCTCCAACCCACCTCTGTGCGTGTCTGGAATAGAGGAGCCGTCAGCAGCAGAAATAGGGGGATATTATGCAGTACGTAGGCTGTTGATTCAGTGTACGTCACCTGCGAGGGCGATGCAACGCAGGGCAAGATGCAGGAGGGGCAGAAGTAGGTCTTTGAGTCGCTGCACTTCACCAGCATGATGATGTGATGCTGGATGATGCAGGGCTACAAGTTACATTGCAGGAGGGGAAAAAGTAGGCCTTTTAGTCGCTGCACTTGACCAGCGTGACGATGTGTGTGATGATGGATGATGCAACACAACAATGCAGGGCTTTACGCCAGCCTAAGGCAGACTGAATACTTTATACAAAGAGGGTATGGTCTCATGCCTCCCTCGTTGCAGCTGTACAGGCGCTCAAAGCAGTTGTTTTTTAATCTGAAGTAACACCTGCTCAGCTAGCAATTGTGATCAAAGCACTCAACCTCAACAAGCTTGAAGTTGCAAAGGAGACTGTTAGACTTGGTGCACTTTTTGTTTGCTGAAATAGGTCCCACCGGTGACGGCTATAAACAGATCCAAAGTAGCAAGTACTGAGAGCCAGGCACAGTGCTTGTGCGTGCGTATATGCATAGTTAGCATCACAGCAGGCTCAAAAGAAAGTTGCAAGCTGCACCCATCGCTGCACACCCTGCTGCTCAGCATCAACGCAGGCAACCACACACATACCATGAAGTAAGCCAGCACGTCAAAGTACATACCATGAAGTAGGCCAGGACGTCAAAGTACACGACCCGGTCTGTGGTACTTTTATGGGTCTTAGCCACGTGCTGACGTGCCAAGTCAAGGGCCACAGGGTAGATGCCACCTAGGAGCGCATCACCCATCTCCTGCAGGTACGTGCGTGCTTGTTTGCCTTTGAGTGTGTGTGTGTGTGTGCATATGTGCGCGTGTAAGTGTGTGTGTGTGAGTGTGTGTGTATGCACGTGTGGGTGCATGCGTGTGTGTGACGTCTTACTTGGAAGTGTGTTAACAATTAACAGCGCACCACCTGCGATGGGAAATATATTTCTCAACTGACATGCTTTTGCAGTGTGGCCGCAGTACACCCTCAGACCAACAGTCTTTAAGAAACAGTGCTGATTTCGATCCCTCTCAGTCCTTGGTGTACAAGTGTGCGAGGCGTTAACATCTCGTTAAGCAAAAAGGATTTACATATCTGGCCACTTTCAATGCTTGTAACAGCAATGCCTGAAACGTTTGATATCAGCATTGTCTGTGCGCGGTGCCTGTTTGATGACAATAATAAGCTCAGCAAAAGCAGTGTCTTGCCAGTAGTACACCTATGTTTATAAGCGATGCACATCTTGACTGTACAAGACCCATGAAAGTATGTCCCACTTGCAGGTGCACTTAAACTAGCAAAATTTTCATTCTCCTCCACTCTTTACGAAAACACACATACATGCACACGCACGCACGCGCACACACACAAACACACACACACACACGCACACATTTTGTCTGTGCATCCCACACACCAGATGCACCCCACCTGCAGAGTGCCTGGGCGAATGCGCTCCGGAGAGTCTAGGTAGGAATGGTAAGCGCTTGAGTCCATAACAAAAGCCACGTCAATGCCGGGCAGGCTGCAAGCAAACAGTTGTGAAAGTAAGGAGAAGGGTGTAAGCAGCTGAGTCTCATAGTACAGGTGTAGTCGTAGTACAGGTATAGTCATAGTACAGGTGAGTCTCATAGTACAGGTGTAAGCAGCTGAGTCTCATAGTCTCATAGTACAGGTGAATTGATTTCCAGACAGAAAGCAAACAATTATAAAACGATTGTATTATAATAGTAAGGAGAAGGGTGTAAGCAGCTGAGTCTCGTAGTCTCATAGTACAGGTAACTTGATTTCCAGGCAGGCTGAAAGCAAATCATGTGGGGAAACTAAATTGTCTTGTTCTTTATGAAAGTCACGTCAACGCCAGGCGCTGACGCAGAAAAAAAGACTGCTGAGTTGTCATAACTTATGGCATGAAGGCACGCCCAGTATGGAGGGAGCCTGTATTGAGGTGCCCAGGGCATGCTGCGAGCCAAGCACACAATCCCAGCTCAAAGCATATAAGACTACACGCTGAGTATGACGTCACACCTAACACAAATGGAAGGTGCTCAAATACCCAGGGCAGGCTACAAGCAAGACACCTGCACACATACAAACACACAAACATACGCAAACACATGCACACACACGCGCACACGCACGCACGCACACACACACACACGCACCACACAAAGTCTGCAGATCACACAATCTACCAAAAACAGTGAAGGGGCAGGCACCGGGGTCCCTACACACTCACTTGCCGTAGTGGCGTGCACTGAACATGCGGAAATCTGAATCCGCTGGGATGAGGTGCAAGTCAAAAATGTCCTGCAGGCGTGGGGTAATAGGCAATGATTAGACCAAAAGCATTACGTGTTCACACACATGTATAAGGGTACAGAACGCACCTGTGGCTGCGCGTATTCGCCCCACAGCGGGGTATCAGGCAAAGCAGGGGACAGCGATAAATAGCGTGTGGGTAGGAACTCCAAGGTTAGATCATATGCATTTGTCTGTCCACAAAGGATAAACGAGTGGGTAGGCGCGCAAAGGGTTCTTTGAGCGCCAACTCACTTGTTTAGGGTTAGGGTTAGATAGGGCTAGGGTTGGAATTCAAATGCACATGATTGTGCTCATACAGGGTTAGAAAAGCACACCTCTGGCTGCAAGTGTTTGCTCCACTGTACGGCCACACTCAACTGTTAAGGACACACTGTAAGGTCACACTCCACTGTAAGGTCACACTCCACTGTAAAGTCACACGGAAGGTCACACTCCACTGTAAGGCCACAGATATGAGCTTGCTCCAAGGCTCAAACTACTTCTCCAAAATGTGAGCTGGTGTGACTCATGGAATGCAAGGTTTGCTTTCACATTAAAGCATGCTTTGGGGAGGCGTGTTTGAGCAGGGCGCACTGTGCAATCTCTAAAGCAGCGCCCCTCGCCCTTTTGCGCTCTGGTTTGTGGGGGTGCACCTGTGCAGAAAGGGTCCTAGCGTCCAAGCCTTCTGCCTTGCTTTGCAATGAAACTGTACTGAGGTATGAGGTTCAAGCTACAGTGCCTAGTGGCATTTGCTCAGTCTTATCATTAGGACTGACTTGCAACCCCTGAACTTTAACTAACATAACAGACAATTACGGACATGAACTTCAACACACTGGCCTTTCTAGTTGAAGAAAATAGCTACACACGCCTACACATAAACACTCAAACGCGCATACACACCAGCGTCTACATCAGCATGGCTGGCTGTAAATTACCTGGGCAATTCTGGAACCCCTGGGGTTAGGGTTTCCACTAGCAAAAGCGTTAAGCACCCAACTCCCAGAATGCTGGAAGATAATTGGTATGCCTCCCCCTCCCATGGACTGAGTACAGATTGAGAGTGTGATGTGTGTGATGTGTGCATGTGTGTTTGTGTGTGTGTGTGCATGATTGTGTGTATCCGTGCGATTGTGGGCGTGACTGCACATTCTTGAAAATGGGTGTGAATTGTGTGCATTCATATGTTGTAGATGCGTTATGCGTTGCTCTATTTTAGCACCATTTCTTGTGCAGAAAGGTGTCAGCTGCAGGATACGAGCCGACACACACTAACAGACACACTGATGACTGCAGGCAAATTGCAGCAGATTCCCCTCGCTGATTAAATTAGCTCACAAGGAGAACTATACGGGCGCTGTTGTCTGTGCAATTGCAAGCGTCAGTCCCTTGCAGCATAAGCCCTCATCCATAAAGCTGCATTTTGTGCAACTCTTTGACAACACCCTGTCTCTTTCTCTGTACAGCATATACAACTTGCCATGCATCTGTATATGACACCTGTGTATGACACCTGCGTCGTTCAACGCCTCCACTTAATCTAGCAACTCCGCGACCATGCTCTTTGTCGTCTTGCAGCACTATGACAACTGTATGATGACACTTTGTCATTCAAAGTCTCCTCTTTATTTTGCAGCTCTGCAACAAGGTCCTGTCTATGTCTCTGCAAGATGTCAACATGCTAGCTGTGCCGCTATTTGGCTGTTTGACACGCTCCTTGTTCAGCTTTACGCCACACATTTATCGTGCACACGTAAGACATGCTAGCAATTTTACAAGGGCCCCCCTCCTTTTTTTAACATCACATACATTAAAGCCATGTATTACCTCCAGGTTTATAAACGCCCCAACATCCTTAAAGTGTTTTGAGTGAGTCGCCCATCCGTTCGCGGCCTGCAGAATGGCAGCAGGTGGCCACAAAATGCCAAAACGTAAGAAAGCATTTGACGGGTGTGCCTGCAAACCTCTGCTTGCGCCTGCGGCAAGTCGTGCGTACCAAGGAACCCCTGAAGTTGCTGTAGCCAGACAATCCGCTGCAGGGAGGCAGAACACATGACAAATGCAAAAGCACGCGCAGGGCCGTGAAAATCAGCAAGCTCCTAACCGCGTTGATGGTTAAGGCTGAGGGCTAAATTTGTATCGCAATTGTGACATCCTGGTTGAGATTGCATATGCTTGTGATTTTACAAGCTCTGGGCCCCAGGGCCGTTTTATGCGCACTGTACTGTGAACTTAAACATGCACCATCCCTGCTTCTGTCCCAAACGCAACTCACAGGGCTGATGGCCTCTTCACCTCCTGTCCACAAGAAAATCAACGGGGCAGCAGGAGCATCGTCGATGCGGTGGACAATCGCGCGTGCAGCCTCTAACATGACCGCCACCTGTACACAGGGGTTAAGAGTGGTTACGTGTTGACGAAAATGCGCGTGTGCCATTATCAGGAATGCACATTGGGTACATCTGTGAAGGTGCTGCTACACGGCATCATCGCGCGTGCGGCCTCTTAGATGCCGCTACCTGCTCAGGTATCTGTCGGTGCCCTTTCTGTAACACTTTTGGTCACAGCCTTTGAGGGTGTCATGCACGAGTGTGTTGGTTCCTTCTACAAAAGCACCCTACGCCCTCAAGTTGCCACGTGTTTGCTGCATAATTGCGTTTTGCCATTAGCTGCTGCTCTTCACTTTGTTCTTTGGGCTCTGGCTAGTGTGAGCACTAGCCTTAAGGAATCTTGCAAACGCACGTGGAATTAAACCAACGCCCGTTGCTTGTTGTAACATACATGTGATAAGAACCGACGTTCCTCCACCTGCTGCCCAACCGAAGAAATAATAAAATCGTGCAGTACCCACACGAGTACATTGCACAGTTTTTGGGGGAAGCCATTGCAGAGATTACTAGGGTATCAGCCTTTTACATATTGCTGCGCGGTAGTTAATTGCAGGGGTTACTTTGCAGGGGTTACTCATGCGCAGAAGTTTATTGCAGGGGTTAATCTTGCAGGGGTTACTCTTGCGCAGTAGTTAATTTCAGGGGTTACTCCTGCAGGGCCTACTCTTGCGTTCCTCTTGCAGGGGTCACTCGTGGGTTACTCTTGGGGGTTACTCCTAGGTAAAAAGGGAAGGTAGGCAGCATCACATTACCATTCGTTGTGCGAGGACTCTAACTTCTAACAAAAAGGAGATAGCCCTAGGGGCTTTTCTTCTTCATTGCTGGCTGTGATCATTCCCTGATAGTGAATACCCCTTGTCTTGCCCTCCTTCACTGTACACGCACCTTGCAAAGTAAATGGTATGATATGGTCTCAACCTTACAGCTACTATTAAAATTTCGAATTGCCAGATTACTTGAAAACTGCTCTGAGTAAGAATGTCATGATGACTGTAGCACGGTTTAGGACTTAAGGTCATGGTTTTGAAAGTGTGAGCCTTGCTTGTATGGCAGAAGTACAGACCGGAGTTCTGTTCAAGATGAGAAAAAAAATGAAGCGCCATTTCAATCAATTTTCGGACAATATTTCTGCTGGTGGCATCACGTTCGTTTTCCAACATAACTGTTACAAGTTCACACGTGCAGTTTCGGTTTTCTGTTGGAACCTGCAGGTTGAGCAGCCGTGCCAGGCTGGAGGCCTTTGTAATCCAAACTAAACAAAGTTGCAGAGAAAACAAACAGGAAGAGTCTCAAAATCCCCCAGCACTCATGCAAGCTTATTGGAAAATTCATAAATAATCTACATTTCAAATTCATAAATAGTCAACATTAAAACAGTGCTCGCGTTTGGACAGCTGGTTGTGTGTGACCATCAACACATTGTACGCTTGTCTGCAGTTGCACGCTTATCTAATTATCTGTAGCATACAAACATGCAAACACAGAATGATTTGCATCCCCTTTCACCAACGGGTTGTATCATACAGCGCTTAAGGAGCATCCTGCCATACAACAACATGCACACAGCTTAGGTACGCAAACCCCACTTGCCTGGCTTGCGTCATCGGATGCTCCTTTCGAGCAAACGGCAGAGTCGTAATGGGAGGCAATGAGGACTGCTGGAATGTGCGTACTAGGGTTGGGCTGCAATCCTTTAGGTGCGATCTTCAGTACCACGTTATCTAGGTGCCTGCGCAAAAGGATCGCATGGCGTAATCTGATTCCTCCTCTGGTATGCGAGCGCATGAGAGCATTGGCAAAAAAGAGCGCCTTGATTATTACCAGGTGCCAAGTGTGGTGAAGGTATAAAGTATGATATATGATGTATGATAACAGGGGTTAAGTATGATATATGATAACAGGGGTATAATCCACACATTGATCAAATATGTGTATCTCAAACCAAAGGGTATGCCATGCTCATCAGGCCAGCCATTCCTGTGAGTTTTTGCCCCAATGCAGAAGGGTACATATAAGTTTGTAGAAACTATGATAAGTTACCTCTAAGCACCCCTGCATACTCAGTTTGTGGCGAGGTGCCCAGGTGGGCAGGATAAAATAAGGTGGAAATATCTACCAGAAGTGGATTTCCATAAGCTCCTCCCTGGCGCCAGCAACTTACAGGGATGTTTCATTGATATTGGGGACAGTTTTATGAAGGACTGGGGGTCTGGGCTGAGGGTTCAATTTGGACCTTCCTTTGGCAAGAAAGAGTGTGATTTACAATTAGGAAACAACCGCAGAACCGTTTTGGTTGCGGAATTTTTTGCTGGGCTCAGGAGGCCCCAGTGAGCATAACTTTGGACGTCAAGGGTCAATCCCATTAAATATCATATATTTAGAATCCTGAGATTGAGAGCTATCGATTGATATATAAATGGGTGCGATCCGAGGGGGTCGGGGGTGGGTGGTCCCTCGAGGGGGTTTGGACTTTTTGGGACCCCCCCTCCAGAAAATTTCTGAGCCACTTTCACGAAGTTTTAAATATATCAATGAATTCCTGAGCTCGTGAATTGTCTATTGGCACCCTCTTTGAGAAAATCAGGCTAAATGGGGGGTCTGTGGACAAGCCCACAAGTCAAAGGCAAACGCGCTTGGGTGC
>Ga0307974_1002653_pt1 | contig 12728 bp, 14 predicted proteins | sample OrgLakmetagen784_FD_201812 | JGI IMG/M metagenome (GOLD analysis project Ga0307974, IMG submission 201812) | Saline water microbial communities from Organic Lake, Antarctica - #784 | ecosystem: Environmental > Aquatic > Non-marine Saline and Alkaline > Saline | place: Antarctica: Organic Lake... | reverse complement strand
CCCCCTCCCGACCTTCTCCGATTGAACTCATTTATATACCAATCGATAGCTCTCAACCTCAGAGTTCCGATTACCGTACAGACTTGGGTTCAGTCCACAGCCCCAAAAAAGTATTTTAGTTTCACACTCCCGCATCAACCCCGCACCCTGGAAATATTTAATTTACACCAACCCCGCACAGGGATTTTTGCCTGACAGGCTCCAAAATACGCCAAAAATCCCCGTTTTTCAATCCCACACCCCCAAAATAAATAGATATTTTTCGTGCGCGCAGTCACCCCGCAGGGCAAAAAACGATATTTTTGCGCGGTGGTATAAAATCTGTACGGTATAAAATAAAAAGTGCGATTGATAGTTGACGTCCAAAAGCTACAAGAACTGGCGCCTCCTGGTACACAACACATAAAACAAAACACCATACGGCCACAACAATGTAAATGACGTGGAAAAGCGCAAACACACACACATACAACACATGGGCAAACACATACGCACGCACGCTTGCAAACAAACATAAACACATAGACTTAACACACGCACCTCAAGCTTTTCCTTCTCATCCGCCAAGTCCTCATTTTCACGATGTAGCAGCACCAGGCGCATAGCAGCTTCGTTGGCTACAGCTTGCACCGTTTTTGTTGACTTCTTGTTGAACAGCAAGTACACAAAGCCGCCGACAAGGCACAAATCCAGGAGCAGGAAGAGCAACATTGGCACACCTGTGATAGCAGGTACAGCCTTGCGATCAGCATGCATGCGAGTGCCACGTTTGCTGTATGTCCTTGCGGTGTGCCCATGTATACAAATTTGTGCACCAACCTATTGGAAACTGGCGGGCCAATAGACCTCCTCGTTCATTCTGACCTGCTTTTCTGCATTGCACATGTCCATTACACATTGTACCACGGACCTAAATGCGTGGCGATTGTCCATGCTGCGTGAATGGCACCCAATCCCGCAAGCAAAACCCAAGGCAAGACCTTCGACAGGAAGTCCTCTGTCTCCTCCATTTTTTCCCTCCACCAGCAAACAACCCTGTAAGAAAACGTGTGAAAGCACACGTGTTTATGAGGATATTGACAACAAAAAGGTGGGCACTGACTGGAAGCCAATATTAGAGAGCTTATTTTTGTGTAATGGTACAAAAACCAACACACACACACACACACACAAACACACACACACAAACATACACACACACAAATACACACACACACACACACACACACAAATACACACACACATACGTGCGTGTGCATAAAAACACCCTTTTACACCTCACACACATAAAAACAAGCGAACCCACGCATCACAGCCACCCTCCCCTTGCACTAGTGCAAGCATAGACGCACGCAATGAGCCCCCAACGGCAAGCGAGTGCGGCGAATGGAAGGTACCTGCTGCAACATTGTAGAGTTGCAAGTGTGCAGAGTGCGCAAAGAGGCCACTAGGATGGGGTGCAAGTCCCCCCGTTTCTTACATAGGAATAGGAAGGTGCCAAAGTGGCACTCTGCACACTTGCAACTCTACAACGTTGCACCTGCTGACCGACGTCATCAAAACTTCAAATCACTAGAGTGATTCAGTGAGTCAGCCAGGGACACGCTGCTCCACCCCCTTTGTTAGGAAATCCAAGTCCCACGCATTGGCTGTGGAGGGGACAAGGTGGAGGGTGATTGTGGGGCAGATGGGGTGTAAGATGTAATCATGTGATTGAAGAGCTTTCGCCGGCCACACACCAGTTTAAACCCCGAAGCGGTTAAGCACCAGTCTCGAAACCCCGGCGGATCGCTTTGACATCTACCGGTAGAAACGAAGATGCGTTTGTACGGACTGCACTACATAGTTATTAATATTTTTTTCTGAATAAGTTCCGCGCTACAAATGAATACTTTAATGTGTGTGACGTACCTGGTTTTCACCCTGCCCATACCCACGGTTTGACTCATGCATGCATACCTCTGCATACTCATGCATCCTGTGTAGGAGTTCAGCAGAGAGTAAAGACCAACAAGGATCCCTTATTGCAGGTGTGCACCTATTTGTGCATACTCATGCACGCGCGCGCACACACACATGCACGCACGCACGCACACACACATGCAAATACACGCAAACACACACACACACACACGCACACACATAGAAAACACATACACACGCACGCGCACCCACAAACACACACACACGCACGCACTCACGCACACACATGCACACACACACACACACACGCACTCACGCACACACATGCACGCACACATGCACGCACACATACACAAAAACACACACATACACACACGCATGCACACACACGCACGTGCACGCATGCACGCACCTACACACACACACACACACACACACACACACACACACACAAACTTACACACACACATACGCACACTCACACGTACACACACATACACGCACGCACGCACGCAAACAAACACACATACAAACACACACATACAAACACATACATACATACACAAACACCCATGCAAACACACACACACATATATACACGTACACAAACACACGCACACACACACACATACTCACACGCACACACATTTAAACACACAGACACACACACACGCATTGCATACACACACATACACACACACGCACGCACACGCATGTGAACACACAGACACACACACACACACACACACACACACACACACACACACACACACACATGCGCATGCGCATGCTCGCACGCTGAACTGGCTGGTGCATGTTTGAGTGAAAAGCACTTGTGCCATGTTTGAGTAAGATGCAGTTGCAGCTGTACATGTGCACGTGCGCGCACGAGCACACATACACTTCCACACACGCGTGGGCTTGAGCTAACGCACATGTGCTTTGGCTGCATGCATAATAATAATGTGCTTGTGTAAAAAGCACTTGTGTGCAAGCACATTATCTCAAGCGTGCATCGCAAGCACGTGTGTGTGTGTGTGCGTTTGTGCGTGTGTGTGTGTGTGTGTGTGTGTGTGTGTGTGTGTGTGCGTGTGTATGTTTGTGTGTGTGCGCGCATATCAGCATTTGCGTGTGTGTGTGTGTATGTGTATGTATGTGTGTGTGCGTGTGTGTTTGCACATGCACGTTGCTTTTTCTAACACACTTGCACGAGCATACGCGCACTCGCACTACCTGCATGCTACTCACTTGCAATGCGCACGTGCAAACACGCACACGTATGCATGCTTCCACAGCATGTAAGAACTGGCACATACTCTTGCGCTTGCCTCCCGGGATGCCCAAGATGTTTGCGCAAGTCCAGTCCTAGCCAGAGATGCTGCAGTAGGATATCAACAGTTAGGCTGAAGGAGACATAGTACACTGAGGGGTATACTCCAGTACGGGTAAAGGACTTAGCAGCCTGTTAAGGTAATGCCTCCAGTTTCTCTGACCTAGGCCAGGCTCACCCTTAGTGTATGCTAGGCCAACAGCTCCTTGGCTGTTTCACTGCAGCTCCCATCCTAGCGTGTCACCCGTTTTTGCTCTAGGTCTAGATCGGTTTGTAATTTCCCCCTGCTCTCGGCTCTTAGTAGAACAGCCCGTTTCTTGTTGTCTAGGCCTGTAGCTCACTGTCCTCCTTTCTCGCCTCTCTATTCTTGGGCTCAAAACGTTGAGAATGACATGCTGGCGCAGCTGCGTGTAGAGGGCCTCTTTTATTCTCTTGGACTGTGTTTGGAGTTGGTTCTGGCGCACCGGTCATTGCAATGGCTTAGCTGCTTTTATCCTAGCTAACTCTTAGCTTCCCTAAGTTTTATGTTGAGTGCCCCAGGGTTGTGTAGCTAGACGTGCCCTCAGCCCGTAGCCTTTGTACTCCTTGCTAGCTCTGTATCCCTAAACCTTGTTGCTACATAGGCACCTAATTACACCTCTCTTTCTTTCCCTTGCTTGACCTTCATGTACACGCGCCCTTCTCGCCATCAACCTGGATACCCCCCCCACTTTCTTCTATTTCTTCAGCCTGCCTCTCTTGCTTCCTGTCTACCGGTATATTTCATAAGTTCGGCTCATTTTTAATTCATTTTCACGTAGCAGGGAGTTTGCTATCTCCCCTTGACCTAACGACGCAAAAATTAATATCATGCTAGAGAATACTCGACAACCGTACAGACCAGCTGTCAAAGCGACTTATCTGGAAAAGTCACAGCTTGGCATTTTTCCTCTGTTTGATAGCCTTGCGGTCACCACTCCTGTATTCTCTAACTATGGCAGACCTGAAGGTGTCTGCCATCTTCTCAGCAGCTGTATACTTCCATCACAAATAAGAGTGATTCCAAGATATTTGAATTTAGTGACAAGCTCCAGAGGTGTGCCGTTATACGTGAAGGTGGGGACTGCAGGAATATCCTTCTTTGTTTGAAGAAGACCATGAATTGTGATTTGTCAGTGTTCAAAACAAGGAGCTACTTATATCTTGACTCTCAAAGAAACTTGCTTCCGAGCTTCGTGTACGTTGCCAAACTTGTCCATAACAGACAAGCACTTTCCAGTACTGTTATCAATTTCGTTAGGAGCCGGGTTCAGGTCAAGCCTGCAACCCTCCTGATCCTCATCGATCTTCTTTCTGTTCTTTGGTGGAGGAGTTTTCGGTACCCGTTACCAAAGTGGCTCCTTTTCCTTTGTAATGTGGGGAGTGTTTTTCAATGCCTGCGTAGTTTTTCTTTTTTGTTTGCGCAGAGAATCAAACCAATGATCTCACTGATAAGGGGTGTGCCCAGCCCTGTCTCCAACTACCTAGTAGTACAACAGTGCAAGTGGAAATATAATCAGGAGTGTACTTACATTATGTTGTTATCCCCCCTTGTCCCCTCCCCAATTAACACGCCCTTAATACACACACAACACAGCACTCAACAGCTAATTGTGTTAACCAAGGTCGTCCGACAACTTTCACGGGCGAGCTTGCTGATTGCCCTTGGGGAACGCTCCCACAAGAAACAAAATGTATACGCAAATACAAGACAACATCTAAGGGCTTCCTAAGACCAAAAGCTCCTCCAGACATAGAACCGCAACAAGCACAACTTGCTTCCTTATTATTGTGCTGCTGCTGCTGCAACAGCCAGGTCTCGAATGCTGGTGATGTCCTCGTAAGTTTGCGGATTCACTAGTAGGCTGCGCCCGAATTGCAAGGCACGTCGCTCACAGCCTGCCCGTACGCCTGGGTCCTCTATGGTGTTCATGTCTGCCACGTGCGCGATGCCGACCAAACGGCGCACCATGACAGCACCTGCAGCATGGGAAGGGACCCAAAAACGTCGTGACATTGTTTTCCTTCTTGGTTCTACCTCTTGTCACAGGAGCAGCACATAATGCATATGGTGATGGAGTTGATCTGTAGTTTTACCTGTTGTTTTCATTTCAATCGTTTCTAACAATGGGCACACAGCTACCTGGGCAAGCAGCTACCAAGCTGGCAAGCAGATGCAAAGCCAGAGCTGGAGTTGTAGGCCTACAATGCTGACGCGTGCAGTCCAAATAAGTCGACACATTCTTGAACAGGATTTTTTAAAAGGTCGTACACCTTGTCTGGTTTCTCTACAAAGCTGACACGTGCAGTTCAAATAATCCCACTACCTACCTGCGAACCCGACCGTATCAATCCATAGCTCCTTCATAAACGCTCTTTGACACAGGCGCAGCACCTCAGCTCCCTGCAATGTGGTTGTTATCCCCGCGTGAGTTTCGGATAACGACATCGTCCTTAGCTTAACGGAACTGCAAGCAAACACGCCCATTTTTCGAATTCTTGCAGGGCTTAGTGCGCTTTTTGAGCCAGTGTAAACCTTTAGCGCAACACTCACTTGAAAGACACATATGCACCTACAGCCTGCATTCAAATGCATGTGCACACACACACATATATATACGCACACACACGCATGCACACACATATACACACGCATACACACATACAAACACATACACACACGCACACGCGCACACGCGCACACACGTTCACACCTGAGCTGCACTCGTTCCGGCCAATACTTGAGGGCAGGCTGTATTCTCATGGACTTGCTTGGCAGCATGCTGGTCCCAGAGAGCGATGAACTTGCGCTCAAACCCTGACCAAGTTTCTACTATGCACTGGCGCAGCCACTCTGTGTACAGGTAAGGGACAGGGTGATGACCTCACTCTGAGCTGGCGTAAGTGTTCTAACATAATCTCTTCCCGCCCTTTCCCTAGGAGGAAAACGAATAACTTTTCCCTCCCCCCCTCCCCAAACATCGTAGCACCCCTTTTTATCCAGTACGCACAGACCAGACAGTGCACTCGGGTGTTTAAATCACAATCCGGCTTTGAGGTCATTTTACACCCTCGAGTGTGTGCATTTCTTACCAAGTATACCTGCCTAGCACTTCGTCGCTGTGCATACTGCAGTTGCTGCAGCACGCACGTGTATACTAGCCACAAGCCCCCAAACTCAAAAAAAATCCAACGTTGCTGCTGCACGTATTGCTCTGCTTGCTATGCAACACACACGCTGCACAGAGATGGGCATTGGACATGTCATATACGTGAAAAAAAATATACATAGCTGCTGTGACCGCGTTGCTCTGCAGGAAACGGTAATATTCACAAACCCTCACTACCTCGTTGCTGTGCGTACTGCTGCTGCTGCGCAGGCTTTGTCCGCTCGTGGCCGTGGGTGGCAAACAGCATGAGCAGCAAGTTTGCGTGGAACTTGCCCACGTCAAAGCCCATTGGGCCGTACATCGCAAACTCAGGATCAATCATCCACACGCCAGAGTCGTCTATCATGATGCTGCCTGTGGTGTGCGTGAGTGTATGTGCTTGCATGGATGGGTGTGCATGTCGTGTTTGTGTTACTTGTGTTGTGTACCTGTAGGTTTGTACGTACACTTTACGGACATGCCAAGACATGCTGCCTTTGATGCTGTGAAATGTATACAACATTACCGACCGTACAAAACAGGCTTCTTCGGCCATATTGTGTGCGCCACAAATGCTGGCCATGGAGAACATCATGAGATTGGTTGTGGGCAAATACAACTGTGTGCGCGTGTTGTGATTTGCGAGATGTAAAAGGGAAATGTTACACAAATTGCCGCAGGCACACACCCCCGCCACGGCGCAATAAATAATGTGGACGGCTTACCATGCTACTTTGATTCCTTTAAGGAACAGAAATGCACATTTGAACGGCCCTAAATGAGTACCTGTGTGCAAGTCTCCGTGCAGGAGCGCATCAGTCTTGCTGTGAAACTTGCGCTTCAAATCACAGATAGCTGCCCTGGCCTCAGCATCGTTCTGCGCATGCGTGATGCAGCGTGTGTGTGAATGTGAGTGTGCATAGGTAGACCTCATTGGTAAGCGCAAATTTGGACGGCTGCAGTGTAAAGAGATGCCGGGTGCTAAACGTTCAAGGGTAGGCACAAAGCTTCAGTCACTCAACGCCACACAAAGCTTCAGTCACTCAACGTCACACAAAGCTTCAATCACTCAACGTCACACAAAGCTTCAATCACTCAACGTCACACAAAGCTTCAGCCACTCAACGTCACACAAAACTTCACTCAACGTCACACAAAGCTTCAGTCACTCAACGTCACACAAAGCTTCAGTCACTCAACGTCACACAAAGCTTCAGTCACTCAACGCCACACAAAGCTTCAATCACTCAACGTCACACAGGTTGTAACTGCCATGGACATGCACTGAAGCTGGCAAATTTGTCAATGACACATGTGTGACCATATACATATACTTCCCCGTGCTTTGCATTTGATATAAATGTTTGGGCCATTGCTACATATATCCCGAGCTGGTGATAACAGAGATGCTGATTTTAGGTTACATTAATGGCATGCACAATACACACATGTTACACTACTCGTCAGCTCTCACACCTGCTGAGTCTCCACTCTCATTGTTTAAATCTACTCTTATTATTCATTATTCATTACAACTGTCATTATTACGCGTCCGCTCTCACACTTGCAGAGCCTCCACTCTTAAAGCCTCTACTCTTACGATAACCACCATTATTACGTGCCGGCTCTCACGATTGCTATTTAAAATGTCAATATTACGAGCCCACGCTCAAGCCTGCAGAGCCCCACACTCTACTATTTGAGCCCCCTCTCTCACAATATGTATTACTATCACTCGTCACCTCTCACACCTGCAAAGTCTCTACATCAGCATCCAGATGGGGGCGCGTATGCTGGTTATTGGGGTGCTGGATGTAGGGCTCTGTGAAGATGACAGCCTCCGTCAACTCACACATTTCAGGGTTGGTGAACTCGACCACGCGCCGCCTGAGACAAAAGGCACGTCACATAGAAACGCAGCGCCCTGACGACGCAATGCCAGAGTTTAAAGATCAAGGAATTGTTGCTTCAGTCCCTTTCTAGCTTCAAAATCACAGCAGTCAGGGGCTTACAAAATAGGATGAGAACTTTAACAGAGGGGGGGCACCGGCCGAAAATTATAATATGTTACTTTTGGCTTTTAAGGGGCAACCTTCCTTACATGCCACTCTGTTAATGAAACCCATATAGCATCCACCTAAAGTTATATAAGTTACCAGAGCATGTGCTCTGATTAAGACAAGCCACCCTGTGTACAAATTGACAGGACTGAATGACCATGTTGGACACCCGTACCCTAGTTTGGTGCTTTCCGTGGGAATTGAATGTAAATCTGCACATCTCGCCAACCACTACATCTAATCTCTCCACTTGTTGTGCAGCAATTTCTATTTCATACAAGGACTCCAAAACACCCAATACCATCCGAACTGGTACTCTGGCTTGTTAGATTTTGCACACGGGTGCTTGAGAAGTAAGGTTCACGCCGTGGAAAAATAGCACGTGCCCCTTATTGATGCTTTTAAATCTTAGCTGCTTTGACATTGATACTGAGCTAAATGGGGCAACAAGGGGGTGCATACCCTAGAAAATTTCAGAATGCCTATTTTGGGCCTCAGTATCCCCTCCAAAACTTCTAACGGTACCGAATTAGCACTTTGTTACGCTGTCAAATCTCCACCACACCGCCACTAGACTCTGCTAATTGCACTTGAGTATGTATATACTCTCCCTCTCTCTCTCTATCTCTCTCTCTCTCTCTCCCGCTCTCCCTCTCTCTCTCTCTCTCTCTCTCTCTCTCTCTCTCTCTCTCTCTCTCTCTCTCTCTCTCTCTCTCTCTCTCTCCATCCATCCATCCCTCCCTCCCTCTCTCTCTCTCTCTCTCTCTCTCTCTCTCTCTCTCTCTCTCTCTCAACGAGCACACAACACAGCGTAAGCACAGCACCACGCTTTCAGCCTTGGTCAAAAAGATTGGGCCTGCAACCATACCAGAACATGCCAAGGTCTTATAGGGTCCAAACACACTTACTTAGCAAGCAACCAAAACCCGGCGTAACAAGGGAGAGGCTACATTAGGTTTGGGCAATTGTACACAAAAGGAAGTAACATGCAGCAAAATGTTAGTTAGAAGGACCAGGATGCGTGCTCCACTGCCTGAGTGTGCGCGAGTGCATGTTCTAAAAGTAGTGTTGGACTATGTACACCCTACACCTAGCGTGCATGTGCATGGCGTGGCGGCAAGCAGCAGCACAGTCAGTAGTTAACCGCGGAAAATACCTTGATCTTTTTGATTGCTTTTTTTGTTGGGATCTATTGGTTGAGCAGCCATGCCAGGCTGGAGGCCTTTGTAATTCAAACTAAACTAAACTAAACTTGAATACCTTGATACACTAAAGTTTTGGGCTCAAAGTTTCGGGCTGCTGCACTGATATGGTCCATGGTCAGGCCAGACACTTTGGAGTCGCGGGCTCAAATTCGCCTGGTAGCGTGAGTACTTTGCTGTCCGACAGCAACTCTCCATTTCAATAATTCATAGTTGTGATGTTATGACCGCTTGCGTAGAATTGTTTTGGGGAGGTTGCTCGTAAGAATGTTGAGAAGCAGCACCCACAAAAGGAGCACGTGCCCTTAAAACAAGCGGGGCGCCCCGGCATGAGAAAATGAGAGAACACGGAGTTCTAAAGGGCACTTGGGGTTTAGAAAATGTGACAGCGCAGAGTTCCAGCTCTGTCTTGTCACATTTTCTGAACCCTAAGTGCCCTTTGCAACAAGCAGGTGCTGACGAAATGAGGCCCACCTGAACACCTTGGCATCCAGTGCTAGGGAGGAGGTCTTGAACAGGTTGTGGGCCATGAATGTAGACATTGCCTCAGCCAGGTGCGGGTAGATGAGGCCCTGCGAACAAAGGGAGCGTAACACAATGCAAACAGTGGAAGCAGGTTGGTGGGCCATAATGTGGACGGTGCCTCAGCCAGGTGCGGGTATAGATGAGGCCCTGCGAACGGAGAGAATGAAGAATAATGCAGTGAATAATACCTGGTTGTGGGCCATGAGTGTGGGTGGACAGTGCCTCAGCCAGGTGCAGGTAGGTGAAGTCCTGCGTACTAAGTAAGGGGAAAATAACGCAGAGTACCATTACTAGTGGCACGGATATGGATAGGTTGTTGCTTTCTGCTCTGCCCCCTGAATGGAGAGAGCCAAACAACATCTCAACGAGCTAACCCCTCCCCCCCCCCGAAAAGAAGGATGAGGGAGCTTGAATGAGTAGACACCACAGGTCGACATTTTTAGCTTTGATGTTGATATGCACACACACAGACACACACACACACGTTCACACGTACACACACACACACAAACACACAAACACACACAGGCGTGAATGCGTGTCTGGCGTGCTATCATAGCTTGAGCGCCGAATAGCATCTGCACACTGCACACATACGCTTCCCTTGCACAGGAAGATAGGCAGCATTGGCAGACACGCACATCTGGCACTTGGACGCGTATGCAGAAATGTGGCAGAAAGGGAAGAGCCACACGACACTCTGTTGACGCAGGCAGGCCCTCGAACAGGACCGAGAAAACTGACGACAGGGGAGGCTTCACTAGTTCACAGCATGATATCAAAGTAGATACACTCAATAGAAATATGCTTCGATACAAATGCACCTTTATAGAAGACAACTCCACACCTAGCCCAGCCAGCCCTTGCTAAGGATGGAAGACGGTGTTAGGCTTTGCGCGTGTACAACAAGGCACAAGCACAACACCATAATACACACATAAACACATAAATAGTCCACGCCACGTGCTCACCTGGCACAGGCCCTTGCGCACGACTGATGACTGCAGGAGCCTTAATAGCTTATTTGACGTACGACTAGGTCAAAACAGGTCAGGAACACACATATTCACACACACACACACCAGACGCTCACCTGGCACAGGCCCTTGCGCAGGATGATGGCAGGGGGCTTGATGTACTGCATAACAATGAGGGCCATGGTGGAGTCGTAGCAGTACAAGGCGGGCACATGCTGCGGCGTGTGCAGGGCCTCATCTGCCAGGGCAGTGCCCTCAAGCCGCATGCGGTCCTGTGTGTATGTGTGTGTACATGCATGTGTGCGCGTGTGTACATGCACGTGTACGTGCGTGAATGCAAGTGTCTGAGTTTACATCTAGATGTAAGTGCAGGTTTTACTTTCCTGAAACTGTGCCCACCAGTTGTGTGCACTTCTGTGTGTGTGTGCGGGTGTGTGTGCGGGTGTGCGGGTGTGCGGGTGTGCACCTGTGTTTGTGCCTACCTCAAAGTCCCTGATGAGCACCAACCTTGCATAATGGCGTGCACGCACACCTAATTTAGGCCAGCCAGCCACCATGACCCCCTCAACACCTTCAATTGGTCAGATCTGTCGTTTGAAATGGTAAAAGCACAAAAGCACACCTGAGTCAGGGGCCACGACTCCCCCACGCATCTAATGTATGGCAAGCTCTGTTTGATGGCCACCCCGCCCACTGGTCCTTCCACGATGAACACAAAATTGATGTTCCCGTCCCCGACCTGCGGATGGGTACGCCATGCGCACACGTTTGTTAAAAGTAAAGACTGGATGAAAACGCAAACCGTGCTCTCCAAATTAAAAGAAGTTGATGTTCCTGTCCCTAACCTGTGGATGGATGTGTCATGCGCACACGTTCTCATTAAGGGAAGGCTGGATAAAAAGGCCAGCAATGCTACGTTAAGATGCCATACATGGTCAAATTTGATCCACACAACCACAGGAGCACTGCCACTTCCACAGACACACACAACTATCTACACATGCGCACGCACCTCCTCACAGCTTTCACACAGCCAGTGGCCCTCTGCACATGCACAGGGATGCACATACTGCCACGTAGCTGCACAAAACATTTCCGGCGCAACCAAAAGTGAAAATTTGCATCGAGATCTGAACCAGCGTGCAGTGACAAAAAACATTTACACCGGCAGTGGAAACCGACCCTCACATTATTTGAGAAGAAGTGGCCATCTTAATACCAGTTAACTTAACACTCCTCGACCGCAGAGAGGGAAACGGAGTAAAAGAAATGCCCCAGGCTAATACTCACAGTAGCCAGAGCCCTACAACACCAGCGTTAGCAGCTGCACAGGACACAGGCATTATCACATGGCTGCAGCTGTCCAGATCCGTACAAACCACATACAACATGTCTGTTAGGTAACATACCTGGTGCTTACGCAGCGCTTTGAGCACTAGATATTCTCAACCTGCGCAGCGGTCTTGTCACTCTGGCCGTCCCTGCTTCGTTGCTTTCTCACATCCAGCACAGACACAGCTCACCTCCGCAGAAAGACAAACCTC
>Ga0307974_1002650_pt1 | contig 12738 bp, 16 predicted proteins | sample OrgLakmetagen784_FD_201812 | JGI IMG/M metagenome (GOLD analysis project Ga0307974, IMG submission 201812) | Saline water microbial communities from Organic Lake, Antarctica - #784 | ecosystem: Environmental > Aquatic > Non-marine Saline and Alkaline > Saline | place: Antarctica: Organic Lake... | reverse complement strand
CAACAAGTGCCAACAAGCCCCCAACCACTCCACCGTTTTGGGACCTGAAAGTTGCGCAGAATAGCTTAGTTTTTTACATGTCTAAAAAAAAGCAGACAGAAAGACCCAGTGCATACAGCGCATTACACGAATGCGCCGTATGACACATCCCTGTTGATTCATGTACCTTTCCTGAACATCCACACACCATTACCCTTACCCAAACGTACCTCTGCACTCCTCCGACCAGCTTGTCCTCACAAAGGATACGAAGAAGAAGCAGAGTCAACACCGTTACCCTTACCCAAACGTACCTCTGCACTCCTCCGACCAGCTTGTCCTCACAAAGGATACGAGGAAGTAGCAGAGTAAACACCATTACCCTTACCCAAACGTACCTCTGCACTCCTCCGACCAGCTTGTCCTCACACAGGATACGAAGAAGTAGCAGAGTCAGGAACGGTACTGATGCTCCAAGTGCCTCCTGCTTCTACACAGATTGAGGACACACACAGTGTATGTGAATAAAATAATGCATCGAGAGCCGTGGTGGTGTTGCTGTTGTTTAGGGCTCCGGCACTTCCACTTTTTCTCCTCTTTACAGGCACAACCACTCGCCCCTGAGGTTGGCCAAGGACGTACACACAAACACCAGACATGACAGTGCATTTGGAAACCTACCCGCTAAAAATACCGCACACCCACCCTAAACACTTACATGCTTACATTTCTGGCCCACGCCACACACACTCTGAACGCCACACACATCCTACCTGGGTTGGGGCGTATGGTTCTGGCCCACGCAACACTCACTCCCTACCTGTTGCTCCTCTGGGCTCATTTTTGATGGGCCCTTTTTGGCAGCCTCGGGGGCTGGCACCGGCAGACCTAGGTCATCTTTTAGCAATCGTGACAGCTCGGGGGAAGCCCAGGGCTCCGCAGCCTCGCTCACTCTGCGCCACTCATCCGCCTGAGAGATGTGTGTATAAAGAAGAGCTAATTACCTCAGCAGCTTTACTCACTCTGCGCCACTCATCCGCCTGAGAGGTGTGTGTACCAAAATTAGTTTTTATGTTTTCAGAGCCTTGCTTTTATCTCCACCACTCATCCACCTGAGAGATGTGTGTATATTAAGATGAGCTTTTATAACCTCCGCAGCCTTGCTCACTCTGCGCCACTCATCTGCCTGAGAGGTGTGTGCATCATAATTAGTTTTCATGTTTCCAGGGCCTTGCTTTATCTCCACCACTCATCCGCCTGAGAGATGTGTGTATATTAAGATGAGCTTTTATAACCTCGGCAGCCTCGTTCACTCTGCGCCACTCATCCGCCTGAGAGGTGTGTGTATGATGCCAAGCTTTTAGACACCCAGGGCGTCATTGAAGGTCCAGCCTTGGCAATACACACCCTGTGTGCTGATGTGCCGATCATCTGCCTTGAAAGAAAAAGGGCTTAGAACAAGTAATAGGAAAAAAGCTCCTGGAGTGCATCAAGGTCAAGGTACAATTGCCGCACACACACACACAAACACACTCTCTCTTTCTCTCTCTCTCTCTCTCTCTCTCTCTCTCTCTCTCTCTCTCTCTCTCTCTCTCTCTCTCTCTCTCTCTCTCTCTCTCTCTCACACACACACACACACACACACAAACACACACACACACACAAAGCCTGCGTGCTAGTTGGCAGAGAGTTGATTGCAGGGAATTCACAATGGTATATCTCCATAACAGGTCAGGCATGCATGCTCATGAAGGGTATTCAAGCCTTTTGTCTGCCCGCACAATTTGAGGTCAGCTTAAGTGCAAATGTGCATGCATTTTCGTGTGTGCTTGTATGCGTGATTTATCTCTATCCTGGGCTTCTTGCAATTTAGGAGCTCGTTTGTAAGTGTGTTGGAGTGCGTGTGTGTTTATGTGTGTATCTATGTTTGTGTGTGTGCGCGTGTAAGTGCACCATTCATACCTTAGCTTTCATACAACCCAAGAGCTTGTTATCTGGGAAGTACTTGGCCGCTGAGGCCTGAAGGTCCCTCAGGGCAGCCCATCCATTGGGGCTGAGCCAACGCATCATCGCAGGCTGTGGCTTGTCTGAGAGTTGGGCTCCTGTTAGTTTGATACGTGTAAATTGCGCGCGCTGCAGTTTTAGAAGATGAAATGGCATGCACGCTGGGGTTGGAGCCAGCGCACGCTGCAGTTTTAGAAGATAAAATGGCATGCACGCTGGGGGTAGAGCCAGCACAGGACTAATTTATTTAGATTTATTGCTGCATACCCGAAATTTGGAACAAACGTACGTTCACATTGTATGAGAAGCAGACATTTTTAGAAAAGTAGATCAAGCACTAGCTTAAACATGATAACAAATATACCTGCAGCAGAACCTCGCAGCAGCAAGCCCCACAAGCCAGGATGGATGATGCCTGCATCACGCTGGATGGCTGAGGCAATGAGGAAAGAGAAGATGCCCTTGTGGGCTTCGAACAGCCCACGGCACACCTGCAGTTATGACATAATGCAGAGATGGATGATGCCTGCATCATGCTGGATGGCTGAGGCTGCAAGGAAGGAGAAGATGCCCTTGTGGGCTTCGAACAGCCCACGGCACACCTGCAGTTATGACGTAATGCAGAGATGGATGATGCCTGCATCATGCTGGATGGCTAAGGCTGCAAGGAAGGAGAAGATGCCCTTGTTGGCTTCAAACAGCCCACGGAACACCTGCAGTTATGACGTAATGCAGAGATGGATGATGCCTGCATCACGCTGGATGGCTAAGGCTACAAGGAAGGAGAAGATGCCCTTGTGGGCTTCCATGTAGCCTGGCGTGCATGTAGCCGGCACATCTACAAGTATGACATTATGACATAATGCAGAGAAATGGACAGAGGTTTAGAGGTTAGGAACCTAGAATAGAGGTTAGGAACCTAGAGGTTAGGAACCTGACATGCAACAAGAGTATGAGCCTAGCCATTTAAGGAGGGAGGAATGGGCCAGACATGCAACAAGAGTAGGAAGCCTAAGCCATGTAAGGAGGCAGAAAATGCAGCACAAGCACATGTTAAACCTTTAGGAAACTTGTCGGTCCATTCCTGATCTGCATCAATGTTTTGGCACAGGAAAAATACCGAACTGTTATGACTGAAAGTGCAAGGAGGATTGTGTGAGTCGAAGCATGTTGCAAAGCGTCATAGCAACACTCATTTACTAAGCAGACGTTGCAAACAGATGTTGCAAGGCGTCACAGTAGCGCTCATTTACTAAGGAGATATCATTTACTGAACAGATGTTGCAAAGCGTCGTGGTAACACACATTTACTTAACAGACGTTGCAAACAGATGTTGCAAGGCGTCACAGGAGCGCGCATTTACTAAACAGACGTTGCAAACAGATGTTGCAAAGCGTCACGGTAATAATCATTTATAAAACCGATCAACCCAAATTAAAGAAGGACACATAAATGTCTTGATCTATTGAGCCAGAAGGAGAAAGCTGTGCCCGCATATGGCATCCTTGCAAACCTTGACCCAGGAAAGAATACACCGACCAAAAAGACTTGGCTTGGTCTATTCACGAATTACATGTTGTTGCACACTGCGATGTATATGAGCAGCATGCTTTCTCAGACACAAATACGCACGCCACGTCGTGTACCCACCATTTTGTACATGAACTCTGTGATGTAATTCAGCAGCGAGTTCAAGCGGGTGGGTAAGTCTTCGGAGGGTGGTGCCGCACTAATGCACTGGCTGAACAGGCTTGCAAAGTAGGCGAGGGAATACTGGTACATGGGGTCAATGCCCGCCTGCAAGCATAATAACAACACCATACATGGTTTGTGGCTGAACAGGCTTGCAAAGTAGGCGAGGGAATACTGGTACATGGGGTCAATGCCCGCCTGCAGACAGAATGACAACTCAGGAAATGGCTTCATGGTTGAGTGTGCGTGTGTGCGTGTGTGTGTGTGCATGTGTGTGTCACCTCTGTGTTCATTACTGCATGCGCGTGCCTGTCCAGCCATCATAACCTATGGATAGAATGAACAGCAGAAAGAACCATGTCTTAGTAAGAATCTAGTTTTATACACATATTCACAAAGACCCACCAGCTCAGCAATCACGAAGTACAGGATGGAGCCTCGAATGGGCACTGCCCTGTAAACTTCACGCGCTGCGTTGATGGCGCGCTCTGTGTCCTCTGCTTCTCGCACACGTGCATTAATTTGACCTGCGTGAAGTTGAACCATTCCGACCATTCCGGTTTCAGGGTGGAACGTGTCAATTTGCAGAACTGATGACGGCATGAACTGGGCCTCCTGCCTTCTTCACGTGTGCCTTGGCATGCCTTCACTTCAATCGCAAATAGGGTTGGCCAGCACCGCATATATGCACCGTATACGACCGTACATTTGGTGATTCCCCTGGTAGAAATTCTGTATTTACACCACGGCTGTATACACTGTTATAGATATATATATATATATAGCCACATATCAGTATATGTATATCACAATTCCCATATATCGGCCGTACATCGTTGTAGCCATACATCCGTTTGGGGTTTCACATGAAGTGGCTGTTGCATCAAATGCAAGACATGCTCCAACAAGCAAACACTTATCGGCAGGCTGGACAGAAATGCGACAAACTTAAAGCACACATAGCATGCTTACCGCTTGTAGTCTTTGACGTGTTGAGCACATTAATGAGCACCTCGTCATCTAAGATGTTGCCCTCAGACTCTCGAAGTAACTTGAGAACCTGTGTGTGTGTGTGTGAACGTGCGTGTGTGTGTGTGTGTGTATGTGTGTGTGCATGTGCGTGTGTGCATTGTGCATATGTGCGTGCGTGTGTGTGCATGTGTTTGTGCGTGCGTGTGCATTTGTGCGTGTGTGTGTGTGTTTATGTGTGTGTGTGAGCGTGTATTTGTGTGCATTTTGTGTGCATATGCAAGGAGGAGGCTCAATTCTACACTGATTAGCACTCCCCTACGACACACACGGCTCACGGCAATTGCACAGAAGGAGGCTCAAATCTACACTGATTAGCACTTCCCTGCTTCATTACCGCGGCTGCTGGCACCAGACTTGCCCGTTAAATGATCCTCGACAAGGAATTTATAGTGTACTTGAAGGGATAAATAATGTACTCATGGCACTTGCGCAGACGAAGACTCGGTTCCACTACTTCCTCTCGCGCTTTATGACCAGATTCTTTACCACCACCTGACTGGAACAATGTGAAGCACTGACCCCAAAGGCACAACACTCGCTACAAATCATCAGCCATTCTAAGCCCCAAAACATGTTACTGTATCCGTTATTGATCACCATCAAAATTATTACATTTGATGTTAGATAACATTTTGCACTTATCCCATCCCTCCATCAAAACCCACACCCACTCCTACACCCACCCAACCATGCATCCAAACCCACACCCACTCCTACACCCACCCACCCATGCATCCAAACACGCCCCTACCTCCACCTTCGAATCCATCCACCTTCATGTTACACGATCCAAACTTACCTTGTCCTCCAACTCTGCAAGCTGGCGCTTGTCATTAGAAATGGACACCACCAAGCGGTCTTTGAGCTCCTCAAGCTCTGGACGCTCTTTGCGCACCACATCTCCCAGCAGCTGGTCTTCCAAACCCTGCGTGGTGGTAAACGCAACACACTGTCGTGTCGTGACCGGTGCATCATACTTCTTTCTGGTTGCTCTTTGCACACCACATCTCCCAGCAGCTGGACCTCCATGCCCAAAAACTACAACATGCATTGCTGAGAATGGCGTTCTCAATCACAAAAAGATGTTTTGGGAAAACTTCTTTGCTTCTGCCGTGACGGAGCACGTACCTTTTCCTTTGCATGTGACTGTGAAGCGGCTGAAACACATCACACACACACACACACACACACATCATAGCATGCACAATTTGTCCTCCACGTGACTGTGCAAAAGCTGAAGCTTATTATAGCACGTACTACTTGCCTTTCGTGTGACTGTGAAGTTGCCTTTTGTGTGACTGTGAACTTGCCTTCCGTGTGACCGTGAAGTTGATGAGGTTGACCTTGATGCACACTTCTGGCAGGTAGTGGGGGTTAGGCAGCTTGGTGGTCATATAGAAGCGGAACTGCGGGTCGTAATCAACATCTGTGTCCCCTAAGCGGATGAGGTTGCGAGTGCCTGCAAGAGAGAAAGCAGTGAGGGTAATATATGTGTCCCTTAGGTAAATGAGGTAGCGAGTGCCTGCAGAAGAGGAAGACGTGAGGGTGATGTATGTGTCCCTTAGGAATATAATTAGTACATGAGGATGCAATTGCCTGCAAGAAAGAAAACAGTGATGGTAATATGTGCGTCCCCATTGGGGATGAGGTTGCGAGTGCCTGCAAAAGAAGAAGACGTGAGGGTAATATATGTGTCCCTTCGGTAAATGAGGTTGCAATTGCCTGCAAGAAAGAAAACTGAAATGGTAATATGTGCGTCTCCATTGGGGATGAGGTTGCGAGTGCCTGCAAAAGAAGAAGACGTGAGGGCGATATATGTGTCCCTTCGGTAAATGCGGTTGCAATTGCCTGCAAGAAAAAAAACAGTGATGGTAATATGTGCGTCCCCATTGGGGATGAGGTTGCGAGTGCCTGCAAGAGAGAAAGCAATGAGGGTAATATATGTTTCCCTTAAGAATATGAGGTTGCGAGCGCCTGCAAGAAACAAAAGAAAAAGGGCAACACAACACTTGGAATCTTGAAGTCAGTCAAAATTTATTTCACCAAGGCAAGCCTCAAAGGTCACACGTGCAACACAATGCCAGTTTTGAAAGGCCAAGTCATGCTGCATCTTCTGCAAGCAAAGTCTATGATGAAGGTAGCGTTGGGCTTGATGACAACTGCATTGCATTTCAGTTTCTTGACAATTGCATTGCATTTCAGTTTCAACGTTCGCAGTGCAGCACCCACACCCACGCGCACCCGCTCCCAGCCACGCCCATACAGACATCCACCAACCTTGCATGAATGTGAGTTTGAGCAAAATGGGGTCCAGGGCAGGCTCCAAGCTCTCTCCCACGTCCTCCAAAAGAACCGAGCTGCCCACACGCACACAATTCTCAAGGGTGCGCAGAATGTTAGCATCGCTCACACGTAGGCAGCGCAGACCGTTCTTGCTTTCCATCGCTTTCACCCATCTGCATGGGATTAACGGAGTCGAGGGAAATTGTGAGGGTGTAGGCTCAATTGTTTCCCTCTCTGCTGTGAGGAAGGTAGGAAATAACGGATCATATTAAGCTCTTTATGGCTAACTAGACCTTGAAGCCAGGCACAAAATAAAAAATAAAGGATGCGGCCAAGCAGTAGTTCCTACTGCGTAAGCCGTTTAAATGCATCCCACTTTCTTGGCAGATCACATAAATCGTACACTGGACACGCTAATGAGAGCCAGGGGTTGCAACACGTACATGCACTCATGACGAGCATCACATGGTGGCAGCATCGATAAAAATTCACTTACTGGTTGATCACGTGATTCTGCTGGTTGATCACGTGATTCTTACACTGGACTCGCTATTGAGAGCCACAGGTTAAAAAACGTACATGCAGCCTCACTTACTTCCCAGTCCATGCTGGAATAACAGTTTTCTATTGCTCAGCCTCGTCAGCCCAGCCCGGCCCACCAAGCCATTACATCTCAAAACACACACAACTAGATGCAAACAGCCATGCATGATTTCTCCCTGGCATTCGCTGAAACCGAGTACGCCCACCTGTTGGCTTGGTCTTGTGGGTCCACCATCAAAGGCCAACGTGAGCCGCGGGTCACAAGAATACCATTGTCTATGGACAGAGAGTCTGTGGGAAGGCCTTGCAGGTTCCATTCACGGATCTGTGAGTGGTGAAATTTCCAGGACGCCACATTTGTGTGCAACTTGCGGTGCAAATGCCTGGCACACATGCACTACACAGCTGTGCATACGATGATATGTGCAAGCTGTACGTGTAACGGTTTGGGGATGTGCAATATTAATTGAAATTGTTAAATGACACAATTTGCCTGTCATGCATGCACCAGACAGCTGTGCATACAATGATATGTGCAAGCTGTACGTGTAACAGTTTGGCGATGCGCAATATTAACTGAAATTGTTAAATGACACAATTTGCCTGTCATGCATGCACCAGACAGCTGTGCATACAATGATTTGTGCAAGCTGTACGTGTATCGGTTTGGGGATGTGCAATATTAATTGAAATTGTTAAATGACACAATTTGCCTGTCATACATGCACCAGACAGCTGTGCATACGATGGTATGTGCAAGCTGTACGTGTATCGGTTTGGGGATGTGCAATATTAATTGAAATTGCTACATGACACAATTTGCCTGTCATACATGCACCAGACAGCTGTGCATACAATGATATGTGCAAGCTGTACGTGCAAGTATTCGGGGATGTGCAAATTCCATTGAGAATGTCAAACGGCACAATTTGTAGATGATCAAAGGTCGAATTTACAGATCATGGCAGACTGACTTTGATGAGTTTGACAGTGGCTTATCTGCAAGTATGACCACAACTTCAGCCACATTCCAGAATCGGCAGACCAATTTTTTGCACATCATATACAAGCGAGTGGTGAGATCCACATAGTGCGATTCCTTTAAACATCATGTACAAGCAAGTGGTCAGATCAACATGGTGCGATCCCTCTGCACATCATGCACAAGCAAGTGGTGGTGAACGCTTGGCACACCATGCACAAGCAAATGGTGGTGAACGCTTAGCACACCATGCACAAGCAAGTGGTGGTGAACGCTTAGCACACCATGCACAAGCAAGTGGTGGTAAACGCTTAGCACATCGTGCACAAGCAAGTGGTGGTAAACGCTTAGCACATCGTGCACAAGCAAGTGGTGGTAAACGCTTAGCACACCGTGCACGAGCAAGTGGTGGTAAACGCTTAGCACATCACGCACAAGCAAGTGTTTAGGTTTAAGCGGTACCTCTCCCGTCCATTGCGCACCCCGTTGAGGACCTACTTCCACAGATGATGACAGTGTGTTGAGTGTCTGTGGACACTGTCTATCGACAGACACTCAACACTTTGTGTCGATCGACACAGTCTTGAGTGTCGGTGGACACTGTCGACAGATAATGATCGACAGGGTAAGTCTACCTCTACAGATGTTGACAGTGTGTCGAGGACCTACCTCCACAGATGTCGACAGTGTGGCTTGTAACGAAAAGTTCTCAGACACAGGAATGTCTCGCTCTGCACAGCTCTTGACCCAGCCCTTGATGAGGGCGTTGCGATAAGGGCCTGTCAGGGCGATAACGTGCACATGCTCGTGTGTGTAGGCGTGTACATAAAACATGAGTTATTGAGTAAGGCAGTTGGAGCTCACAAAGAAGTCAGGTTATTGAAATTAAAATACAATTGGCAAAGCAGGTGCACACCAGTGAGGTGCACACAGGAGTGTGAAATGCACACCAGTGAGGTGCACACAGGAGTGTGAAATGCACACCAGTGAGGTGCACACAGGAGTGTGAAATGCACACCAGTGAGGTGCACACCAGTGAGGTGCACACAGGAGTGTGAAATGCACACCAGTGAGGTGTACACAGAAGTGTGAAATGCACACCAGTGAGGTGCACACCAGTGAGGTGCACACAGGAGTGTGAAATGCACACAGGAGTGTGAATTGCACACCAGTGAGGTGCACACCGGAAATGGAGGTACAACTCCTTGCAACATCATACAACAGAGATCAAAACATGGTTACAATTCCTTACAAGCCCTTAGAGCCAACTGCTATGAACAACACCTGTAAAGGCGCCGGTATAGCTGATGCAAGCAGCGGAGAGGAACACATCCCCAACCAGCAGCAGCATCTTGTCCCCTAGGTCTTCTGCCGTAGATCTCCACCTCACACTCTCATCGCCTAAAGCCATGAGTGTGTACTCCCAATGTAAGTGTGATGTAAAACACGTGTATGATGTTCACACAGACTGACACAGAAGAGGTGCTGTGGCGCATGTGATGTGATGTGATGCGATGTGAAACCCATGAATGATGTATGAAGTGCTGTGGCGCATGTGATGTGATGTGATGTGATGTGATGTGAAACCCGTGAATGATGTATGAAGTGCTGTGGCGCATGTGATGTGATGTGATGTGATGTGATGTGAAACCCGTGAATGATGTATGAAGTGCTATGGTGCATGTGATGTGATGTGATGTGATGTGAAACCCGTGAATGATGTATGAAGTGCTGTGGCGCATGTGATGTGATGTGATGTGATCTGAAACACGTGAATGATGTATGAAGCGCTGTGGCGCATGTGATGTGATGTGATGCGATGTGAAACCCGTGAATGATGTATGTGGTGCTGTGGCGCATGTGATGTGATGTGATGTGATCTGATCTGATCTGAAACACGTGTATGATGTATGAGTTGCTGTGGCGCAGAGCAAACCTTTTCCTGTAAGCCCAAACGACCAAATTGCTGTTGCTGTTGGCTTGTATTGGAGCACAAGTTGAAACACACCTAGTAATGAGCTCAACTACAATCCAAATGCTTTCACAGAAGTGCTGCCTGAGCCTCTACTAATGTTTGGTTATGTGCGCCTGCTGAGACTTAGCTTCAGCCAAAAGCATTCCATCAATCTATTGTGCTGCTGAGACTCAGATTCAGCCAAACCCATTCAACACTGGTAGTGCACTGCTAAGACCTAGCTTCAGCCAAAGCCATTCAATCAATTTAGTGTGCTGCTGAGACTTAGCCACACGCCTCAGATGTTTGAACTGAACTACTGCCTGAGCCTCTACCAAAGCCTGAGCCTCTACTAAAGCCTAAGCTTCTATAACAAAGCCTCTACCAAAGCCTGAGCCTGAGCCTCTACCAAAGCCTCTACCAGAGCCTCTATCAAAGCCTGAGCCTCTATCAAAGCCTGAGCCTCTACCAAAGCATGAGCCTCAACCAAGCCTGAGCCTCTACCAAAGCCTAAGCCTCTATACCAAAGCCTGAGCCTCTACCAAAGCCTAAGCCTCTATACCAAAGCCTGAGCCTCTACCAAAGCCTGAGCTTCTATACCAGAGCCTCTACCAAAACCTGAGCCTCTATAACATGGCCTCCATCAAAGCCTCTACCAAAGCCTCTACCAGAGCCTCTACCAAAGCCCAAGCTTCTACCAGAGCCTCTACCACAGCCTAAGCCTCTACCAAAGCCTCTACCAAAGCCTAGGCCTCTATACCAAGCCTCTACCAGAGCCTGATACTGTGGCCCTGGTCATTCTGAACCTAGCAGGCCCACAGCCTCAGAAAAAAGGCATCAAGTTTACCTAGCGCGCTAATGAGCTTGGCTGCACGCCCCAGACGCTTTGCACTCAAGTCAGCCTGGTGCTGCAAGCTGGCCAGCTCAGCCTGCGTGGTCTCTAGATTCTTCTGCAGGCTGTCCACCTAAAATGCACGTACTGTGGAGTATGGTTTGTATGATACATGCATGCATTTGGGCGTGATGCGCATGTGAGCAGCTTCATATCAGTGTCTGCTACCTTTGTGTGTGTGTGAGTGTATGTATGTGTGTGTGTGTGTGTATGAGTGTGGGTGCGTTTTAAGTTAATTTTAGTTCAAACTGTTAGCATTGTCAAATGCAATGTACAAGCAGACCCTCTCTGATACATGACTGTTGTGTGCTTTGACTCACTGATACGTGACTATAGTGTGCTCACTGATACATGAATATTGTGCACTCACTGATACATGGCTGTTGTGTGCTTGACTGCACCTCACTGATACATGACTATTGCTTGCCCATGATTCCATGGAACACATGGTGCTATAGTGACTTGTCCTTGATACCTATGGCACACTTGGGTCCGTAGTGACTTGTCCTTGGTTCTTATGGTACACTTGGTGCCGTAGTGACTGCTTGTCCTTGGTTATGGTTCACTTGGTGCCGTATTGACTTGTCCTTGGTTCTTATGGTACACTTGGTGCCATAGTGACTTATGGCTAATGGTACACTTGGTGCCCATGATACCTATGGCACACATGGTGCCGTAGTAACTTGTCCTTAATACCTATGGTACACTTGGTGCTATAGTGACTTGTCCTTGGTTCTTATGGTACACTTGGTGCCATAGTGACTGCTTGTCCTTGGTTATGATTCGCTTGGTGCTGTAGTAACTTGTCCTTGGTTCTTATGGTACTGGGTGCCGTAGTGACTGCTTGTCCTTGGTTATGATTCACTTGGTGCCGTAGTGACTTGTCCTTGGTTCTTATGGTACACTTGGTGCCATAGTGACATATGGCTAATGGTTCACTTGCTTGCCCATGATACCTATGGCACACATGGTGCTATTGTGACTCGATCTTGGTTCTTATGGTACTGGATGCCATAGTGACTGCTTGCCCTTGATCGACGTGCGTGTAGCAATTTTCAGTGCCTGGATAAATTCAATTTCTGCAGTGCCCAAGAAGACCGTATATGTAGTCGCTGTACTTGTGAAAGGAAGCTTTGGTAGGTGAGCTAATTGGCCTACGCACCTTTTTCTCAATTTGCTGCAGCTGGTGTTGTTTGGCAGCAAACGCAGCATTCATTGCGTCCAGTGCAGTTTGGGCAGAGCGGAGGCGCAGACGCTTGGGCTCAACGACCTGAGGAATTGGCCAGCATGTAAATGTTTTATATCGGAACACACAAGTATTTTGATTGGGGGAAGTGTTTAAAGCGTACGTACGTTTTAGGTGGGGTTATTTGGGG
>Ga0307974_1002646_pt1 | contig 12743 bp, 14 predicted proteins | sample OrgLakmetagen784_FD_201812 | JGI IMG/M metagenome (GOLD analysis project Ga0307974, IMG submission 201812) | Saline water microbial communities from Organic Lake, Antarctica - #784 | ecosystem: Environmental > Aquatic > Non-marine Saline and Alkaline > Saline | place: Antarctica: Organic Lake... | reverse complement strand
CCTTTCAGTGGCGTTGCAGCAGCTTGTTTTAAGCAAGCATTGCCAGTGGTAGGTACGGTTGCAGACGTCACAGATGTACATGTCTTTAAAAGGTGGGGAGAGGTCTGGAGATTCAAGTCCTAGATGGAAGGAGCATAATTCACAGCTTGCGCACTTAATTTGGCTCCGGGCAATAGTCTTACTCGAATTGGGCACTAGTCCAACTGATGTAAAGAAGGGAAGGGCCCAACTTTCAATATTCATGGGGGCAAAGTAAGTGTGGTATTGTTTCTGTCTTAGGGGTGTATCATCTCTGTCTCTTTTCTTGGGGGTGAAGAACCTCCAATTATCTATGTGCAAGATGTCCATATCATCATAGTAGAGTGTGTTGATGGCCTCTGTGGGTGTCGTTGAAAAATTGAAAAAGCCTTATTTTTCTTGTACGTCCAGAGTTCTTATTGAATATGCGTGGTGCGCAAGGGGGTCAGGTTTAGGCTAGGAAGGTTATGGGGTATATCGAGGATCTCACATCTTCTTTTCCCTTGGGGTCTGCGCTGTGATGATGGTGCTGGGCGGTCTGCAATCTCAAAGGTTGGGTTGTTGTGTATCTGGTGAGTTCTTGGGTTGATGATATTGATATGCTGAGTGGGAGGAGTGGTTATTTGTGTGAACGCTTGTGTTGCATGGTGGTTGTGGCTAGTGATTTGCGAGCTTGTGGTGCGTTTGTTTGGCTGACTGTTTGTAGGTTGTTCAGTACGCTGAATTATTATTTGTGAGTTTAATGCAACATTATCTATGATATGAAACATGGGCGTATGTGACTCACATGACTCAGAAGTTGACTTAGCATGTTTCGCGTAATGTGAGCCATTTCAGGCTGCATGCGCACACTCTGCGTGATGAGAGGGCTATTTGGTCTCATGGTGAAGCGTGTTCCATTTGTGATAAATTCAGCTTGCATGAGGATCAAGATGAGGCCCATGTCCTCTTTTAAGTGTGTACATGTCGTGACGTTTGTCATTTGAGGCGCAAGCATTCTACTCTCTCAACAGGTCCCTAATCTTTCTCAGACTGAACATTGTGCAACACGTCACTGCAGGTGGTTTTCGATTTTCTTTCTCGCTCAGAGGAACTACTAGCTTTCCAATCTTATTTCTAAGCTCATGGGTTTATGTGCGGCTGGCATTTATGCACCAGTCACAAGTCAATCAGCCAAAGATTCTGGCTGAAGGTACCCTGACGCCAATGTCAGAGTATTGTTTGTAACCATTGAACCAACCAGAATTGCCTGGTGTTGCCTCTTTTGTGGCCAAGTGCTTAGCCCTTTTTTTTTGTAAGGTTCTGGTTGCTGGCTATTTATAAGTTTTCACACTTTCGCACAGATGCTCGCCTGAGGCATATATAGCGATGTAACCATACCTTACGTTTCATAACAGACAGAGCATTTTCTGTTCCCTTTTTCACGGCATCTTGCTGATCCCTTGAGTTTGATCAAGTTGCGTTTGTGTAGCTGAGCAGCAAAACCACTTGGCCTCGCTTTTGTTTCAAGTGGCCAAGAGACTTGCTCAGCAATAGAAAAAATCAATTTTAGGGTTAGGTTTAACTCTAACCCTAACGGTTTGGCCTCTCTTAAATCACAGTTGAAATGCATGCTAACGCTTTTTTGTCTTGTGCCGTTTTTTGCGTTTTGAAGGCCACCTTGTCATAAGTTGTGTGAGAATATGTTCTGGCGGGCAGGGTCCCCTCAAGCGTCACAGCTTCACATACAAATCGACTTGACAAATGGATCTACCACAGTATTACAAGTAAAAGTAAGAAACACGATGTGCAACCAAGCGTCATAATGCCTGACATGCCAGCAAATAGCCTAGAAAAGTTGTTCCTGATGTTCGGCAACACCTTCTTCTCACAGCACTCAATCTACATCACAGAGCACTCACAACCGAGATATACATTTTTTGCAAGTTGCGTTGGCTCCAGGCCCTAGCAAATACAGCCGCTTAAGCAAGCACCAATAATACAAGATACAAGGTAGCACATGTGCTCGGCGTCTCGTTTAAATAAAAGAATGGATTTTTCAGTGCAAGCCGCTCACTCTGCATCACGTGCGTAACATAAATCCTTGCTTCCTCTCGCTCACACTCTCTCTCTCTCTCTCTCTCTCTCTCTCTCTCTCTCTCTCTTTCTCTCTCTTGCACACCGACCGTTAAAGAGTGTGCCATTAGACTGACCCCAGATCAACACCAGGGATTTGAGGCAAGCCAGCACTCACACGGTCGAGCTCCATAACTTCGCCGTCTGTCAGACGCCACCCAAGTGCACCGGCAGCCTCCTCAGCCTGCCGAGCGTTTTTCACTCCAGGAATGGGCAAGGCTCCTTTGCAGACCACCCAGTTGAGAGACACCTGCACACACAGACCGGCACCATCTTTGCTGTGAGAATGCAAATATGTGGAGGACACTTCTATGAGAGCCAAAGAGAGTCAGTTCTTTTTTGTAACATGGTGAGATGCTGCCCACAACTCTGCCCGGAGTTCCAAGGCTCAGCCAAATGCCAATACCTCATGGAATTCGATTTGCTTGATGAAAGGAGTCTTTCTTTATATGTTGCGTTGCCCTTCTTCTGCCAATGATGCAGGGAAGTGTCCTTTCTTGCGTGATTCTGCTTTAGAAAGTTTTCACAGCTCAGGCTTGCGCATGCCAAATACTTTTCGTACACAAAAAGCATCACAGCTCAGGCTTGCGCATGCCAAATACGTTTCGTACACAAAAAGCATCACAGCTCAGGCTTGCGCGTGCCAAATACTTTTCGTACACAGAAAGCATCACAGCTCAGGCTTGCGCATGCCAGATGTTTTGTACACAAAAAGCATCACAGCTCAGGCTTGCGCATGCCAGATACTTTTCGTACACAAAAAGCAACACAAACGCACACACAACAAGCACATGTGCACTCACCTGCGTGGGAGACTTCTGGCGCTCCTTCCCAATAGCTTGCAGAAGGTCTATCAGGGGCTGCACTTTAATGCGTCGGTCATAATCAAACAGTGCAGAACGAGGACCGTATGGTGTGGCCCCTCCAGGAGCGTACTTGCCTGCAAGTCATGGAGATGAATCACGGTGACAAGCGGGGCCGGTTTCATGCATGATAACGCTGCACAGTACCACATCTGACCCAGATTTGACGACCTTTAAGAGAGATGCCTGCCATTTTGCTTTTGATTTCACGTCCTTGGTCTTGTTGTGCTTTGCTGTTGGGGTGTGAACGAACGACAAACAAGGGAAGTGCCTGCCAATTTGCTTTCATCCGATTTTAATTTGCTTTTACACGTTTCTTACAATTTAAGCCAGGCAAGTTCTGGTTCTAAGCTCATTTAGCAGCAGGGCCCGCAGCAAGAGAGTGAAGAACCAGACCATGATTGATGTTCCAGAGCCTCTCGTCGTGCATGTGCTGCTCCTCACACATGATGATTTTTGTATGATTTATTTTGCCTCCCTCATTCTTGGTTACCTCATTATGCTAGACCCTGTGCTTCTTCTTTATTCGCCCAAAACACATAGATTATAGTTCTCCCTCTTTGTTTGATGCGATCGGTTGGCCAATCCTGGCATGTTCATTCACTGATTTTATTTCGTGCTGCAATGTCCCCAAGAAGCCATGCCTTTTTTCCCTTGTTCTCAAAAATTTTCAAGGTGCAATTGTCGTGGTGCTACAACAAAGACTCCATTTACATTTCATTGCTATATGATATTTACATGCAGCCTAGCAGTCGCGCGTCGTGTTCACTAATGGCTTACTGTAAAGCCTAAAACTTTAAGAGACAGTGCCAACGCCAGTTACCAACAGTATCAAACATGAGCAGATAGAAAGAGATCCATGTCAGCTGCTGACATGTGTGCGTGCATCATCCAGTAAAGCAGACCGAGCAATGGTGCTTCCTTACTTTCTCTCTCAAGGATCAAACAAAGGGAAAGCCCTCTCCCTTTGTGACTTTGAACACACTGCCATCCTGCAATCTTTCCTACCTGTGAGCAGGCCCAAGCCCAGTGGACTGTAGGCAATCGGTCGCACGTTGTTTTCCTTGCACGCCTCCCATAAACCATTTTGCTCCGGTGCGCGGTACAGCAGAGAGTACATGACCTGTGTAGCACAGCCAAGCAAAGCTGCTTTACAAACCCAAGGCCTCCTCCAACAAGGCCATTTCTTCATCGGAACGAGGTACATTATTTCCAATACCCAATGGATTGAGCCACTATGATTTTTTTGGGCAACTGATGATGGACCTTGCACATGCAGGTCAAGGCACGGTTGCCTGAGACAGAAACATAGACCAGGAAATACAATTTTGCAAAGGCAACAACCTAAACCGATAACAGGTCGTAACAATTGGGCAATGGAAATCTTCAACCCTGAGTGCGTACTAACCTGGTTGGTGGCAAGTTGGACACCTGCATTTTTAAGTCGCGTGGCTGCATGCCGGGTGCGCTGTGCATTGTAGTTGGACACCCCCACTGCTTCGCACAAACCCTGCAACCACATAGGCAATAGCACCATTTGCAGCACATAACACTGGATGAAATCCTATTGCACAGACATTCTGCAGCCAAGTAACAGCTAGGTGTGCAGCGCAGCCATGCCATCGCACTGCCTCTAGAATCAGCACATCAAGCGCTTGATGAATGCCTTGCTGCAACTAGGCAAACACGATTCATTAGAGGATCAAAATGCCATCACTGCTCACCTGTTGCTTGCATTGGGCCAGACCATCAATGTAGGTATCGTTAATCAATGATTGAGGTCCCAAGCCTGGCCTGCATGCGTGCAAAAGGCACAAGAAGGAAACCATGGCATCCTCAGCCATGCTATGAGGTGACATCTACCTAACTCCCCTTTTCATAGTATCAGCACCCTACATTCTGCCTCACACAGCTCACCAACAGCCCTTCAATCTCTCCTCATACCCCCCCACCCCCCCCCACCCCTTTGGCTGTGCGCATGTTTAAGATGTTGCCCTGCGAGCATTTAATCAGGAGAAGCTATACGAGCAAGTAAACTTGGTTATGGTTTTTGCTTCATCACGGTATTCACTTCCTGAGTGTGGCAGCAGTGTTGTATTGACGAGTAAGCCTGCAATTGCACATCAAAACCTTAAGCTTCGGATGACAGAGATTGCATGTGCTCTGATCATGCCCACACAGCGCTGGAAAGTGAAGCACCCACCAATGCTGCTGGTACAGAGAGGTGCGAGTTAAGCCCATGCGTGCAAGAGAGTCCTTGAGGGCATCTGGCACACTCGAGGAAGTGAAGCGCCAGGGAAGGGGGAAGTACTTAGTTGCAATCTGGACATCCACAGGATCCTTGTGCCCAGCTTTTTGGACACTCTCCCCCAGGAGCTCCTCAGACTGCAAATGGTACGTTCAGAATCATATAACCCTTGCTTCAATGGAAAGCACTTTAGTACCCTTCTTTAAGGAAGTTTCTGACATCCCTCATCCACGATGCGAGCGTCGAGCCAAGATCAAGGGAGTGCAACTTGGTGCCTGCATTGCTGCCGACGCAAATCAACGATTTTACACACACAGCCTTTTCAATAGATGGAGGTCAAGCTGAGTCAGTGTCTGACCCGTGTGACTAGCAAGTGGAAGCAAGATGCTCATTCGGTGCGAGAACATCTGTGCACGAAAGCCCTGTTGAAGGAACAGCTGCCTAGTCTTTACATTTTGTCAAACTCACGACATTCATCCAAGATCGCAATAATTGTAAGTATTTCTGCATACCAGCCCGAAGCCGTAGACCTCAGCTGTGTCGATGAAAGTGATGCCTGATCGCACAGTCGCCTGTGGTCAGAAACACATGCGAATATGTTGAGTTATTAAACAGGTCCTCTTTGAACACGAATGCAAATATGTTGAGTAATTAAACAGGTCCTTTTTGAACACGATTGGAGGAATAAGTTAAGAGGAAATGTTTAGGGCCAAGCTGGTCGCATTTTATGAAATTTGCTGTGTCCTATGCTTGCATGAAGGTGCGCGCTTTAAAGGCCACTCAGACTCACTGCATTACGTAAATTTCAGCGAGCTTCTGTCTTGACAGCTGGGGAAAGAACCGGGGTAAAAGGTTTTAGGCTGACTCCTGCCGACAGTTGGAGGCGCAAGGATGCAAATGGTGCACATTTGAGTTTACAGGAAAGAAGAATGCTCTATAAATCAAGAAATAGGAGCCCGCATGCAAGCTCATCAATTTGAGAGCATTCCTTGACTTGAATTTAAAACGAGTTTCACCATCAGGTGTGACTCCACTAGCATACAGTTTTCGGGAAAATTGGCCCAAGCAATTTTGCTAAGCCCGGCAGCTCATCCCAGGTGCCCAACAGGCAACACGGGGCCCTCCCAACAACCGCCATTGATGAAGCAATATGTCTGGGAGGCTTCCTTTTGATGAGACTTGTTGCAGCTGTTTGAGGCTCAGCAAAGCTCCTCTAAAAAATGGCAAACACCTCCACCAACAAAGACAGTTGTTTGGGCAATTGCTTCGGGACATAATTCTGATACGTAATACGACTGTCCTGAATTTCCAAAACTTGGGTTTTTGTGCTTGATTCCTGGTATTGCCAGCTTCTGGTGCAACGCTCAACTTGGGGCACACACAGGTGCTCCACAGGACGCTATTCAGCGAATATAACTTTTGAAAGGCAACCCTGGCCTGCAGAGCCCTGTTTTTGGCTGGGGTTGTCGTGCCTGACTTATGGCAAAGGCAATGAGGGCTGTGTGTCTTACGCTCAACTGTACGGAATAAGGGAATGCATACCTCATAGGCCTCGGCACACTCCTTCTTAGAGTATTCATTGTCATAGCCCCAGAAGCCCCACCTGTGTGGTATGGGCAATAGGGGGAACACAAGTAAAGGTTAGTGATTGATTGATGATGATGGGAAATGCAGGACACATGTATGTGCACGCCAAACCTCATTCTTGAATCAGGTGAAACATCAGCTGCTCCTGCTAGTTTTGCCAGGCAAGTGCAAGGCTCCAAATGCTTGTGCAGCCATGTAAACCCGCGCAGCTATGTAAAGTCGAACTCACTTGTCTCCCCACTGCCAGCACCCGATTCCGACACATGACACCTGCAGAACAAGTATAAGGAAATAACGATATTGTTCGCAAGGCTGCACTCATGAAGAGGACTCTGTGTGTGTTTGTGCATGCGTGTGCACAACTTGTTTGTGCGTATCAATTCGCGCGTGTGAGCGCGCAAGTGCGCGCGTGCGCGCGTGTGTGTGTGTGTGTGTGTGTGTGTGTGTGTGTGTGTGTGTGTGTGTGTGTGTGTGTGTGTGTGTGTGTGTGCCAGTGTCAGTGGTTATCATCTAGCTGCACCCCTCGCAGACAGTTGTGTGCAAATACAGAGATGTCATATGAGTGTCATTTATAGATGTGTAGCAGCTGCGGCGCTTCGTGCTACGGCAGTATGATGGCTGGGGTTCATGCGTGCGTGCGTGTGCGTGTATATTGTGTGAGCGTATGTTGTGTGTGTGCGTGTGCATACGTGCGTGCGTGCGTGCGTGCATGCGTGCGTGCGTGCGTGTTTGCGTGTGTGTTTGCGTGTGTGCGTGTGTTGTTGTGTGGCCACAAACTCACACACCTTGAGTGATTCTCCAAGAATCCACTGGTCCTCAGACGCAATGGTGGCTGGAGTCAGTGTTTGAGCAGCCCTGCTCTTGACCCTTCTTGTCCGTGCTTGAGCTCGGTGCTGGTTATTTAAACGGGAAGTCGCAGTGTTCACACGTTTTGTCAACATCATTTTATTTATAAATTTAGTTAAGTAATTTAGGCAAGCACTTTGCAGTTTTGAGCAACGGTCGCTTCATAGATTCAAATATTGTTGTTCTAGAGATGTACAGTTTACGAAATCAACATCTCTTGTAAACAGTTCAGGCGTGTGCACACACACACACAGACTCGCACACGCACACACACATGCACTCACGCGTGCATGCGCCCGCACGCACGCACACATGTAGGCAGGCAAGTGCATGACTGTGTGACTATAGATTAAGTTGCACAGTACGGGAATACGAATACGCTTACACGCTCCCACTCCTCCGCGTGACCCCTCCTCCCTCTGCCGAGGACCTGGACCGTGCCATGGCCATAGTGCATCAGGCTGAGCAGGTCAGAACAAAGCGTGTGCCAGACCTGCCTAAACCACCAGTGTTCAAAGGAAAAGGAAAACGCCCGCTGAGGGTTTGCCCCTATAGACTCATGCACACTTGAGAACAGCTCCTTCATAAACACCTATATTGTTCTTTAACAATTTCCCAACCCTAAAAATATTCAGCTAGTTTTGAGATAGGTATTTGCTCTTTTGCTAACAAGTTTCAAATAGGCTAATTTTACGTAAGGTATGAAACGTATTGTACTGACTTCAGCTTTGTGCTTGTTATTCCTGCGACGCGCGTTTTGATTGTGCTTTGCTGCGAAGGTGATAAACGGCAAACTTGTGAGTGCCTGTTTTTCTGGTTGTATGTCTTTGCGGGGGGTCAGGCAAGTGCTGTTTTGCAGGGCCTGCAGCAATTGTGCTTCTTGTTTACTTGCCTACAAAGACGATGATTCCCACGCGCATAAGATTCCTGGTGCTTTTATTGATTAGCTAACGAGTTACAGGCTCTTAATAGTTAAGCCTAAGCTCAGTGAGGCCCCTGCCCTGCATCGGAAGCACGAACCTGTGATGCGTCATCGGAAGCGCAACCTACAACCTGCACAGCAGCTCCGCCTCGTTGTCACTTTTCAATAATCAAGCGCATCACTCAAAGCTTATTTCTGTCTGCATCATCATCACCTTTGCTAATTTTGTGCTCTATCCTACGCGCAGAAATACACACCACAAAAATAGAGACATTGGTATACCAATGCGTACACATTGCTATGTACAATTGCAGGCTTGATGGTACCTTCCCACCCCACCCAGATGACGAGCGAGGCACAAGCACTGATCTGAATGACCTGCAACAATCGCAAGTGAGTGTAACAAGTGCAAATGAGTGCAAATTGACAGTGACCTGAACTTAAGTATCCAGCTGAAGTTGAGTACTCTGGCAATGAAATGAATAGAAGATCTGGTTATAATCCTGAGATGCTGCCCAAACGTCAACAATGTTCATTCGAGTGCTCACTCAGTTCAAATGAAATTATATCCTTGGATTACCATAAAGATCAGAGTCAGTCTGTAGTTTATTTGAATTGATGCGCTTGACTATTTGTTGCTCCCAGGCCACAACCCAACATTTCCTGAGCATCGTCCAGGCTGAGGGCCTATGTGGCGACGTCTTTGTTATGGACCTGGTCTTTGAAAGCTTTCAGAGCTGGGTGAGCAGGGTGAGCAGAACTCTGAGCTATTACTGCTGGTGAGGTTGTCATGCAAAAAGTGTCATACAAAAGTGGTATACAAAGAGATGGTAATCGCCAACAATCAAACCCGGCATGAACAGCCTCATTTGATTGCTAACTGCTCCTCTAGGGTTGATGATGCTGAACAGCTCTGCAAGGTTTGTAATGGTGGATGCCAGAGAATGTGCTATGTTAAATTATGTTGGTAAAGCATGGGCAAGAGAGAATGGAGGAATGCTATTAATATATTAAGGTAAACACGTCTCATCATGTCCAGATTCCGTTTCCTCTCATTCAACAATCACGACCAAATCATCAACACCTCCCATTCTAGGAAGGAGGATACACGTTCTTAAAGCCCTCAGCCCCAATTCTTTAAAATCTTGAAGCATCGCTTAGTGTTCCAACCTGCCTCCTTGCATGCAGGCTAACAACCGCGGTTGAACGAGCTCTGAATGTGATGATTACCCAGTCGCCAAGCACGCAGCACCCCTCTCACTGGCGCTTTGCCGCTGTGGATGGGACGCTTTGCCGCCTGCAGCGCATGGGCGCAAGGGCAGTCCTCCTCCCCCTGCAAAGAGCACGATCCGAACTAGAAGATCTAGTTGAAGGATTCTAGTGGGAAACCCTGGAGTCCACACTTGTTCAAGCCCTCCCTGGGGGGAAAGGCCGGGACTTCCGCGAGCTGGGTAGGTTTTAGAGGGGTTCTTGTCTGCAACACCTTAAGGGAGATGGGTAGGTTTTAGAGGGGGTCATGTCTGTAACACCTTAAGGGAGATGGGTAGGTTTTAGAGGGGGTCATATCTGCAACACTTGGAAGAGAGCGCGCATACCCTTCGATGGCCGTGTCCAAATTGCGTAGTGCAAAGCACAATTTCGCACAACTTCTTGACATTTTGAGTTCTGCGTGGCTGAATACCTTACTTCTCGTTTGGCTCAGTTCCAGAATTAATAAAGCTGCTCCTGCCTTGATGTGCTTGTCTACGTGCCAAAAATAGTTCAAGCTGCTCCTGCGTGCTTGGCTGAGTGTCAGACATTAAAAGCTACTCCTGTTTGTGCTTGGCTAAAACTTTGCTGCCCTGCTATGTGTAAATACGTGCCTGGCTATAATGTGTGACAGTGTGTGATGTATCACAATATCACAATGTAATACATGTCATAACGCTATTACAGTGTAGATCAAGGGTATTTGAGCGTGCTATCCAATGCCATGCTTCCGCGCAACTAATCGATAAGCTGTTCCTGCCTTGATGTGCTTGGCTGGGTTCCAGAATTCATCAAGCTGCTTCTGCTGTGAGCTTGGCTGAGTGCCAAGCTTCAAAATTGTTCCTGCTTGAGATTGAATGCGTGACAAACTCACTGGTGTGCTCTGTGCGGACTTTTTGCAGGCTCCCGTGGCGCGCAAGCACAAGTAGCCTGAGGCACTCATGTCTCACAAGACACCGATGCATGTGAGTCGCTCACTGTGGGTTTGATGAACGCTTAAATTTTGCTGACCTATGTGTAATTAAGCGCCTGGCTGTAATGTGTGACAATGTGTGATGTATCACATCACAATGTAATACATGTCGTAACACTGCAACAGTGTAGATAAAGGGAATTGAGAGTGCTGCCCAATGCCATGCTTCCGCACACTTGATCAATAAGCTGCTCCTGCCTTGATGTGCTTGTCTACGTGCCAGAAATAATTCAAGCTGCTCCTGCTGCGTGCTTGGCTGAGTGTCGGACATTTAAAGCTACTCTTGTTTGTGCTTGGCTAAATATTTGCTGCCCTGCTATGTGTAATTACGTGCCTGTGACATGATGTGTCATATCACATCATTCTGTAATACATGGCAAAACGCTATTACAGTGTGGTTCAAGGGATTTTGAGCGTGCTGTCCGATGCCATGCTTCCGCGCAGTCAATTAACAAGCTGCTCCTGCCCTGATACGCTTGGCTGAGTGCCAGAATTCATCAAACTGCTCCTGCTGCGTGCTTGGCTGATTGCCAGACTTTGAGATACCTGCTTTGTGCTGCGTCAGTGCCTGGATAGAAAAAAAACATGTGACAATCATTGTCATGACTCAGTTCAGGACTTCTTGCCCTTGCTGCGCAGATGCTCGGGGGGGCCGTGCGGGCCAGGCGAGTGGGAGTGCACACCAGCTCACACGCGAAGAAAGTGAGTCGCCTTGACATTGTCATGAACAGATTCAACTTTTTATCAAGAACGGGTGGTAAGCTTTTGCTTGATGCTTGGCTGAGCTCCAGCAGCTCCTGCCTTGATACGCTTGGCTGAGTGCCAGATTTCATCAAGCTGCTACTGCTGTGTGCTTGGCTGAGTGACTTCAAAATTGCTACTGCTCGTGCTTGACTGAAACCTTCCTGCCCTGCTACGTGTAATTAAGTGCCTGGCTGTAATGTGTGACAAAATGTGACGTATCATACCGTACTGCCCAAACCGTTCGGGAGGCATAAGCTAAACATACAAGATTTCTGTGGGGCCCTCCCGCAAATAAATAAAACATCACAAAAATATGTGGGTATCTGATCATAGCAGGTATGTCAGAGACATATTTTTCCATACGTTTAAAACGTAGTATGGAGTAGAGGGGTTCTCTATACCTAACCCTAAGGCAGGCAAAAACAAACATTGTCACAGTCATCACACTTTCCACCAAAGAGGGTTATCAACGTTGCCAAAATTATTATATGCATTTGTTTTGCGGATTATTCACCTAGAGCTTTGTATACTTTCATATCCGTTTTTTTCAAATCCATTAGATGCAGCCGCAATGGCTGTACATGTTTTTCCTGGTCGTACATGCCTGCATGCATGCGGCTGTGTGCCTGTGACTTCGTAGATGCCTGCATGCCTGCATGCTCGCATGTCTGTGACTGTGTACTTGTGACTTCGTAGATGTGTGTGAGGGACAGGCCCAAAATTCCTGGACTTCCGGGATTTTTCCGTGTCTAAGCACTGACCTGGTCCTTGACGCCGGATGCCGGATAAACAGGAAACTTGGCATTGCGCGGCCAGAACAGGTGTGGCCAGTTTAACCCTTCCAAGTAGCCAAGCGTAGACTTGGGTTCAATTCCAGGCCCTTTGAAAATACCAGGCAGCTTTACATCAAGCAAATGCTATGCTTATCTCTCTCTCTCTCTCTCTCTCTCTCTCTCTCTCTCTCTCTCTCTCTCTCTCTCTCTGTTTGTTTAAGAGCCTATAACGCTAAACAGTGTTGTCGCGTACGCTCGTACGGACCCGCATCGTACGTCGTACTATAGTATGGTACGGTACGTACGGTACGGTACGGTACGACTGGTACGGATTTATAATAAAAATTCCGAAGGGTGGGGTCGTACCGTACCGTACCGTACGTACCGAACCATACTATAGTACGAC
>Ga0307974_1002644_pt1 | contig 12753 bp, 10 predicted proteins | sample OrgLakmetagen784_FD_201812 | JGI IMG/M metagenome (GOLD analysis project Ga0307974, IMG submission 201812) | Saline water microbial communities from Organic Lake, Antarctica - #784 | ecosystem: Environmental > Aquatic > Non-marine Saline and Alkaline > Saline | place: Antarctica: Organic Lake... | reverse complement strand
GCTTGTCATTGCTTAGGCATCATCGACAACTCCAGGCAACAATTAGCAAGCCAACTATCAGACATAACTGGCAATTATGTGCATGCGCCTAGTACCAGGTGAGTACAACGTAACTCACAAGCCACTCACAGAACGTCTCAGCAGCATAATGTTGCTTTCTGTTACTCGTGGAACAGATATATGCTTGTCTGCTTAGGCATCATGGACGGCAGGAGCACAGCAAAGGACAAAGCACGGCGACTACTCAAAAGTAGCCCACATACTTAGCGTGCAAGAAGAGGAAACAAGTGAAAAGAAGCGCCATGCATAAACAAGTTTTGATCACTGAACATGTACATAATGTTTCTGAGAGAAAGAGAAGCGGCTCAGCTGTTCAGAAATTGTTGTAATCCAGGCAGTGCTTGTTAGGCACCGCATCATGTGAACTATGCCTTGAACTTTGCCATCACAGCCACATTCCTCACGAGTTTCAAAACCACGGGTATGCAGTCAGTGCCTGAATTCATAAATCAGGTTGTGCTCCTCAATCTAGACCAGGACAAACAGGCGACGGGCATTAGATCCTGGGGTCAAGGAGGGACCGGGTCCATGCAAAGGCCTTGTCAATCAGCAAATAATGCCTGAACTTTGGCTCCCACATTGTGCGTAAGCTCTATTAAGCTTCATTTGCATTGCAAACACGCATGCAAGCTTGGGTGTGTGTCAGCATTGAACAATGCCCGTTGCAATTCGCCTCAGCGCGCGCCATCCTCAGAGCATGCACAACACCCACAAAAAGAAGGGGTAAGCTATATAGTCACCAGATACAGCAAATGTCCTCACCCTGAGCGCAAACTTGGCCAGGTCCTTGACGTCTGAAGGGAAGGTGGCACTGAACAGCAGGGCCTGCCGCTGCTCCTTGGGGGGCAAGCAAATGAGGATCTTGACGATGGTAGGCTTGAAGCCCATGTCGAGGAGGTTGTCCGCCTCGTCGCACACCAGCACACGCAGCTCACGCATCATGCCCTGTATTACATTAGAGGTTTAAGATACAGTGAGCTAGGAAGGGAATTTAGAACTTAGCCCTGCACTACAAAGGAATTCAAGGCCTGTTTTGAGTCCAATTGAAAAAGTGAGTTCAATTGGAAAAGAAGGTAATCAGGTGTGTTCACACTTTGAAGTACCGTTCATTGTTCTTGCATTCACAGGTTTATTAAGTCACAGCACAAGTCATAGCTGCAGCTCAATGAGCTCAAACGCAGCAGGCAGTCTCAATGTGGTGGTGGTAAACCGCAGGGGCTGCTATACCGTGTACTCTACAAGGCTGCACAACGACTAAAAGTACAAAATGGTACAAGCAAAAGCAAAGGCAGACTCACGTTCATGGGCGAGCCTCCTGTCAAATGGTCCAAGCAGCGGCCTGTGGGGACAGAAGACAAAAGACAAACATCCAGTATCAGCGTCATGACATGTTGTTGTTCAGGAATGCAAGTACAGCAACATGAAAAGCACCGTGGAAGTAACATCGCAGCGTCTGTCCTGTACATCAGTTTGTGTGCAAACAGGGATCAAAGCGCGCACCTGGGGTCGCTACCAGGATCTGGGGCGGGGTTTTGCGGATGCGCTGACTCTCTGTATTTTGGTTGGTGCCTCCGATCACAATCTGCAGGGGCAGTAAGCGTAGGATAGGCAACAAGTCACAAACCGTGTGCCGGCTAAGGGGAACACCTCTCCAACACGCACACCCTCCTCTGACACAACATGCACCAACATAGCGCGCGCACACACACACACCAGCACTCCCCTCACGCCACATACCTCAGCACGAATATTGGGGTGGAACGTGAGCAGCTTCTTTGCTTCATTGTATATCTGTGTGGCCAGCTCTCGTGTGGGGCTGAGGATGAGGGCGCCGATTTGGCCATCGCGAGGGCGGTTGTGGATAATCTGTGACAGCAGAATGGAATTGCAGCATAGGTCAAGCAATAAGCGTCGAGACTCAAGTGGTATACACGTAAGAAAACATTAAAACATTCATTTTACAGGCACTACCTGCTTGAGAAAATGTATGCAAACATGCAACACACATTGCTAACTCACGCTTTCAATGACAGGGATGAGGAAGCCAATGGTCTTGCCAGTCCCGGTCTTTGCCTTGGCTAACACATCACCTCCGGCTAGGCACGCTGGCAGGGATTGGGCCTGGACATGGGTGCAGTACTCGTAGCCAAAGGACTCTGCCATGGCCCTGTGTGGGATGTGAGCGAGAAATCAGAGGTTTTAGTAAGTGGAAAAAAGCCTCAGGGTGCGGTGAGGTACGCTTGTATGAGTTGTGAAAGAAGAGAACTTGAGAAGGGAAGGACAAGGGACTAGAGAGCGTCTTTTGTTAAAGCTGCAGAGATGGAACAGAAATTTGCTCGGTACGCTGGTGGCACAAGGTACAGCATTTTATAGGTGCTGTCATTTACAAAGAGACTGCTGCATGCAAACTGTACGGCTGAAGACAAAAGGTGCAGATGAACAAGCACAAATGATCAAGCCTGTGAATGCACGAACCGTCCAGCACCTTACCCAGTGCAACTCCGTTAAATAATTATAAGGTAGTGCCTCAACGCGCCCCACCTTTTGGTCTGAGGGCTGATGTTGAGATCAGCAAATCGTGAAGTGCTTTGATGTTGCAACACAAGAGGAACGTCCTGCACATGCAGAGAAATGGATGTAAGGTTTCGTCGCAGGACTGATTGCTGTGTACAATGGTCATGCACTGCATGTGTGTATGTGTGTATGGGTTTGTGTGTGTGACATTGTGTGTGTGTGTGTGTATGTGTGTGTGAGTGACATTGTGTGTGTGTGTGTGTGTGTGTGTGTGTGCGTGTGCGATTGTGTGTGTGTGTGTGTGTGTGTGTGTGTGTGTGTGTGTGTGATTCCAAAAGATTCCACAGGAGAAGCCGCAGAAGAAGAAGCCATGCGGCCGGCGGTCAGCACATGCAAACCCAGCCGCACCTCGTACTCATGCTCTGCATCCACGACAGCGGCAGGCGCAACGTTCGTGATTGTTGAGTCATGTCGGTACTGCTGCTGCTGCTGCTGCGGAGGGAAAGACGGTTGCTGGTCCTGAGAGAACGCCGTCTGCTGAGCAAAGGCTTCTCTCGCACCGTTTCCCCGCCCTCGCCCCCGCCCTCCTCCTCCTCCACCTTGTTGGTTCCTTGAATCTTGCCCTCCTCCTTGCTGCTGCTGCTGCTGCTGCGGCGGCAAGTGGAACTTGGGGGCGCTGTGGGGCCGCTGCTGCTGTTCCGTCTGCTGCGTGTCGTAGCTCGTCTGTACAGGCACGAACTGCCTCTTCTTCTGTGAGGGCTCTCCGGTAAATGGAGCATCAACGCCTGGCTGCGCTTGGGCAGATGCGGGCCTGTTGTTCCTGTTCCTGTTCCTTTGCCGCTTTGGGGGGCCCCCGGGTTCCATGGTGGAGAAGAGGGCAACTAGGCGACGAGACGCGCTGGCGGCCAAGAGACGAGAGGGCAGGAGGCTGTTCATGCAGTGTTTAATTTCAAATTAAATTACTGTGACAGATGCGGCAAATTTTTCGTTTACTTTCTCAAAATTCAAAACATTTCATGGTTGAATTCTGCAATGCCAAGGAGGGCAAAAGCTTGAAATCAATTCCAGAAGACGGATGTAATGTAGCACGCCGGTTTATTCCTTACTTAAATCTAGGTGGTCTTTAGAGCAGAGACTGGTGCTGCTGGTACAGATGTCTCAGTAAATAAGTAGCATATTTATCAAGCATGCCACTACCTTGTTGAAGGTCTAGTAATACAAGGTCCTCAATGGAAAATAAGAAATTAAAAGGATACGACTACAACTACTTTTACGTTCTGCGCGTAGACAGGCGTAGATAAACAAATTTACGCAGAGGCGAAAGCGCTCAGCAATCAGCAATCCATTTCAGGGAGTTGATTGGTTCCACCCTTGCTGTTTTGATCCCACAAATGGGATGTCGCTTCTTTCTTCTTTCTGCTTGCTGTCAATGCCCAAATGGTGGCAGTGACAAGTTGTGTGAGCATTTAGGTTGTGGTGTTTTCATAAGTTGCCTTCTTGTTTCAATAGCTGAAGATCCAGCTAATAAGCTGCTGATGTGCGTACACTTTACTACGATTGAAATTTACCCGTCAATTTTCTTTATTAAAGTATTAATGTTGTAGCGAAGGTATAGACAATTATTTATCTTTCAGAGGGGGATGGCTTCCCCCACGTACATGCTCACTTTTGGTAGCAAAACATCTTTCTATATATTAAATGCAAGCTAAACAGTATGGAGTTGCAAAAATTGACCCAATGGGTTTTGGTGTTGTCAGGCATACTTGGCCACTTGTGGTGCAAGCCAGGGCACATATCCTTCCAAAAGACAATTAACATAATCCTTTAACATGTGTCTTAGGGGGAAATCGAAATCTTTTGACTGAAAAGCCATCCCCACGTTAATTAAGGAGAGGGAGCCACTTTGGTATTGGGTGCCGTAAAACTCCCCCACCACAGCAAGAAGAGGGAATCCGGGGATCAAATGGGCTGCAGGCTCGACCTGAAACCGGCTCTTGATGACATTAGATTATAGTACCGGAAAGTGCATGTCTGGTATGGACAAGTCCTTCAGCGTGGTTGACAAAATGCACATTAAGCTTGGAGGCAATTTCTCTTACTCTTTGAGGATCAAGACCTAGATCCCAAAAAGGCTCCAGTGTGTGAGCGTTGCACAGGGTGCCACCCACACCTAAGAGGATGATTTGGAGAGTAACGGAAGCTTCTTGAAGAGTTGTGCAGACATATAATATATGATATATTTGTGTTGTTCCTGCACGGCGCTCAGCTGGTTCTGGGGTCTTGTATCCCCACAGTACTTGATCTCAACAAGGTGGATGTCACGTTGATTTCTGTCAAGGTCGGTGCTGTCTGGGGATAGTGAGTCTGCTGGTGGCTGGCGGAACTGCTTAGGTGCTCCCAGTCTCCCTCAGTTTCCTCCTGCTACTCCGAAGAACTCAACCCCTCCATCATTAGTTTGTTGTTTAACGAATGTAAAGAGTACACCGCCCGATACATCTTTTTCAGGGGCTGGCAGTAATTCTAGTTGAGGCAAAGAGGGCAAAATAAGGTAATCCAGGGCATAAACCAAACCGCATGTTTTTGGTTCTACGCTAGGAAAACATATCAGGGACAAAATTCATTTTGACATGCAACCTACTGACCCGCAAAACGATATCAAGGGCACAGGCAACTGTGAATTATAATACAGACAGGTTGATCTTCAGACCACCTCCTCCAGTACAAGAGATAACACATGACACATGACAGTGAGCAATACAACACACCTAGCCAACCGCTACAAGCAGAGGACTGGCCAACAAAAGTCACATCTTCCAAGTTCCAGACTCTCCCGGAGTTGACATGTGTGTACGGCATAGATGGTAAATGCTCTGTCATCGTCATCGTCACCCCTCAGCGCCTCAGTATTTTACAGGATGCATGGATGCATATAGCTCTGCTTACACACACTCACTCACACATACACACACATGTATACACACATCACAGCCTCCCTTCCGATCATGCACCCTGACAGCAATGCTCCTGCTGCTTGCTGCATTCCCATCCCTCTCCACCCTTTTACCTCCCCCCCCCTCCCTTCAGCCTCCACAGTGTATGCATCCTCATCGAGGCAATCATTCCTGCTCAATCCCCCTGCCCAAGACCTTGTAACATAAATCCATGGACTACTTCACCGACTCTCACAACTCTCAATGAAAGGCAAGAATACCAAGGCTGAATGCTCACAATACCAGACTCTGCCCACCTAATACCTGACAGTCTTTTGCAACCTTGCCCTGGTCACAAAAGAAAGAATGGCCTCACCTCTAGACTTTACCCCGGAGTTTATGGACAGGCCACCCACAAGACAGGGTATCCGGTTCCAGAACAGATGCACTCTCCACACACTTCACTGGATTCTCCATCTACCACTTGATGTGTGACGACAAGCACATGCTCAAAGTAGTGCAACATGCACCCGCATCTGCCTTGAACAACCAAGAGGCAATTGCTACCTTCCTACTGCTCTTAAACTGGATGGAAAACAGCACCAACGCTTTTCAAAAAACGTGCACTGAAAACAAGGATATTTGCACTATACTTGGAAATATCGAAATATCCCTAAAGAATAAAGTGCGCTACATGCCTCTCCTATACCAGCAAAGCAAAACACTACCCTTTCCAGGAGCAATATGCATGGGGTATGTGCATCTTAGTAGTCTGGAACAAATCTGCCAGGGAGCAACTTATTATAAACAACTCATCTTGGTTAGAGTAGATACTTTCCCTACCCAACAAGCAGAAAAGGCACAAAAACAACATTAGCTGCTAATGCCTTGCTTACTCGGACGCCGCAAAACCCTCCACTACACCATTCTGCTAGGAGCAACAGGCACCATTCACAGCAGCCACAAAGAATCCACTCCTCAGCCTCGGAGTACTGGTCTACATGCCACAGCACAAAGCACTCATGAAAAATAAAGCCTACATGAAATCAGATCTGCAACATAAATAATACAGATGAGACAAGACATTAAGCTGTCACACGCCCAAGCTGCAGCACACTGTTTACTGCCGCAGCTTTAAGTGCGGCAGGTCATTGATTGGAGTTTAGTAAAAACTACGCAGGGGTGATAACACCACAAGCATGGATTAAGGAAACGGAGACGTTGCTGTCGGACAGCAAAGTACTCACGCTACCAGGCGGATTCGAACCCGCGACCCCAAAGAGTCTGGCCTGACCACGGGCCACTAGGCTTTCAGGGCAGCTACCCTTGGAGATTAGTAGTCTCAGGTTACCCTTATAGAAATAGAATGAAACCTGTTTTAAGCCCAACTGTTGGAGGACTGTGTGAATTTTGCGTGAAACCTATGACTGGACCAACAGATTTCCAGTCAGCTTTTCCTGGAGCTTTGTTTTGTACTACGGTAAAATGTAGTACATAATTATATTGCCCTTACTCTATTTAAACAGTGTTGCGCGAGGAACTTTTCTGTCACGCCCAATCGTTGGCAGCGACGAATCGTGTGACAGAGCAGTTGGCAGTTGAGAGTTTCTTTATGTCTTGTTCAATAAGCTGGATGGCCAGTCTTATTGATAACCTTTATCTTCTGGATTTGATAGTTTTGGTAATCAATTGACAACATGTGAACTCTAAGAGGCAGGTACCATTAGAGGGGATCCTCAAAAGACCCTGTGCCGTGTAAGGTCTCCGATTATATTTGTTCGTTCGTTTAGCGATGTTAATATGTAACCACATTGAGGCCGAGAGGTCCGTCTGAGTCATTACTCCCTACTACAAGGCTGAAAAGAACCGAAAGTTACAAAATATACGAAAGGGAGCAAGAGGGGCAGGCTGGAAGAAAGAAAAGAGGTAAGGGGGGCAACCAGGTTGATGACAAGAAGGGCAAAGCGGAGGCACGAAGGACAAGCAAGGGAAAGGCTCTCCTTTGCAATTATCGAGCTCGTTATGAAAGAAAAGAAAAAGGACGCAGATTGTGTAAACACTACCGACATGGATAAGAAAGGATGTTGTTTTGTGTTCTGCACCACCCAATGGATGTAAAGACACACAACATCCCACCTGGAGAAAATATAAGAAGTTTTTCAGTGAGGAGGCACAGGCTTGCGCACCACCAGGAGTTTTGCTCAGATGTTTGTGGGGGGGTTGTGTTCAATGTCTCGTTTCATCTGTATGATTTTAATTGCGGATCTGACTGCATGTAGGCTTAATTTCTTTCATGAGTGCTGTGGCATGTGGACCAGTAACTCCGAGGCTGTGGAGTGGGTTCCTTGTGTGGCTGCTGTAGATGGTGCCTGTGCTCCTAGCAGGATGGTGTGAAGGGTTTTGCAGTGTCTGAGTAAACGAGGCATTAGCAGCTTATGTTGTTCTCGTGCCTTTTTTGCAAGTTGGATAGGGGAAGTGTCTACACACTTGCAGGATCAAGCTCAGATAAGCATCAAATTTTATGCCAGTACTCAGTACTCAAATCCCTGAGCATCGCCAGACTGCTGAGCGATGCAAAGCTGTTCCATGAAATCTGCAATTGTTCAAAAAATGTGCTTGGTTTTTAATTCATGGGAGGGACAGGCGGGCAGAATATGGTTATACTTGCACACTGCTATGTCATCACAAGGTGTGGAGCGTCAGACCTGATAAGACCCCTGAAAATGCAACCTCGTCAGGCCGCTCAGCTCCTTGATTGCTGTGCACAGGATTTCAATGCTTGTGCCGGATGGAGGATGAATGAACAGGCTTGTGAGCTTCCAGCATGCTTTTAGGGATAGCAAGCTGTCCTCCAGACCATCGCTGCCACCATTGGCCCTGTGCAAGCTTACATGCGTAAGGTTTGGGAACCTGCAGTTGTGGCAACCCAAAGCAAACATTAAGAAACACAAATACTAAACCCGAGGTGCATGGCACACCCCTTGTGCGTGTGTGTGCGTGTACGTGTGTTACTTGTGTGTGTGTGTGTGTGTGTGTGTGTGGTGTGTGCGTGTGTGTGTGTGTTTGTGTGCGCATGTGTGTGTGTGCGTGTGTGTGTGTGTGTGTTTGTGTGTGCGCGTGCGTGCGTGCGTGTGTGTGTGTGTGCGTGTGTGTGTTTGTGTGTGTGTGTGTGTGTGCATTTGTATATGTGTGCATGCGTGCATGTGTGTGTGTGTGTGTGTGCGCGTGTGTATGTGTGTGTGTGTGTGTGTGTGTGTGTGTGTGTATGTGTGTGTTTTGCTGAACGGTTACCATAACTGCGTCCACTTGCCGCCCGCTTGCAATTGAGCGCTCAGTGTACAGTCGAGACTCAGGCTCGTCAGATTAATGTCTGCAATTAACTCGTGGCTTGCCCGTCTGGCGGAGGCAAGATTCCCACCCGGACAAACTCGAGAAGACAAACCCTAGAATGTCAGGGTTGCATTTGGTAGTCACTTCGGAGCTGGTGAACAATAAATTGGCATCCGGCATGTGCGGTCAACCCGCAGTTGCTCAATTGCATAAATAAAAATCTATTTTTATGATGATATCATTTCTCTGTGATTGTGGAAGGCGATGAAGAGGACTAAGCAGGCTAATGACAAACACCTAACAGTCTGAGTCTGCTGCAGTGAATGCTAGGAAGAAGTTTATCCATGCTATCAGCCCAACCGCCCAGAGCATTGTGGCTTCCTTTCCCACAGCACAGTGTGCTTGGTGCTCCTCGTTCCACACGTTTTGCCACAGCACACAAGCACCATCCCTTGCCGGTGCAACGAGCCCTGCCTGGATCACATCCCAGCGCCAGAAACTTTAGCTCTACATCTGCTCCAGAGGTGGGCACAGCAAGTAAAAAAGGTTTGCCATGCTGACTGTGCACTGCGTCACTCTCTCTAAATTTAGAGAGCGATCGCCCTTCCAACAAAACGAACAAGTGACAGCAACGCCTGTTCCAATACCTTGCCTGGAGATGCAGGCATCGAAGCTGAGTTGGTCTGACATCTATTACGCGGCGAAATTGTCAGCTTGGAGCGGTTTCAGCTACAAACAGGCAGATGTTATACCTGATTTCGTGAGATCTGAGGGACTGGAGTTTGTAGCCCAAGGTCGCAATAAATTCACATCATGGTATGAGAGCTCTTGAAGGACAGAGTAGAGATAGGCAATACACCTATGAAGCAGCATGTGTGTGAGGCAATAGAACCTAGCCTCAAAGACTGTACTGTTAGTTATCTAAAAACAGTGTTTCACGCTCTATATAAAAGCACTGGAAGCTTAACTGTACCTAAAACTTAAGGAACCATGGGCTGATCACGCACACGCAGGATAGTGGCCGATGGTGATGTTAACTTTGCACCATTTGCAAACAGCCTGCTGTCAAGCCTCCCTTCGTCTCATGAAAGACAGACATGCTCTGAGGCGTTTGCTTTATCGGTGGCACGCACAAATAGCGCAATTATGAACAGCAACAGCGCAAATCTAGCTCCACCTGAAGGACAGCAGCATCCAGTAAAAAACGACCCAAGCCAGTGGCGCTCACCTCGACAGCGCTTTGTATTTGTGCGTGGAGTGCAGTGGAGTGCCATGGTGGGGGGGGACTTCGTTGAGATGCAATATGCGCTGTCCAATTTCTTTCCCACGCCATTAACATGGTGAGCGGCTACTTTTGAAGTGAAATCTTGAGACTGAAATTTTAAAGCGAACCTTCTTCTCCAACATAATGCAAAGGAACATACGCGCATGCGTAACCAACGTGCTTTTGCCCGGGCAACCCTGAAGGTGCAATGAAGAGGGTCAATTTCAGAAAGGGTCATTTTGTCATTTCCCACGTGTACTTAGTGCTGCTGCTGTGGGTTACTCCTTTGGTGACGGATTGGCAGCAAATATTTCGTGCGGGACGTACTGCATCTGTTATGTCTTGACATGCTATGTAGGCCACCGATCGCTGAGCAGACAGAGCCTCTTCTTGTGGCGCATCGAGGAGTGTCCAAGCAGGCCCTCGACCTGTACAGTGTGCTGCTGCCATACTTAGATCTAAATCAGGCCAGCAGCAGCAACCCAGGTGCACAAACTGGCTCTTCCAATATGGACACACAGTTTATGCTCCTGGCTTCTTTCATACATCATTCCTCAAATGTCAGCAGTTGCTTGATCACCGAAGCCTAGGTTCTGATTGTGCTCAGACGTGAGCCGCAAAAGTCCCAAACTTGCGTTTTTCTTTTGAGATAGATTTTGGGCATTACAAGCTCTGTATCTAATACACGCCGTCTTCTGAGCTTTGCAAGATGCTTACGGCAGATCTGCTTCTTGCCACCTCACAGGGGCACCGGCAAAAGAGCCGCTTCCCGTAAGCTTTGCCGGACACTCATTAGGGGGCGCACTGTGTCTCCTCCTTCTCTCACTTCACAAGTGCGACAAGCCTGGCTTTATCTTGCACAAGATCGGTTGCACCTGGTTGCAAACATCTTATTCTTGCAAATTTCGCCCTGTGCCTGTTGCGATAGTACGGCTCTACGGATGGGGGGAGCTTTTGCCACTTACGCACTTACTCCTCGAGTGCAATTGTAGCCAGGATGGATCAAAACGTTTCTTGACACATAGGAACAACTGACAGAAGCTCTTGCCTGGGAATTTCGCTCCAACTGTTGACAGTAGTGCAAAATTGGCCAAACCACCTAATTGTAACGCACAGGGCACGCTCCCAAGCAACGCCCCGTCGTCCAGCAAAGAAGATGTTGACTGGAGTTGCTGGGCAGGAGCTTCCACTCCCGCACCCACCCCAGAGCTCTTCTCAGCTACAGTCTCAAGTGGGCAGAGGTGGATGTATGAACATAGAACCAAGAGGAGGGCAGGCTGCCGTGCACAGCTTTGGAGGTAAATTGTGTTTGTATATCTCTGTGTGTGAATGGTTGTTAGGTATTATAAGCGTGTTTGTGTGTAACAGTTGTGCACATGCTTGCATGCCTTAAAGTCAGAGTTGGGGAAAGGTTGAAATGGGAAAAACAAGGGGTTATGAATACCTTCAAACCGCAGAATTTCTAACTGGTCTAATTTATCTGACCTTGCGCTGGATGAATGTGACTCCTGATAATTACATTTCGTGCATTGAATCCTTACGTGTCTGTAAAGCAATGCGACCTGGTGGATACCTCAGGTGGATATATATCACTGTACTAAGGCATACCAGGGCACATTAACACCAACGCCTGCTAATTCCGTACAACATTTGTACAACGCCACACCAACCACGTTTGTCACGCAAATGCACAAGACTGACTCATGTTGCCCACAGCATGACCAACACAGCACCTTGGTGCCCATCTGTATTTATCACAAGATTGACTCATGCTGCCCACAGCATGACCAACACAGCACCTTGGTGCCCACCTGTATTCATCACACTATGTACCACACATGAACTGACGCAGCGCCGCCTGTTCTAGCGCACAAGAACGGAGGGGGCGGCTATAAAGTGCTGCAGGTGTGTAGACCTAGGTCATACAGGTGTTTGTGCACATCCATTGGGTAATCCAGCCTCATGGATTCTAACTAATCCATGCCAACCGGGGGCTTTATCACAGTAACTGTGATGTTTCGTCTCCTACTATTATTTTTGTTTCAATTTATCAGAGTCGCCATTATATGGTGGCAGTACCGTATACAGGTACGACGCCAACATGAAGAAATCTATGCGAGAAAACTGATTTCGTCGTCCAGGATCCCTACCAGCTCTTCAAGATGCTCGTGATGCGTATTTAGACCGGCGCAAATTGCGCTGTACGCGCGGAGACGCCAAAAGTGGGCAATTTATCAGGAAAAAGCAGATAAAGACAACCATGGCCTTGTTTCGTTTTTGACCCCTTCAAACAGGAGTTAGAGCAGACTTCCGGCCTTATTTGCAAAGTCTGACTACACACAAGCCACTGCCTGTTTTGGCTGACAGACTGCTAATCTCCTGGTTGTTTTATATGCCGGATCAACAATTTGGCACCAAGCGCATTTTACTCAATTCGAAACTTTGTTCCGGTACACCACAAATTTTGTGCTAACCATGGTCTGATCCAACCTCAATCTGGCAAAGCATATGGGCAGGCTTGGCTGGTAAGCATCTGCACTTGTCGAGCAAACAAGTCTCATATTTCTTACAGACTTTCATCAGGGTCCGTTTGCGCCTCTGTAGTTGCGTACGCTCTTTCTACCCCTTTTTTAAGCGTCAAACCAGCTTAAACCC
>Ga0307974_1002641_pt1 | contig 12755 bp, 11 predicted proteins | sample OrgLakmetagen784_FD_201812 | JGI IMG/M metagenome (GOLD analysis project Ga0307974, IMG submission 201812) | Saline water microbial communities from Organic Lake, Antarctica - #784 | ecosystem: Environmental > Aquatic > Non-marine Saline and Alkaline > Saline | place: Antarctica: Organic Lake... | reverse complement strand
GAACTGAAACATGCACGTACGTGCGTTGTGTTTAGACACGTCACCCTGCACTCCTCCTGATGAGGGTCAGGCAAGAACTGAAACATGCACGTACGTACGTTGTGTTTAGACACGTCACCCTGCACTCCTCCTGATGAGGGTCAGGCAAAAACAGAAAACATGCACGTACGTACTATGGTGCTTAAACACCTCACCCTGCTCTCCCCTTGATGAGGGTCAGGCAAAAATAGAAGACATGCACGTACGCTCCATGGGTTCCGCCGGCCTCTCTGCTGCTGCCCTGCTCTCCTTCGCAGCCATTCATTTCAACCGCACTGCACTCGACCACTTAGCCCTGCTCCCCTTTGCAGCCATTCATTTCAACCGCACAGTACACGACCACTTAGCCCTGCTCTCCTTTGCAGCCATTCATTTCAACCGCACTGCACTCGACCACTTAGCCCTGCTCCCCTTCGCAGCCATTCATTCCAACCGCACCTTACTCGACCACTTAGCCCTGCTCTCTTTTGCAGCCATTCATTCCAACCGCACCTTACTCGACCACTTAGCCCTGCTCTCTTTTGCAGCCATTCATTCCAACCGCACCTTACTCGACCACTTAGCCCTGCTCTCCTTTGCAGCCATGCATTTCAACCGCACTGCACTTTTTAACCGCACTAAGCTAAACCACACAGCCCTGCTCTCCTTTGCAGCCATCCATTTCAACCGCACCGTACTCAACCACTTTTCACTGCTCTCCTTTGCAGCCATTCATTTCAACCGCACCTTACTCGACCACTTAGCCCTGCTCTCCTTTGCAGCCATTCATTTCAACCGCACCGTACTTGACCACAAAGCCTTGCTCTCCTTTGCAGCCATCCATTCCAACCGCACCGTACTTGACCAAAAAGCCTTGCTCTCCATTGCAGCCATTCACTTTAACCGCTTCGTACTCAACCACTTAGCCCTGCTCTTCTTTGCAGCCATTCATTTCAACCGCACTAAGCTTAACCACTTGCCCCTGCTCTCCTTTGCAGCCATGCATTTCAATTGCACTAAGCTCAACCACTTTGCCCTGCTGTCCTTTGCAGCCATTCATTTCAACCGCACCGTCCTCAACCACGAAGCCCTCGAGATCCTCCTGCCTGCCGCTCGCACACTAAAGCTGCGCTCCCTAACATTCATCAGCTCAAACCTGACGCCCGAGTTCTGTCCCTCATTGGTGGAGGCCTTCGGCAGGCCCACAGAGACCCTTGCCTCACCTGCTTCAGAGTGGTGGTGCGTGCTCAGATGAAGGCTACAGTTGTGTGTGTGCGTTATGTAAATCAATGTGTTGAATGGCAAACAGAAATGGCTGAAAGGCCCACAGAGACCCTTGCCAAACCTGCTTCAGAGTGGTAGTGCGTGTTCAGAGGTTACAGAGGTTACAGATTAGGCCATTAATCAAAAAGTTGTTTCTGAGCGCTGTCATGCAATCGTCGCCCTCCAACCAGAACGTGTGCACAGAGGTTACTGATCAAGCCATCAGTAAAAAGGTGTGACTGCTAGGCTGCACATGTGAAGCATTGTTTTAAATGCGAGGAGTGCTTGTTGTAGCACCACAAATTTGCAGCACCCACAAAAATACCTTGAAAGGGGAAATAGGCGCAACGCTGCCTTGCCACACCTGCTTCAGAGTGGTGGTGCGTGTTCAGATGAAGGCTGCAGTTGCGTGCGTGCATTATGTTGATTAATGTGTTGAACGACAGACAGAATTGGCTGAAAGGCCCACAGGGACCCTTGCCACACCTGCTACCAAGTGGTGGTGCGTGTTCAGATGAAGGCGGGCGGTTGCGCCTGCAGTGGGTGTGTCATGTTAATCAATGTGTTGAACGACAGACAGAAATGGCTGACTAAGGTTTCTGATGTTTGATTCAGGGGCTTGGAGTTGAGGAAATGTCTGGCAAAAGGAAATTATGTGTTAAATGAAAAACAGAAAAGGCTGACTAAGGCTTGCTGATTTTTGCTTCAGGGGCTTAGAGGTGAGCAAATGCCTGGCAAAAAAATTGTCGTTAAATGTGTTAAATGAAGAACAGAAAAGGCTAACTAAGGCTTGCTGATTTTTGCTTCAGGGGCTTAGAGGTGAGGAAATGCCTAGCAAAAGGAAATTGTCATTAAGCAATGTGTTGAATGAAAAACAGAAAAGGCTGACTAAGGTTTCTTAGGTTTGCTTCAGGGGCTTAGAGGTGAGGAAATGCCTGACAAAGAGAATTGTCCGTGCATGTTGATGGTTTGGTCCTCTGATGTTGCAGTGGCCATTCTTTGCTCGACCACGCACACGTGACGTCTTCCAGATGGATGTGATCAGAAAGGACAAGGACGCCCCAGACTTGTGTGCAATGCCAGAGACAGGTCAAAGCTGCTGTGTGCTTGCATGCTTTGTGCACTCACATCTCACATATCTAGGGTGGGCCAGAACCATATATTTATACGTATATACGGTGTACATACGGTGTTTTTAGCAGGGAAATCACCATACATACAGTCATATACGGTGCAGATATACGGTTCTGGCCAACCCTACACATATTTCGTGCGCTTGCGTATAAAGCTTCACATAAGGTTTACACAGTTTGAAACCAGCAGCCTTGTTTGTGCGCATATATACACAACGCTCCATTCCCTATGTGTTGTGTGTGTATCTGTGTGTGTGTATGTATGTGTGTATGTTTGTTTGTGTCTATCTGTCTGTCTCTGTCTGTGTGTGTGAATACACGGAAAAACTCCATTTTCCTGCGTGCTCATACAACAGGTTGTATGTTTGTGTCTATCTGTCTGTCTCTGTCTGTGTGTGTGTGTGTGCATACACGGAAAAACTAAACTCCATTTCCCTGCGTGCTCATACAACAGGTTAAGTTTAAAGCATCTGGACCTGGGGGGAAACCCACTGGGCGACCAAGGCCTGACCTCACTCATCTCAGTGCTGCCCCAGCTGCAGTGTCTTCGGGGCCTCAGTCTGAGGCAGACCAGCCTTACAGATTGGGCCTCCCCTCAGGTGTGGCTGCTGTGTGTGTTATTAGGACTTGCCACGTGTACGTGCACACCACACATGACCGAATAGCCTCATAGACTGGGTATCTTCTCAGGTGCAGCTGCTACATGTATTTTTGTATATATATATATATATATATATATATATATATATATATATATATATATATATATGTGTCATACGTTCTATATATATGTGTCATACGTATATATGTCATACGTTCTACATGACCGTATAATTGAAAACGTTTCCAACATTTGAAGCTGCACACGCATTGCTGCTACATGCTGCAGCTCCAGTTATGTCCTTATTGCCGTACAGGTATTAACGTAAAAGTGTGCTTGCACAGTGGAGTAGCTACGTAACAGTGTGCTTGCACAGTGGAGTAGCTACGTAGCAGTGTGCTTGCACAGTGGAGTAGCTACGTAACAGTGTGCTTGCACAGTGGAGTAGCTACGTAACAGTTTGCTTGCACAGTGGAGTAGCTACGTAACAGTGTGCTTGCACAGTGGAGTAGCTACGTAACAGTGTACTTGCACAGTGGAGTAGCTACGTAACAGTGTGCTTGCACAGTGGAGTAGCTACGTAACAGTTTGCTTGCACAGGTGGAGTAGCTGCTGAGTGTGAAGTGTCACCGCTGCACTGTCCACCTGATGCCTCAAATGATATAACGCCTATGCCTGTTAACACACACAAACACACACACACATACACACACACACACACACACACACACACACACAGGTGGAGCAGCTGCTGCGTGTGATGGGTCAACTCACCTCCCTTGATCTCAGACAGAACCAGCTAGGCCAGATGGCAGGCAAGGCCATTGCTGTTGCCCTGGCAGGTGAGCCAAGCTGTTGTTGTTATGAGCAGGCTTATCAAGACTGTTTAATCATTGTCGAGTGGATGTGCAGAGTAGCAGATAGGCATTTTCTGCCGGTAAGGCCATTGCTGTTGCCCTGGCAGGTGAGACAAGCTGTTGTTGTGAGCAGGCTTGTCGAAACTATTTAATCTTTTTGGAGTGGATGTGCAGAGTAGCAGATAGGCATTTGCTGCCGGTAAGGCCATTGCTGTTGCCCTGGCAGGTGAGCCAAGCTGAAATTTGAGCACAGTTGCCAGAATTATGTAGGCATTGTGGGGGCTAAATTGTACATAAGCAGATAGATTCCGTGTTGCAGGCAGAGCTGGTGCTGCACCCTTTTCTCATGTGGGAGTAGTATTATTAACGTTGGCAAAAACCATACATACATACATTCACACGGTGTACAGACGGTATTTTTAGCAAAGGAATGACCATATTTATGGTCATATACGTAGGGCTGGCCAGAACCATATGTATACAGTGTATATACGGTATTTTTGGCTGGGAGATCACCAAATATACGGTCATATACGGTGCATATATACGGTTCTGGCCAACCCTACATATACGCTGTGTATAAACGGTTCTGACCAGCCCTAAATGTTGTAGAAAAGCAGAGGATTACACATTGCAGGCAGAGTCAGCGCCCTTGCTGTTTGCTCAGCCAGGTACTGCTGAGGAAGGATTGCAATAGCTTTGTTTGCTCAGGCACTGTTTGTTCAGCCACTGTTTGTTCAGCTACTGTTTGTTCAGGTACTGTTTGCTCAGCCAGGTACTGTTTGTTCAGATACTGTTTGTTCCGATACTGTTTGTTCAGCCAGGTACTGTCGAGAAACAATTGTGGTAGCCATGTTCAGCTACTGTTTAGACAGGTACTGCTGATGAAGGATTGCGGTAGCAATGTCAGTTCAGATACTGATTGTTCAGCATGGTACTGTTAAGAAGCAATTGCGGTAGCTATGTTCAGCTACTGTTTGTTTAGACAGGTACTGCTGAGGAAGGCTTATTGCAGCTACGTCTTAACCGGCAACCATCACAGTGCTGCTCATAAATTTCACATTGGGGAGTGGTTATTCACTGCCTGCGTAGTTTTTTCTTTTCTTTCCCCCTGTGGCAGTCGATGCTGCAGTAGCCCTTACCACAACAGGTGCTTTGGTTATACTGATATGGAAAACTAGTGACGTGTTCAGTATATGCCACTCGATTTAAATGACATTATTTTCAATTGCAAGTTGTATGGGAAGCACTCTGTATTCATCACATCAAAGTGGAAACAGGTTTGTGCCCGCGCGCACACGCACACTTACACACACACGCACACACACACACACTCACACACACACACACACACGCGCACACACGCACTCACACACACAAACAAAGACACACACAAAGACACACACACACAGACAGACACACACACACACACGCACACACACACGCACACACACACACACACGCTTACACACACACGCACACACGCAAACAAAGACACACACAAAGACACACACACAGAGACACACAAACAAACACTCAAAAGTGTCAAAGCGTAGCCCAAGTGTAGCTCCAGCGTAGAAAAGATCAAAAATCAAAATCCCCTGCATCTAACTCAAATGTGATTATAATTGTCAGACCTATACTTGTGTGTTACTCCTCGTTGCCCATACCAAACGAAACCCTCAAGCCCTGAAGCTTAACCCTCCCAATCGCAGCGTGCAGCAATTTGGAAACCTTGGACCTGTCGTGGAATCCACTGGGCTCTGCTGTGCATCACATAGGCTGGGCTCTGATTGCTCCTCGTTTCCAGGGCTGCTTTAAGTGAGTACGTCTGCCACAACATACAGGGGCGACCAATGGACAGGATTTAGTGTAGATTCGGAGTCCAGAATCCTGTGCGGCACATAGGCTTTGGCTGTTTACTTGTAGGAATGAGGCCTAGATCGAACTGCAAGTTGCCATACAATTTGCCAGAGGGGGCTAACAGAGGAAATGCCTGAAAACGCGTATTTTTGCATTCAAAAGGCAGCCACTCACAGCCACTTCATCCAATTGACACCATTTTAGTACCAAATTGTAGCTGGCATTGAGAGCTTCCAGAGCATGTGCCCAGTTTTATGTGGGTCACTTTGCGTGCTGAGGTAGACTGGATTAAGCGCACGTGGTGCATGTAAACCCTAATGTGAAAATTTCCATGGGGAAATGACTCAAATCATCATAAAACACCAACCACCCAGCCGTTTTCTTTCATCTTTGTTGCGATGATATTGTTTCCAATAAGGATTCTATACCATCAAAAATATCCCAGATTGGTGCAGTGGGTGATTTTGTATGAAGAATTTGCGGTAAAAAATGGCATGCACGCCACAGCAAATTAAGCACACGCCCCACAATTGGCAAGCTCCAAATTTTACATCTATGGACAGGATTCATAGGTATTATGTAAAATTTGGAGCTTGCCAATTGTGGGGCGTATAAGCCAAATACAAACTTGCCCATTGGGCCTCAGTTAGCCCCCTCTGACAATTTGTTATAAAGGCACAGAATTTGTTAAGAGCCTTACGCATGATAGCCAGGCATATATACACATGTACGCACGTTCCAAGGACTTAGATAACTAGCACTTGTCAGATGTTGCCTCTTAATCCTTGCTCTTTCAGTTTTATAGCCATTAAATATAGGTACACGCAGAATGTCAATGGCGCTTGCAAGGTGTGGTTTTGGAATAGCTTGCTCCTAGTTTCTAGGCCGTGCTGCTGATCAAACCGCACCTCAGAAGGCCGGAGTGGTTGGACATTGTTTTTTAAGCTTGAGCTTTGTTTTGAGAGCAGCGACATGTTGATGCACCTGTACAACCCTTTCATGCTTAGGGTTGTTCAGAGCCATATATACGGTGTATGTACAGTATTTTTGGCAGGCTTTGTTTTGAGAGCAGCGACATGTTGATGCACCTGTACAACCCTTTCATGCTTAGGGTTGTTCAGAGCCATATATATACGGTGTATGTACGATATTTCTGGCAGGGAAATCACCAATTATACGGTCATATACGGTGCATACATATGGCTCTGGCCAACACTTCCATGTACCCACGTACCCACATGATGAAGTTTCTGGCACTTGCAAGGCTTGGTACAGGCCTGTCTTTAGTGCAGAGACACATTTAAACTGATGCACTTTAAGTGCAAGTCACAGGCGCATAAAGACTGTTTACAGGACTGCACTTAAGTGCACAGACGCCCTGAACTTATACACTCAAGTCACAGGCGCATAAAGGCTGTTTACAGGACTGCTCTTTAGTGCATAGACACCCTGAACTAATACACTCAAGTCACAGGCGCACAAAGGCTGTTTACAGGACTGCTCTTTAATGCATAGACGCCCTGAACTGATACACTCAAGTCACAGGCGCTTGCAAGCCTTGATTTTAGGGGTTCTTTTCTTTCCTCTCAATCAGCAGAGGACTTGCTGTCTAATACAGAGCCACCTTCAAAATGATACACCTCAGGCTCAATTGACAGGCGCTTGCGAGCCTTGATTTTAGGGGTTATTTCCCCTCCTCAGGAAAGAAAAGAACCAGGCAGATCAGCAGAGGACTTGCTGTCTAATACAGAGCCACCCTCAAACTGATACACCTCAGGCTCAATTCACAGGCGCTTGCGAGCCTTGATTTTAGGGGTTCTTTCCCCTCGTCAGGAAAGGAAACAATCAGGCAAATCAGCAGAGGACTTGCTGTCTAATTCAGAGCCACCCTCAAACTGGTACACCTCAGGCTCAAGTCAGAGGCGCTTGCGAGCCTTGATTTGAGCCTAACATTTAGGGTTTCTTTTCTTTCCTCTTAATCAGCAGAGGACTTGCCGTCTAGTACAGAGCCACCTTAAATTGATACACCTCAGGCTCAAGTCGCTGGTGCTTGCGGGGTGTGACCTTGAAGCGGAGGACCACATGGCCCTTGCAGCCTTCCTACGCTTCGGCATGCCTGGAGTTCCTTTAGAGACGCTAGACCTCTCGCATGTGGCCCTTGTGAGTATTGTGTAAGAGCTAGCGAGCGCACTATGTCCTGAGTTTGACTGAGTTTGAAAGTGAATAAAGAGGTTAAATGGTCAAGGTACGTCTGCAGCGCGTTTTGATACGCCTGACCTCTCGTTGTATGTGTGTTTGCCATGGAGGGTTTGTGGGTGAGCTAGCGAGTATGAGAGTGAGCCAGCACTACAGTGAGCACTAAAATGAGTATGAGAGTGAGCCAGCGCTACAGTGGGTGAGCTAGTGAGTATGAGAGTGAGCCAGTGGGTGATCTAGTGAGTATGAGACTGAGCCAGCACTACAGTGAGCACTACAGTGGGTATAAGAGTGAGCCAGCACTACAGTGGGTGAGCTAGTAAGTATGAGAGTGAGCCAGCACTAAAGTGGGTGAGCTAGTGAGTATGAGAGTGAGCCAGCACTACAGTGGGTGAGGTAGTAGTATGAGAGTGAGCCAGCACTACAGTGAATTGACGAGTGCCTGGGAGGGCCTGTGTGCTATTTCAAAGCAAACTTTCCTTGGAAAAGGTGTGTTCATAAAACTCCTAACCTGACTGCAATGCTATCGTACCTAGTGTGTTCAGATTTCTGTGCTACGTCAGCTGTCGGCATAACACTTCATAAACCTGTGTCTGACTTGGATATTTGGTAAAGACCCAAGCTTTGCTGACCCGCTCGTGTCTGCCAATACATCAGATATCAAAATTCGTCTACCAATCCTTGTCTGCCAATCGTTATGCCTACAGGTGGGCGTGAGTGCACAATGTCTACTACGTCAGCTAGATCAGCTGCTTCCTCCTTTCCCCGTGCACCCTGACACCACCACCACCACCACCGGTGAGGCTAAAGCACACACGCACACGTGCACACACACATGCATGCATATTCAAACCTGCACGCACACTTGCGCACACATGCATACATAGACACACTCATGCATATATCCGCAACTGCACGCACACTTACGCGCACACACACATACACGCACACACAAACACACACACACACACACACACACACACACATACACACATACGTTCACACGTGCTTCATACGCGTGTATGCGCAAACAGACGCACACATGCATCACGAGTATATGCACACAGTGTGCACAAATACGTGCATGCAGACGTGCACATGTGCAGGTCATGTGCACCCACAAAAAAGAGTAGTGACCAAAACACATGCACACAGTGTGCACAGAGAAGTGCATGCAGGCATGCACATGTGCAGGCCATGCGCACACACATACAAGAGTAGTAACTCAAACTCATGCACACAGCTGTCAACTGTCAAACACAAACGCGTGTGTGTGCAAGCACAAATATATGAAGGGTTGGCCATAACCGTATATATGCACCGTATATGACCGTATATTGGGTGATCCCCTGCCATAAGTACCATATATACACCATAAATATATATTTATTTATTTATTTATTTATTTATTTATTTATTTATTTATTTATTTATGGTGTATATATATGGTTCTGGCCAAGCCTACACACATGCACATGCTAACGTACTCATGCACACGTACACACACAGATACAGAGCCTACACTTCTAGGCAGCAAGCCCCTGCCATTTATGTTTACGAGGAGCATCGCTGCCTTTGCAGCCAAGTCAGGCGCTGCACCTAAGCCAGTCTGCCAAGAGCCTGCGGCAGGGTGCGTTTTGTTTAGGACCGGTACTATTTCATGTCAGAAGTTCCACACTCAGTGCAAACTTTATCCCCTGAAAACACATCTTCTACCAAACTTCTATTACCACAGTATTCACACGCAGGTGAGAGATGATCATATGTGGCGTGTGCATTGGTTTTCTTTCATTTTTCTTTTGTAAGTGTGGTAGTCAGTCTTGTCATTTTTGGAGTGTAGAAGGCGGCAATGGAGCGACATCATGATAGTTGTCATTGTTGTATATTTGAGATCGTCGAATGTGTGGTAGTGCATGCATATATTGCTGTATCTGTTCCTCTTGTGTAGCTTCCAGTACGCTGCAGGGTGCGTTTTGTTTGTTCCTGGTGTATTGCATTTGTTTATTTCTGGTGTATTGTATTAATTGTTAAATTCTTTTGTATTGTTTGTTTCTGGTGTATTGCATAAATGTGTTGATGTGCCCTGTCCTCTTGTGCATATGTGTGTTCAAAACATAACGAGTAAGCAGGGTTGGCCAGAACCGTAAATATGTATATACATATATATGCTCCGTACATCACCGTATATTTGGTGATTTACCTGCCAAACATACCGTTCATACACCGTATATACATGGTCCTGGCCGGCCCAACAGATAACCCCCTCTGAAAAAATGCCCAGCTTCACAATGATGTGACACACACTGTGTGGCTGTACAGTGATTGTGCTCTGTACTGTTTGCGTCCTTTTTCCCACCCATCCGCCCCTTCTTGCGCAGACACCACTTGGTGCAGTGCTTACACAGATTGTGTTCAGTGCTAAACCACTTGGTGCAGTGCTAAACCACTTGGTGCAGTGCCTGAACAGATTGTGTTCAGTGCTTAACCACTTGGTGCAGTGCTTAAACAGATTGTGTTCAGTGCTAAACCAGATATATGTAGGGTTGGCCAGAACCGTATATCTGCACCGTATATGACCGTATGTATGGTGATTTCCCTGTTAAGAAAAGGTATGTACACCGTATATACCTATACATGTATGGTTCTGGCCAACCCTAGATATATTCTTTAGTGCTTACAACTGTCTGCTCTCTTGCATATTTCCCTCATACATCTACACACACACACACACACACACACAAACACACACACACACACACACACACACACACACACACACACATGTAGTAAGACAGCACGTCCTCCCAAGAAGCGTGGTGGGTGCACGGAGCAGGAGCGAGTGGAGGACGAGTACAGAGAAGAGCAGGTATGAGTCATACATTGTACACACACACACACACACACACACACACACACATATATATATATATGCACATATGACTCATACACACTTACATGCATTTTGCAATGTTGCAACGTCGGTGCATTTATTATCAGCCCTTGAAATCCCAAAGCTCGCAGCAAAGCGGCAACTTAGCACACAGCATGCTTGGCATCTGCACAATTGTAATGCACACTGTTTTGCTCGTGTGTACGACATATCTGCTGCACACACTGTCCTCTTTTAAGGCAGTTCTACTCAGTGTTGTGCTAGTACGGTCATCAGACAGTACGGTACGGTTAGGACGGTACGGACCATCTTTTCTTAAAATACGGCGTCCTAACGTATTTTGGTGACCGTAGTTAACCGTCTAGACAGTAAATTACGGTACGGTGTACGGTACGGTGCCCAGCTGGCACTGCCAGTGCAAAAATGTCCTCAGAATGGCCTCTCCACCCCAAAACCTCCCATATTTGCTCCCCGGTATGCTCCTCTCATGTGTTGACGCCACACAATGCTTTTCTGAATGACCCTGAGGCTGGGTTGGGTCTGCATTAGCTCGGGGGAAGGGCCCAGTAGTGGCTTGCATGGAAACTATAAAGTCGGACACAGTACTCAATTCCTGTCCAATGATTTGTCATGAATAATTATTGCATAAAGACAAGAAATGTTTTGGGCCGAAATTGGAGCCAAACGGCCAAATTACGGTCAGAATCGTGCTCTACGGTGGCACCGTCCTTGTACGGTTCGGACCGTACTTTTCAAACATACCGTACTAGCACCGTCCTGTACGGTACAAATACGGTACGGACCGTCTAGACGGTCAAAATCGCTCTAGTACGGCGAAGTAGCACAACACTGTTTCTACTGCACATATCGACCTCTTTCAAAGCGTCTCTACTGCACACATTGACTCTTGAGGCATCTCTATTACACACATTGACTTATTCTAAGGAATCTCCACTACACACATTGACCTCTTCCGCACACATTGACGTCTGCTACACCAATCACAGTGCACCTCACAGTGCATCTCACAGTGCACCTCACAGTGCATCTCACAGTGCACCTCACAGTGCACCTCACAGTGCATCTCACAGTGCACCTGACAGTGCATCTCACAGTGCACCTGACAGTGCATCTCACAGTGCATCTCACAGTGCATCTCACAGTGCATCAGACAGTGCATCAGACAGTGCATCTCACAGTGCATCTCACAGTGCACCTGACAGTGCATCTCACAGTGCTTCTCACAGTGCATCTCACAGTGCACCTCACAGTGCATCTCACAGTGCATCTCACAGTGCATCTCACAATGCATCTCACAGTGCACCTCACAGTGCATCTCACAGTGCATCTCACAGTGCATCTCACAGTGCATCTCACAATGCATCTCACAGTGCACCTCACAGTGCATCTCACAGTGCATCTCACAGTGCATACACACTGACATGCGTGCTGCTGAATGAGTGGATTTGAATGTGCATGTCTTGACGTTGTGTGTGCCTGTCTGTGCTTATCAATTGCAGGCTTGTGTCCACTTCTTACATGTGTGTGCCTGTGTGTGTGCCTGCGTGTGTGTGAGTGTGTGTGCGCGTGTGTGCCTGCGTGTGTGAGTGTGTGTGTGCGTGTGTGTGTGTGCAGGCAAAGGGTTGCACAGCCTCCCCACTTCACCCAGGCCACGCTAGTGGGCTGTCAAGGAAAAGTCTATTGCAGGTTCATACAGATCTTGGGTGCATGTGTCTGCAGGCACGGGTCGCTCAGCCTCCCTGTCTCACTCAAGCAACGCTCATGGGCTGCCGAGTCGAACTCGATGGCGGTGCATCACCCTCGGCCCGCATGAAGTCTACCACATTCCCCTCCCCTGACACTGCCATGAAAGGCAGAGCTGAAGGTGGGGTGGGTTGTGACTGAAGGCTGGCCAGGGCCAGAGAGAGAGAGAG
>Ga0307974_1002640_pt1 | contig 12756 bp, 13 predicted proteins | sample OrgLakmetagen784_FD_201812 | JGI IMG/M metagenome (GOLD analysis project Ga0307974, IMG submission 201812) | Saline water microbial communities from Organic Lake, Antarctica - #784 | ecosystem: Environmental > Aquatic > Non-marine Saline and Alkaline > Saline | place: Antarctica: Organic Lake... | reverse complement strand
CTGGGCAGAGAGGGCAGGGGAGGGGAGTAGTGCAGGTTCTTCTTCTTGAACACGCAGGCAAACTGCGTGTGCAGCTTGGTCAGCTGCTTCTCCAGCTGAGCTGTGAGCTGTGCAGCTGCTGCCTGGAAATCTTGCAACACACCCCTCCTGTCCTGAATCTCTTGCCATTTCAGTGCTGCACGCTGATGAAGCTGGCTTGCCTCATGGGTCTTGATATTATGGGCCCTGCTTTGAAACCTGCATGCTGCTACCTTGGTGCTGCAAATGCTGCAGCAGAGGCAGTACAGGTTGTCCTCTCCCAGACCTTCATCTTGCAGCCAATTGCTGCGCGCAGGCTGTTTTCTCTCCAATGGCATACCCTTCTGTGTGTTACTGGGACTTCTACTCTAGCCATGCAAACTGCATGGCTCTGGTCTCACCATGCTTTCCCCCCTCTTATACCTTCCATCACTCTCTCCCTGCTTGGTTCTCTTTCTTTCAGGCGAACCAACCATCTTAACAAAAATCTCGATTTCTGAGGCTGGTTTTTGGCCGTCGAAGGCCTCGAAGTGGCCTTGGTCGGTTTTCGCCGGGAGACCCCCCGGGGCCCAAATCCTTGGTTTCACGTCTTTCCCCCACGCCCAAATAGTAGGGGTTTCACGTCTTAAGACGTCATACGTCTCCTTAAACAAAACACTGGTGTGTGTGTGTGTGCGTGCGTGCATACACCCGTGTGTATGGATGCATGCCACAGAGCAACGGGCGTGCACTTATCCTCATGGTCAGCTGCTCAAAGCAAATCACCACACAACATCACTTACTGAAAATCAGGCCAGTCGTCCCTGTGAGAGTTCTTGCCCCAAAGCAGAAAAGTACATTTAAGTGTGTAGGAACCTTAATTAGATGTATCTAAGCACCCCTGCACACTCAGTTTGTGGCAGGAGGTGCCCAGGTGGGCAGGGTGGAAATCGCTGCCAGATAATGAATTTTAAAAAGCTCCTCCCCAGTACCATCAACTTACCAGGGGTGTTTGCAATAATATTGGTGGTTTTGGTAAGTGAAGGTCCGGGGTTCTGGGGTGGAGGTCTGGTTTTGGACTCCCTTTTTGCAGGGAAACTACAAAAAAAACAAGGCTTTGGGCGGGATGCATGGATTGCAAAGCTGATTGTTGCGATGAGCAGCGTTTACTTTAACCTTTAAAACGTGACAATCGCATGGTTTAAAATAGCTCCTCCTGAGGTGAGATCGTCAATATTTTAAGTATACTCGCAACAAAGTTATCTTGTCAAGTCGGAGTTGTAGTCAGATAGCTGAGCACAGATTCTTGTTTTTTCGACAGCTGTCGGTGCCCACCACGGCCCATCTCCAGCATTCCAGACCATAATACTTGACAGGACATGTCTTGGGAGCATACTGAAGGGCTCCCAGCACTCAGGTGCTGGCCAGAAAGCGTGTTTCCAGGGTTTCCAGAAATGCACCATTTTTGCCCAGCAAACAGGCCTACGCATTAAGTCCTTTAGGAACTAATTTTCAACCCCCTTTTTTTGCTTTCATGGGTATGGTTTGACCCTGAACTTATCTGGGAATAAAAGAATTGGTGAAATGCGGACCAGACCCCGCATTTCTACACCCATGCCACCATTCTGGCAGAGAAATGGCACAAATTCAGCCCCCCACTCACACCTTTGACCCCAAACTTATTAATTATTATGCAAAAGTGTTACATTTGTGTATAGAAAGCATTGGGTGACCTCAGATGTGCAATTCAGGAAAGGGGGCACAAATTTCCCCTTTTTGGGTGGGGCTTGGCTGGGCTGACCGTAAATGACCGTAAATGACCGTAAAATGACCGTAAAATGACCGTAAATGACCGTAAATGGCTGTAAATGACCGTAAATGACCGTAAATGACCGTAAATTTGTGATACCCATTCCCCCTATTTGGGTGGGGCTTGGCTGGGCTGACTAAAAATGATCAATTTGACCACCCTTGCAACGCTTTGCAAGCTCACACTGAGGCTGTTTATATTTGCGTACTGCCTGTAAAAAACACATCCTGAGTTACACAAAATGTCTGAGTACGCCTATGAACAACGCCCCACTCGTATGCGTCCCCCCCCCCCCCCCCAACCCCAGGATTAAATCTCCAATATATCTACTAATTGATACTTGACACCAGGATTCCGATACAATCTTGTTATGCAATTATGAATAAAATTACAAGTGGTGTTTGGCTCCTGCCACATTAATGCACGGGTTCTGTCTCACTCGCACCTAGCGTATTGTGGAGGGATACGAGAAGCGTCCAATCGTCGTTGTGGCCGAAAGAATGGAAAAGTCGAACTCAAATGGTATGCTCACGCTGTTGAACAACCCCCCCCCTTGCATGCAGCCTAGGATCCTGGTTGGTTGCGCTCATATGTGCACATGTGTCTGTGTACCCACACTCTGTGTACCCACACTCTGTGTACCCACACTCTGTGTACCCACACTCTGCGTCTGTGTACCCACACTCTGTGTACCCACACTCTGTGTGCCCACACTCTGCGTCTGTGTACCCACACTCTGTGTACCCACACTCTGCGTCTGTGTACCCACACTCTGCGTCTGTGTACCCACACTCTGCGTACCCACACTCTGTGTACCCACACTCTGCGTCTGTGTACCCACACTCTGTGTACCCACACTCTGCGTACCCACACTCTGCGTCTGTGTACCCACACTCTGTGTACCCACACTCTGCGTCTGTGTACCCACACTCTGTGTACCCACACTCTGCGTCTGTGTACCCACACTCTGTGTACCCACACTCTGCGTCTGTGTACCCACACTCTGCACGTGTACCCACACTCTGCACATGTACCCACACTCTGCACATGTACCCACACTCTGCACATGTGTCTGTGTACCCACACTCTGTGTACCCACACTCTGTGTCTGAGTACCCACACTCTGTGTCTGTGTACCCACACTCTGCACGTGCTGGCACACTGTTCTCTGTGTGTGAGAACATACCTTCGTGCAGTCTGTGATCCTGGGTGGAGATGCCGCATATACCCACATACATACACACTAAGTGCATACACACTTAGAGCATACACACTAAGTGCTTACACACTAAGTGCATACACACTTGAATATGCACACCTTCTTGCAGTCTGTGATCCTGGGTGATGATGTCAAGCTGGAGGATGTTGCGCAGAAGCTCCAAGGCTTCAGGTGCATATACGTCTGCTTATGAAAATGCCGCATACGTGTGTGTGTGTGCGTGTGTGTGCGTGTGCGTGCGTGTGCGTGTGTGTGTGTGCGTGTGTGCGTGCATTTGTGTAAGTGTAAATCAGGTGCATACACATCTGCGTATGAAAATGCCACATATGCGTGTGTGTGCATGTGTGTGCGTACATTTGTGTAAGCGCGAATCAGGTGCATACACATCTGCGTATGAAATGCCACATTTGCGTGTGTGTGCGTGTGTGTGCGTGCATTTGTGTAAGCGCGAATCAGGTGCATACACATCTGCGTATGAAATGCCACATATGCGTGTGTGTGCGTGTGTGTGCGTGCATTTGTGTAAGCGCGAATCAGGTGTATATACATCTGCGTATGAAAATGCCACATATGCGTGTGTGTGCGTGTGTGTGTGTGTGCATTTGTGTAAGCGCGAATCAGGTGCATACACATCTGCGTATGAAATGCCACATATGCGTGTGTGTGCGTGTGTGTGCGTGTATTTGTGTAAGCGCAAATCAGGTGTATATACATCTGCGTATGAAAATGCCACATATGTGTGTGTGTGTGTGTGTGTGTGCACGTGTGCGTGCATTTGTGTAAGCGCAAACCTTGTGTGTTGGGATGAAAAGGGGAAGATGCCAAGTAGTGGCGGAAAGGTTGCAGAGGTGTGTGTGTGTCCATGTGCAAGGAGGGGTGTAACGGAGGATTATTTGAGTGCACAATTATATGTGGAGGGGTGACAGTAGGGGAATGTGCATACGTGTATGCGGAAGGGTGGTTTTAGTGGAGTTTGTGCATGCACGCGTTTGCGTGTATGTGGTGTGTGTTGTGATAGCGCTGCTGGATTTTCTTTGTAATCCTGAGCTCCGCACACTACATTTGTGACACTTCACGAACTCTTCACAGGCAGCGGCAAACATTCACCCCGTTGATTGAACCATGACTCTCTTCCCTGCATACACGCTTGGCAAACGCACACAACCCACACATACATACACAGTGGTGACGACATCACAAACATCTGCCGAGATGCGGCTGTGAACGGAATGAGGCGCCTCATGGCCCAAGGCCGCACCCCAGCAGACGTGCTGAAGATGAGAGAGATGGGGCAGGTGTGCGTACTTGGTTGCATTGCTGAGATGTTAAATCTGTGAAATCCAGCTGACCAATTTTGTGAGGAACCATACAACATTCCACCAAGTCACACAAAGGAGAGAAGGAAGAAACGCTAAGAAGATAGCTCAGGCCAAAACTTTCCTCTGCTCAGGCCAAAACTTTTCTCTGCTCAGGCCAAAACTTTCCTCTCTCTTGCCCTTCACAGGACCCCTCGCAAGAGCCCGTCATCCTGGAGGACTTTATGGTCGCCATGTCCCGTATCAACCCCAGCGTTTCCTCTGCTGATATCAAAAAGCACGAAGCATGGGCCGCTTCTTTCAGCTCTAAATAAACAGGCTGTGGTGGTGGTGGTTGCCTTGCGTGGACACCTACTCAGCCCCTCCGGCCATGTTGTAAATGTTATAAGCTGTTGTGCTGAGTCTTATAATTTGCAGTGACGGTGGTTTGATTATACGTGTCAGCAGAGTTTGTCTATCTTAAACGGGCTCTCAATTGCACGCTTCTTTAGTGCGCATTGCAATGCAGTATATCATCTTCCCGAGTGGTCTGTTGAGTAACGCCTGAAGTGATAATGAAAGATTATATGATTATAGCCTGCATTTTGGCCTCAAGTATTCGGAACGAGTGAAGGGTGCCAATGCATCAGGTTCTCCCTTTCCTGTAATGCTGCGTATTGTTAGGCTTTCTTTTTTTTCTGTCACATCAATTACCGCAAAGAATAAGACTCAGCACAAAAACTAATATCAATAAGACTGGCACATCCAGCATATTGATCAAGACGTACGGAAATGCTGCCTCAACCGTCCACCAACGAACTGAATGTCACACGATACAGGTTTACGGGTTAAGCCATCAGTCAAAACGTGTGACTGCTAGGCTGCGTATGTAAACATGAAGATTGTGATAAATGTTGTTGTAGCGTCATCATCAGACTTGTAGCACCTATGACAAAAAAAACATTGGAAAGGGAAAAAGGCACAATGCTGTTTGTGACATTGCAGCACTGAATAAAATCAGTGTAAACAATCAAGCATCTGCCAAGACCAACCAACCGCAATAATTTAAAGAAGGGGAATCATCTGTGAGTTTTGGGCACATAAAAAACTTGGACTGTCACTCTGAGGACACCAAGAACAGCCAAGAATGAGGGAGGCACATAACATATAACATAGGTATTACATAAACTGTATGCCTCACGTTACGTCACTGCCACTGATTGGGCGTGACAAACCTTTCAATTTTAATCAGCTCTGGGACGAGCAACGAAGTCAAGGCTCAGCAATGCTCACTTTCTCGACATGTAACAAGCGTTTTCTGGAACTCGAAGGCTTTTCATTCCGAGAGAGTGGGCCTTAACAAATGAAAGTTGTATTACATACGAAGTCATTGGCTCTCAGTCAATTTGGGCTGGAATGTACCATCCTCGATCCGCAAAACCATCATGGTTACTATGGCATAGTAAATCCAGGAGGCACAAAAACCAGCCAGATTAAAACGCAGCTCTCACACCCAAAACCCCACCGACACCACATTCAAAGAGATGTAAGATGTCCTCCGATCCACTGCCAAATCAATTTACCAAGCAATGTCACCCATCTATTTTTACAAAGGTAAGGTCAGGTTACATCGCTATATATGCCTCTAGGGCAAGTGGAATCCTATAAAAAGCCTGCAACCAGAACCTCATAAAAACTGAAAGGACGGCACTGCCAATGAAGCCACTAACATTTTTTTTTCATTGCTTACCGAACATCATTCTATATCCCCTTTAATACCAAGTGCATCATTATGAAATACAGAACAGGCACCCTATATAATCAAAAATATGCGGTATTGTTCAAACTCTCTACAAGTCAAACTTGCCCCCTCTGCCCATACGTAAACATTGCCCTGCACATCCTTTCTGGGTGCCAACACACGCAAATAAGGAACATGATCACCGAAAGACACAACATAGCATGCCGCATGATCCTTAAGGCTATCAGCAAAACAGGCTCCTTAGGATCATGCATTGTCTCCATAAATATAGGCAGCAACGAACGGATGATCATGCAAAATCTCCAAATTCCTGAAACAGCCGAAAGTAGAATTGTTCCCCAATGGCTCTTCCCACCCCGCTTCCCAGATAAAGACAGATTTACCTCCAGCCGCCCACATTGTGTGCTGGTTACTCCCATCGCTGCAATAACACAAAAACAACAAACTAATGTAGGGGGGTGGGTTCTTCGAAGTGCAGGGGACAATCGAGGGAGACTGGGAGCATCCCGGCAGCACCGCCAGCCACCAGTAGAGCCACCAACCCCAGACAGCACCGACCCAAAGACCTCAGCAAACATCGGCGTGACATCCACCTCGTCGAGATCAAGTACTGTGAGGACACCAGACCTCAGAACCAGCTGAGCGCCGCGTAGGGATTGCACAAATGCCCCTGCACCATCCTTCAAGAAGCCTCTGATACCCTCCATACCATCCTTTTGGGACTGGTGACATTACCTACAACACTCACACTCTGAAGCCTTTCAAGGCTCTGGGTCTTGAGAGCTTGCTTCCAAGCTCCATGTGCACTCTGTGAACTTTGCTGCTAAACTTGTCCATACTAGACGTGCCCTTTCCAGTACTGTTATCAACACTCATCAGGAGCCGGTTTCAGGCCAAGCCTGCAACCCTCTTGATCCCCATTGATTTTTCCTTCCTTTTCGCGGTGGAGGAGCTTTACGGTACTTGGTACCAAAGTGGCTCCTTTCCCTTCATTATTGTGGGGATGGCTTTCACTGCCTGCGTAGTTTTTTCTTCTTTTCATTTTTCATGGGAGGGCAGCAGTGCTACGGCACACAACCCCCCTGACCCACATATATTTTTAATTGTTTGTAATCATTGGGTCTTAAAGGGAACATCAAATGATGTTAGGTAAGCATTTCTAGTGGCTCCATTGGCAGTGCCGTCCTTTATGAGGGGCTGGTAGTACGCATGGTAGTTCGCCTCAGTTTTGGCATTTCCCAGTTTATGGAGAAGATGCATGTGTGCTTGAAGGGCGTCACGGTGGTTTGGTATGTACCAAAGCTTTGGTGGAGGAGGATGGGCCATGTTTGTTGTATGGGTATGATTATGGGTTTGTGTTTGGTTTTCGATGTCTTCTTTTGCAAGCCAGTGAATGTTGAAGAAGGGATTTCCCTCAGAGCCTGCTGTTTTGATGGAGGTGTCTGCAAGGTCGGAGTAGGTGGTGGCTGACTTTTTATCAAGGGCGTCGGCATGCTCATTACCGATAATACCGGCATGGGACTTTACTTTGAAAAAGTGGATAGGCGATGGTGATTGGCGGCTTTAGCAATGGATTGAAGGACATCTCCTTGGATGTGGTGGCGATGGAGATTCGGGTGTTAGAGCTCCTTTTCAAATTGGTGCAGTGATGTAAGGCTGTCAGTGGCTATATGTGAGTGACATTGTATGACTGCAGCTGTTATATATAGCTGCTAGATCTGCACGTGAGATGGTGTCGGTTATACCCATGCCTTTTGGGTTCACATAGTGGGAAACATTTAAGTGAGGGTTGTATACGACTGATCCGGTGTCTTGCCCTACTTCATTCTTTTGGAGGCTGCCATCAGTGTAGGTCCAATCTCGCCAATCTTTTACCTTACGGTTTCGGTTTTGGCTGGAGCTGTTTTGGGGTGCTTCGTTGATATTACAATTATGAGGTTGGTAAGTGCTAATCAGGGCACTTGTTTTTAAGGCCCAGACCTGGGCCTTCTGAGGCTTGAAAGTGATCATTGGGTAGCTTATTTATTTTGTCTGAGGCAGTGTGGTAGGGGTTGTTATTTATGTTTTGAATTTCCCACTTTGCATCGGGGATCTCTTTGGCATGTTCTTTTAGCCAGTCTGTTGTGAGCATTTAGGCAGACCCTGCCCTTGGTGTTACATATGGCAATGATCTGCAATTCCCAGGAGTGTCTGGAAAGTGGTATTTGTATGTTTTTCCAGAAGGGCAATTTGGCGTATTGGAGTTGGTCTAATGGGATGGTGCCCAGAAATTTACACATGCGTGGGTATTTGCGGCAGAGTGATGCAGAGGGATTTGTGGTCATATTTTTATTCCAGGAAGGGAGGAGCATGAATGTGGCTGTTTCCTCTGTGCTGACAGCAGCAGAGTAGATGGCGTGTCTTGTAGCTAAGAGTATGGTGTTTTCATGGTAAATGGGATGGCATATGGAGAACCCAGAAAATCGGGAGGAGAAGGCATTGGTGTTTGCCCCAAACGCTTTGTCCCTTGGGTGCTCACTCCGCCAGTAATGGGGGAATTTGGAGTCATGGTCGAGGGGGGATGCCATTTTTTCTTTAGTGACCAGGGCCCACTCTTGAAAGGCGGCGGTGATGTGGAAGGGGAGTATCCGTGCGAAAGAGTAATTTTTTTGTTCGTATGTTTAGAGGCAGAGGTGTCTTTACGTGCAATGAGGCCTACAAGTTCTGATGCAAAGCTAATGGGAGGAGGTTGGACGTGATCGTGTAGACTGCTGCACTTTGCCCTGTCAAAGGCCTTTTGTAGTATGTTAAGGCGCTCGGGAGTAAGCACACCTTTACACTTTCCGTCGACTTTGTAAATACAGGCTACTGTGCCAGTGTACACTTCAGGAAGCATAGTGTCATCTGGGGAGGATAGGGTACTCTTTTCTTGATACTCCATGAGATCAATGGTTGTGATCCAGTACCCACAATGCCCTGTGGCCGTTATGTCAGCCTGTGGGTTGGTGGGTTGGATGTCAAAGCTAACTTTGTTTCGAAGATCGACATTGTAGGATTGGTACTTGTTACCCTCCTGGATGGCAGAGAACCCTTGTTTTTGAAGATCATTTAGGTGTTCATCTGGTGCAGGCTGAGATAAGTTTGGTGCGGCAATATGCTCTTGAAACTTATTGAGGCTCTGCTTGAAGTTTTCACACGTGTTTTGTAGTTCTTCGCTCTGGCTCCCAGGTTGGGTTCCATGAGACTTCCACGATCTCTCTTTTCTTAAAGTGGGGAAGTGGCTGAGAGACTTGCTTCTAAGCTTCATGTCCATCCTGTCAATTACGCTGCCAAACTTGTTCATAACAGACGTGCCCTTGTCATCACAGTATCACTGATTTTGAGATCAATGCATTCCTGAATCAAGACTCATACAGACTCCTCAAGTTTGTGTCAGATTTAGTTTCAATTTTCGACACTGGTTGATTTTGTTTCACCAGCCAATTGCCATCAGCCAGAGACTCGGGCTGTAGGCCATCCTTGTAACCCCCTTGTAACCCCCTTGACTTGCCCTTTCCAGCACTATTATCAAATCTCATCAGGAGGCGCTTTCACGTCAAGCCTAAAACACCCCTGATCCCCATTGATCTTTAGATATTCTTTTTGGTGGAAGGGACTCATGCTAGTACCCGGTACCAAAGTGGCTCCTTTTCCTTAATTCATGTGGGATGGTTTTCACTCCCTGCATGATTTTTTCCTTTTAGCAATTAGAAATGTAAGTTGGACCATCTTACAAATCGTGGTAAAAGCTAATTATAAAGTCTACCAATTATCACAGACGAGCACACTCAAACATTTGTCTCAAGCAAAGCCACATACAGAGCCATGCCATCGTGAATACAGCTGCAGAAATCGCCAAACGAAATGGTACTAATTCGTTAAGAGCTGTCCTCCTCTATTCTTTTTACTTGGCGTGCACAGTACTCTGATTCAAGGTAGCGGACACATTGACAATCTGGCCCGATCATCAAAACGCAATGTTTGGTGTGTGCCATGTGCACACACCACATACAATTCAAAATTGTGAAGCCTGCAACATTAGCAACCAATGCTCTTTCAATGAATTTATGCATACAGGACCTAAAAGCATAATCAAATTCCTAAACGCTACAAGTTCCTGAGCCAATGCTAACAATGCATGCCAGAGACAAAGTACCGAGCCACAACAGCCGTCTATTGCCCACAAGAAGTCATACCTATCCTCTCAGCACGCCACACGCTCTCAGCTTGCGCCACACGCACAGTGTGTGACACACGCACACAGTGTGTGACAGCTCTCACAAGAACTATAGATACAGTTTACAGGATATAGCACAAGGAGCAGCAAACAACAATCTTTCCTCGTGTGATCCCAGCACACCAAATAAACACCTGCTTTCTTGCAAATTGCACTGTCCGTACAGTCCAGTAACACACACCTTCTGAATGGACCTAAGTCAAATATGCGGATGCTCACTCAATAGAAATAGCTTAAGAAATTTGACACGTGATGCAGCAGGGTACATGCAGGAGTCCAACATTCGTTGCACGCGTGACATACCGAATCCCTTACACATTTGCAGAGTCCCAACAAAGCAGGCATGGACGCCTGCGGAACTTTAGCGCGTCCCCGATGTTTCAATTTTGGCTAATTGGAATGTGAAACATATTGCACGTTGCAATTGCGATCGATACCGTAATCACGATCCAAACCCCTACTCCTACCGAATGCCGTACACAGGCCTGCTGGGTAACAATCGTGTGTGCTTCACTCAACTATGTTACGGCACGCTTTCTCTGAGTTGTTGTGTTCTTTTTGGTATTAATGACAGAGCCCTATGCATCTCACAATGCAAGAGAAATAGAATTTGTGTGCTTTTCACTCAACTATGTTACGGCACGCGTTGGTGATCTCTTGTTGGCATGCTGCCAGCTCTAGGGGGTCACCTCCGGAAAGGCAGCTGCAAAAACACAGAACAGAGAGCAAAGGCACTTTAGCTTTGACGTCCCCTGAGTGTCATGCATGGGGCAATGCGTCAAAGTGGCGCATTGTCGTTCCGTTTGTCGTTCCCTGAGTGTCATGCGTTTGAGTTCGTTTGAGTTTGTTTGAGTCCGTTTGAGTCTGTTTGAGTCCGTTCCCTGAGTGTCATTCGTTGCTTTGACGTTCCCTGAGTGTCATGCGGCAAGGCGTCAAAGTGGCGCTGGAAACACAAATGTTTAGGGTTGGCCAGGACCATATATATTTACGATTTATATACAGTATTTCTGGCAGGGCTTTTAATAAGTATACAATCTCATAAACGGTGTATATATACGTTTCTGGACAACCCTACAAATGATGCATCGCTCGTGTTCAAGTTCTTGCAGGCAAGTTGTCAAATGAGGACAGGCTATCTAAGATTGGGGCAAGACTGCTTAAATAGATCGCAAGATCTGGGGTAGGTCAAAACCATACACGTGTATGTACTACAGTGTGTAGTAAAAGACATTCTTACCTGAAAAACAACTGTATACATGGTCATGCACAGTGCGTATATACAATTCTGGTTGAGCCTATGCATTACCTCATGTATAAAGGCAAACAACAACATGTTTGTTACCGCCAACTGATCATATGCATTACGCATACCTCATATATAATGGTAGACAACAACACATTTCTAACCGCCAAATGACAACCATCGGCAACACGGCAGTTCCTCAGATGTATGCGCCATAATATACGCCATATATGCGCCATAATGCGCCATAATATGCGCCATCATATGCGCCATAATAAGCCGCATGGCATTTCGATATGCATGTGCCATCAATGAACGTGTGCCATCTCAGGCTTGCGCACAAAGTTTCAAAATGCAGCCACTTTCCTGCAGCAATTAATGTTGTGAAAGAAGCAGTGACTCCCACAATTAATAAAGAGAAGGAGTTACTTTGGTACCTGGCTGCAAAACATATCTCACCTTTTATCCTTCATTCATTTCAGACGCTCACTACCTTTGGACGCCTTTCAGCTCCCTCTAAAACGTGTGTTATTCTGCATGATACATACGCGCACGCATGACACATACACCCACCCACCCACACACATTTATACACGCACACCTCTGATCACCCTCCTACAACACATTTATACACGCATGACACAAACACCCACCCACCCACACACACATTTATACACACACACCTCTGATCACCCTCCCACAACACTGTCCCTGAGAGTGCGTGCTTGACCACCACAGAATAAGGCAATGTCTCTGTGGGCTTGCCATACCTGGAAATAGGGTGCGCAGGCACAAAATGAGTGTTCCTAAGATCTGAGCTGCCCTGCAATATATTGACTTTGGAGTGAATGAATGAATTAATGGAAAAGGGGCAAGCAGTTAGGTACACACAGAACAGTGCCAAAACAGTGCCAAGTTGCTCATGATCAAAGTCAGATCACATCTGCCGGTGGAAATTGAGCAGGTAAATATCGTGTAATGGCAGTCTGTGGATGGTTGGGAGGTGGTCTGAAGGGCACGATTCATCAACAGGCTTCAGAGAAAGTAAGAAGGCATTTTAGGCATTTTGATGGCCAGGTGTTATGAGCGCGCAGCGCGCATCAAGGGATGGGACATACTGTTTGAGCCTTAGTGGCTACCAAAGTGGATATCATACGTTAGGTGCGTAAGAGCGA
>Ga0307974_1002635_pt1 | contig 12766 bp, 12 predicted proteins | sample OrgLakmetagen784_FD_201812 | JGI IMG/M metagenome (GOLD analysis project Ga0307974, IMG submission 201812) | Saline water microbial communities from Organic Lake, Antarctica - #784 | ecosystem: Environmental > Aquatic > Non-marine Saline and Alkaline > Saline | place: Antarctica: Organic Lake... | reverse complement strand
CAAACCGCAAACATCTCCTTGTTCGAGATGAAAGTTGGAGGCAAGGGTAAGAGGGTCCATCACTGACGTTCCATCACTGTTTGTCTGTCCAGGTTCGTAGCCAACTTTGACAACTTGCTCCAACGGTACAAGGAGTTGGATGCCTCCAAACCTTTGAGGGTGGCTGTGGTGGGAGGGGGTGCAGGGGGAGCTGAGGTTGCCATGGCCTTGCATGTGAGTAGAGCACTTGATACGTAAAGTTTGTACATGATGGATGGTTCTGACACAAAAAGTATTTATCAAGGTAGTGGGAGCTGCGGTCGCCATGACATCTTACATGTGCGTTCAAGGCTTTTTTGGAGCGTGCATGTGAGTGCTTACACAGCAATCATACAAGCGTGCGGTTTGCCTGAGTGTCATGGGCTTTGCATGTGTGTGTGTGTCTGTGTGTGTGTCTGTGTGTGTGTGTGTGTGTGTGTGTGTGCGTGTGCGTGTGCGTGTGCGTGTGCGTGTGGGTGCGTGCGTGTGTGTGTGTGTGTGTTTGTGTGTGTGTGTGTGTGTGTGTGTGTGTGTGTGTGTGTGGCAATGTGCGGACTCCGCACTGCGGAGGAAGCTAAGGTAGGTCGCCATGGCCTTACCTGTGAGCACAAGGGTCGCAACATAACTTTCATGCTGTACACTGCTAAGGGCATAGAGTATAAAAGCCACAAAGTGAATCTCCAAATTGTGCATTGCTAAGTGCATCATGCCCAAAATTCATGACAGTCATTCTCCAAATGTTGCATTGCTAGTGTATGGCATACAAAAGGCAAGACAGTGAACTTCCACATCGTGTGCACTGCTAAAGTGCATGGCGTACAAAGTCACGACAGTGGTCTTCCATATCGTGTGCTGCTAAAGTGCATGGCGTACAAAAGTCACGACAGTGGACTTCCATATCGTGTGCACTGCTAAAGTGCATGGCGTACAAAAGTCACGACAGTGGACTTCCACATCGTGGGATGCTAAAGTTCAAGGCGTACAAAAGTCACGACAGTGGACTTCCTTCCACATTGCGCACTGCACCCAAAAGTGCATAGTTCTGTTGGTGTGCTGACTGCCGTTGCTCTTCAGCAACTTGAGGCCTTCGTTATTTTTAAGGCCTTCCTTAGGGTTGGCTAGCATCATTATAGCATATATGCATAGTATATGGGCGTGTATAGTGCATAAATGTCCTATTTTTATATAGATTGATAGGTATGAGGGCCGGCTAGCATTATGTATGGACATATAATGGGATGCTTGCCGAGGCCAAGACTAAAATGTTAATATGTGTATATTTATGACATACGTAAATGCTTATCGGGCCGACTCTGACTTTCTTAAATCTCAAACAGTAAGAGGCGTGCTCCCATGTGAAGCCAGTAGTTATAAGCATGGTCGAGGAGTTCAGCAACAACATTGGCACGTTATGGAAACTGCTAGTTCAATAACACATGCACTCAATGTTTGCAGTATCAAGATGTGTGTGTCTCTGCATCCATTGCAGTGTGCCTTAAGCATTTATTGTAATAAGTAGACGTCTGAAGAAAGAATCAAGCCCACAGCACTTTCTTATCCACCTAACTTACTCTGTGTGAGACACAATTGGCGTGGGCACTTCTTTTTTGCAGTGTTATTTCTGTCCGGATGTCTTGTTAATTACTGAACAGTACGGCCTTGAATCTTGTTAATTGTGATTCGTGCTTGCACGCTTTGCCCCCACACGCAATTCTGCTGTAACTGATTCCCGTATGCAGTATCGTCTGGAGCAGGAGCGTATGTCAGCAGGGCCTGAAAGTCGGCCTAAGGCAGAAGTAATGTGAGTTCTATTTCGGCTCGGCTTCACCAAATGTAGGAGGGGAATTTACACAAGGCCAACCATCCACTAAAGACCAGGTGTAAAAAGATGGTTTCTGCAGCGCAAGCTGTGGCAAGACAGTTCCAACTGACATTCGGTTGCACTCGCCTCCAAAAACGTGAGTACTTCTGCAGCAGACTGCAGAGTACTCTGCAGTTTTAAGCACTGCCTGTTTCTTACTCTATAGTGGAAAGGAGCTGACGTCATTCACACAGTTAAGGTTACAAGAAAACATTCAAGGAAGACGCTTGTCTGCCAAAAAGCCAGAACTTTGTTAGATGCTGCCTGATTAATTGAAGCAAGATATTGAACGCATCTACATGATTGAGCTCCAGGAGAGAAGCAGTCAGGCGTTGCCTGATTTGATAAAGCACAAATATTGAACCCGTCTGCACGATGATCGAGCTCTAAGAAGTTCTGTCAGACGCTTGGTAAGGAAAGAGGGGAAGGCAGCTTAAAAAAGGATGAGCAGCCTGCAAATCAGTCAGTGGCTTTTAAAGGGCTTCCAAAAGCACATTCCCTAACCTGCTGCTATTCCTTGTCCAGTTGAGTAAGCGGTGCTTTCATTGCTTTCACGCACCTGCACACCTGGTTGTCCCATTATAAAATTTCTCTCTTACTGCTGCTTCGCTTAATCTATACTTGTACTACTCACACATCCCTGTACAACTCCTTTAGCATGGACAGCGCGGCAAACCATGCAGCCCTGCACAATGCCATGAAGATGTAAACACAAACACACATACCCACAAACGCACACACAGACACACACAATCACACACAGACACACACACAAGCTGGTGTACTGATAATCAAACTCACCCATGACCAGCAAGCTCGTCTAAATGCAAACACACATACACACAAACGCACGCACATACACACACAAGCTGGTGTACTGATTATCAAACTCACCCATGACCAACAAGCTCGTCTAAATGCAAACACACATACACACAAACGCACGCACATACACACACAAGCTGGTGTACTGATAGTCAAACTCAACCATGACCAACAGGCCTGTCTAAACGTCCAAACACATATACACAAACGCGCACACACATATATACATACACACACTCACAATCACACACACACATACACACACATACACACACAAGCTGGTGTACTGATAGTCAAACTCACCCATGACCAACAGGCTTGTCTCTCGCGGGCCACTGCTGAAGGGGCATTCCTCGTACACACGTCAATCTTTTTTAAAGATTATGAAGGGGAAGGGCATCAAGGTTGGTTGCGGAAGGTCCTTAAATGGCTGCAAGCATTTTGTTGATTTGTGTTAGAATCGCAATGAATATGAAGAATAATTGCTGATTGGGGCTATGGGGGATAGATTGTCAAGATTGCACCTCGCCATTGTTTTGTGTTTAACCATAAAAGGTGCAGGTAAAGGTGCTCTGATCGTTCATTGCAGCAAGCCTATGCAGGTTTGTTCTGTACGTGTAGAGACAGCTGAGCTTGCCAATCACCAAAACAGGGTCATTGTTGAGCTCTGCATGATGTAGCGCTTGCTGGCTTTTTACTACAAGCAGCATATTTTTGTACCTTCTTCACCTTTGATGCTTCATGACAATCTTGACATACCCTGCTACGCATGCCACTCACCAAAACAAGGTTTTGTGGCAGGCAAGATCTGCATAATGCGACAAGATGCTGGCTTACATTCAAGTGCGGCCTACCTTACAGGGCCACAAAGTAAAAGAATGTGCAACAATAAAGAGACCAAGCATGCCACTCGTCAAGACAGACTAAATGACAGTCTCTATAATTCAACATTTTTGAACACAATAAAGTTTGAAGATAATTCTCGTATTCGAGGTAATGCATAGTGTAACAAGATGCTGGCTTACATTCAAGTGCGGCCTGCCTTACAGGGCCACAAAAAGAAGGATGTGCATCTGAAAATGAGACCAAGCATGCCACTCGTCAAGACAGACTAAATGACAGTCTCTGCATAGTGATACACGATGCTGGCTCCCGATATCGCGCTGCAGATCTTAGAAGGCCACAAGGTTGTGCGAGTAGAGAAGGGCTTGCTGGTCTTGGAGCTGCCCAGCAAGGAAGGTCGTGCTAGAGAGCAACAAGGGGAGATGCAAATCCCTTATGATGTGTGTCTGTGGTGCACGCAAGCATCAGCTGCCCCCTGGCTTGTTGCTACCGGTTTGCCTACAGGTGGGTGATGATGCTAAGGGAAATGAGGATGAATGGCAACAAGGAAATAGGGAAGACGCACTGTAATGTGGTTGTCTGCAGCTTCTGTGGCTTGCCCATAGATGTGTGAGGTTGATGTTGCTTAGGGAAATGAGGATGAAGGGCAACAAGGAAACAGGGAAGACGCACTGTAATGTGGTTGTCTGCAGCTTTTGTGGTTTGTCAACAGGTGGGTGATGTTGCTTAGGGAAATGAGGATGAAGGGCAACATGGAAATATGGAAGACAATTAAGAAATGTTGTTTGTCCAGGTGTGCCTGTAGTGTCCGTTGCTGCCATAGTATATGGAGGGAGCCCAGAATGGCGCCCCCAACATTTTGCATGGCCATCTTTGGATCTCAGTTTTGAGGTACACTGCTGGCACGTTGCAGAAGTACCTGTAAGAAAGAGTAGATGTAGCGACATGAGGAGTTTTGTGTGGTGAACTCCATTGTCTTAAATTAGAAAGGCACATAAATGACAACTGATAATTGCATATTTTGCCCGTTCTTTTACGCCTGTGGATCCTCAGGGCTTCCTGGCCATGCTTTTAATTAGAACAATAGACACATAAACAACAACTGATAAATGCGTTTCTTGTCTATTCTTTTGCACCTGCCAATCCTCAGGGGTTCCTGGCCATGCCTTTGTACAGGAATAAACACGTAATTGACAACCCGTAAATGCATTTCTTGTCTGTTCTTTTATGCCTGCAGATCCTCAGGATCTCCTGGCCATGCCTTTGAATAGGAAAATCACGTAATTGACAACCAGTAAATGCTTTTTCCGTCTGCTCTTTATGCCTGCAGACTCACAGAGGCTCTTGGCCATGCCTTTAAATATGAAAATCACATAAATGACAACAAGCCCATGATTAGTATGTGGCAACCAGTACATGCTTTTCCCGTCTGTTTTTGACACCTGCAGACTCGCAAGGGTTCTTGGCCATCACAGACTGCCTGCAATCAAAGGGTGGGCCTCCAGAGGTGTTTGCTGCAGGTAAGTATTGGCGTCCACAAGGCTGTAGGGTCACGAGATATTAAGCCTTGAGGACGCTACGTCTTTGCAGTGGAATAATATGGTCACCCGTTCCATTTCAAAGCCGCCTATTTTTTGCTGCTTTTTCTTTTCCAGTGTCTCCGGCATACAGAACACTGACCTACAATTTGACTGCGTGTTCTGTCTTGTCTGTTTTCTCTTTTATGAGTACATTTTGTGACAAGTCTTATAATACTGAGAGAACATATTGCTGTAAGCGCATACACGATTACTCACTCATGTACTCACAATCATGTAATCACATACTCACAGCAAACATTTGTTTGCATGCACGCACACATGCGCACACACGCACAACACAAACACCCAGATACACAAGAAAGCACACAGATACACGAGTAAGCACACACATAAATACACACTCACATGCACACATAAATACACACTCACATGCTCACACATACGCACACAAGTGCATGTGCATGTGCACGCACGTTATGTGCAGGGGACGTGGCTTCTTGTGCAAAGCACCCTAGGCCTAAAGCAGGAGTGTTTGCTGTGCGGCAGGTAGGGGTGTTAGCAGTTTTCTGTGTGTGTGTGTGTGTGTGTGTGTGTGTGTGTGTGTGAGAGAGAGTATGTGAGTGTGTGAGTGTGTATGTGAGTGTGTGTGTGTGTGTGTGCGTTTGAGAGTCTTTTCAACGTGATGTCTGAAGTCTGATACGCAAAAGGGTGCAACAGCACACCAAACCGAGTCGATGACAGCACTGCAAACTCTGCTCGACAGCGTTTGCTGTACTACAGTACTACACTTCTCATCGCTGCTGTGTGAATGTTAGGTGAAACCTGCACTTCTCGTTGCTACTGTGTGAGTGTTTCGTGGAACCTACACTTCTCATTGCTACTGTATGATTGCTTTTGTCCACTTCTCAGTGTTTTGTTCACTTCTCGTTGCTACTGCGTGAATGTGGGTTTGCCTGTGCACGCCATGCACCAAGTTTAAAATTAAAACGGCATTCAAACACCCTGTTCTAGCTTTCCTGGGCAGCAGTTGGGAGTGCAAGCAATTGCGTCATATATATGAATCTGTGTAGTGAGAAAGGCAATTAATCACCCTGCTCAAACTTTTCTGGACGGGAGGTGAGGGTGCAAGCTATGCTGTCTAGTTCTTGTCTAGTATTTCATCGTCTTTTTGCGGTGCGCAATGGAATTTTGTGCGCACAATGTGCCTAGCTCACTGCTCAGCATGGGCAAATTCAAGTTCAAATTTGAATTTTGTGAACACTTTCTTAGCTGTAAATTGAATTGTGCGTGCAGTACGCTGAGCTCACTGCTCAGCATTGGTGCATTCAAACTCAATTGTTGCTCTGGCTATCTTATATACACTAGCTGGTGACTCGCGCTTATACTAGCCATTCCTCAATGAATGCTTGCCAAGTTGCCTCTGGTAAAATGCCGAGTACTGACGTGTCTAATGAAACAATTGAGTGCCTGCTTGTTTTTGATCATGAATTCGATTCAGTGGGCAACAGAGGAGCGATGTCTCCGAGGTTTGGGTCACGAGGAATTCATCACCTTATGCATATCTGTACGAGGAATATAACTAGTACGTCACCTCTGTGCCTGCACTCACTCTTCTTTCACCTTCTTGCGGCGATCTATGCATGCTGAATGTGTGTATGTGTGTAATGGGTGGCTGAGATGACAGAACAAAGACTTCCAGAACAAAGACCTCCAAAGGTCTGACTATCTCATGCTGGCACAATCCTGGAAATTTTGGGTAATTGCTGCTCCATTGGCTTGACTCACCCCACGTCCTGCACCCGAGCGCCTGTGCCTCTAACTTTTGGACATGTCCACAGACTCCCCTTTTTTCCCAATTTGCTCGAAAAGGGTGGCAATCGACTGGGCTTGAGCTGAGAATTCCGATGATATGTTTAAACATCCGTGGAAGTGGTCCAGAATAAAACTGGAGATCCCCCCCCAAAACACAAACCACGTCGGGCCCCCCCCCTCCCAAATTCGACTCATATATGTACCAATTGCTAGCTCTTGACGTCAGGATTCCGATTATATAATTATTAATTAATTTGACACGTGCCGTTCAAAGGTTGTGCTTCCTACACCCTCCTGTGTATAGGGTAACTTTCTGTACGACATCTATGTCTGCACTAAACCCACTTTGGCCTTCTCGTGGCTATATCGAATACCAATGGATGTATTGAACTCAATAAAAACGTGTCCGGCTCTAAATTGTTCTTCTATTTATCCACTCATTTGATCCTGCACTCTTATCGGGTACTCATCCAACCATTATTCTGCGGCCTCACCACAATCATTGTTTTCATTTCTCCAACTGTTTCTGTGTCCTCACTACACTCATTGTTTTTTATTTAATTAACCATTCTTTCTGTTCCCGTCTTACAACCATTGTTTTCATTTAGCCAACTTTTTCTGCGTCCACACTTACCTGCAGGGCCCCCCTCTGGCTGCCAACCTGAGGAGGTTTTTATCTGGAGAACCCTTACAGCCTTTTGTCCCTCAGGTTGCGCAATGTGTGTGTGTAAGTGTGTGTGTGTGGGCATGTACGAAGTACGTGCACGTGTGCATGCATGAAGATCCCCCAACTGGCTTTTTGTCTCTTGGATACATTACCCATTGCTGCAATGGACCTGCATGCTGTCTAACTACTTGAGCACATGTTCGAGGCAGGTATCCTGTTCTTTTGTAAGAGCCACCTGGGTCTTTTGTAAGAGCCACCTGGGTGTCCTGTATAATATTTGCACCTCCCCCTCATAAATTAAACAGAAAGCGCTATTTCCCAGATCAATTTAGGAAACAAGCCTCTTCAACGCAGGGTGCTGTATGAAATCAAAACTGTGTGACGCATTACATGGCGATTTTGAGGGGGGGGGTTACTCACAGGTACAGCATTTTGTAGTTGTTCTGAAAGCAACAGGAAGGAGGTGTGCGACCAATTTGACCTTGAATTCACCCTAGCCATATTGCCTTTACAAAACAAGTCATGCTTGGTCACGAGACTGTTTAAAACTCAACCAAAAACCACACCAAGGTAAACGAACAGAGCAAGCTCAGCCTAGACTCAAACAAACCATGAACCATTAACCACACCAAGGTAACCAACAGAGCAAGCTCAGCCTAGACTCAAACAAACCATACTGAATCAAACCAGGTTTACTGCACCCCAGCATGCATAACATCACAACCCTCCATCAACTTGCAGACCACCTGGCTTAGCTTGATATCATCAGGGGACAAATACTGCGTGGGCACCAAAGGATGGATAGGGCTCCAGGTGACCATGGTCGTGACGTTCCTTGTGTTGAGCATTATTGTCGTGTTCTCTGTTTGACCATGTAGCTTGGTTTTATCAGGGGACCGGTACTGTGTGGGCAAAAAAGGATAGGGCTCCAGGTGACCATGGACGTTCCTTGTGTTAGTTTAGTTTAGTTTGGATTACAAAGGCATTCAACCTATGAGAACGAGGTAAACCTAAAAACAAACCAAGTTAAAAGTTTCTTGTGTTGAGCATTAATGTTGTGTTCTCTGTTTGACCATATAGCTTGGTTTTATCAGGGAACAAAAGCACTGTGTGGGAACAAAGGATGGATAGGGCTCCAGGTAATCATCAGTGCTGCGATCGTTGCGTTCAGCATTGGCATCGAGTTTGCTTACTGCTGCCATACTGTGTACAACTCCTACGGTGTACAAATGGTCAAATGCATTGACGTGAATCGAAGATAGAGCACTTTGGTGTGCTTTGCTCTGGCCCGGTGTGTGAACTATTCCATGCGTGAATTGTTTTTCCACGTTCATGAGCATTATTCTCGGCGCAAAAACTGTGACAGAATGCAAACACACACGTGCACATAATTGCACACACACACACATACACACACACTCACACACACAAACACACACACACACACGAACACACACACACACACACGAACACACACACGCACACACACGAACACACACACACACACACACACGCACGTACATGCTCCAGGGCGCTTGGCTTTGGATTTTGAAGGATTACATTGACCGAGCATTTATGCGGAAGTACAGTGACGAGCTGCCAGATATGGCTGGCATGCCAGGTCAGGATGTGCTTTGTTGGTCAGGGGCTTTAGTTAGGATGCAGCAAGGGAAATATCCTGTGGACGCACGGCTTAGTACAAGGGCTTTGCGGCCACGCTTTCAGCTGGTGTGGGACTGTCATAGCTGTTGCCTGCGTGTCCTTTTTTTTTGCTGCTGTCGGTGCTGCAGCCCAAGCAGCACATTGATTGTAATACACCTAAGAAATAGTGATTGTAACACATCTGATTGTAATGCACCTAAGAAATAGTGAGTGTAACACATCAAAGTACCACGTGCTACTACATCTAGAGAGTGCCTCCTACATGCACTCTCACATTGTTTTTCAGATCCAGGGCCAGTAAAAGCCTTTGTCCGTGTTATCCCTGGTTTCTCGGTTCTCCACGCAAGCTCATACTGACGTGCGCAGTCACTTCCGCACTCACACTTGCACTGACCATATGAGGCTTCCTACTGCCGTACTACCTACCACATTGATGCTCACTCTGGTCACAATACTCACAGGTGCAGGCCCTGAGCAGGACTCCGTCCATGGAGTTGCTGGCCCAGAGGCCCAGGCCCTTTTGGTAGAGGCAAAGATGAGATGCGGCGGTTGTGGTGCCAAAGTGAGATTGAAGCTGCTGTTCTGTGGCATTTCGAGGAGCAGGCATCCTTAAGATTGATTGATATTTCCTCTTCTTTATGTGGCGGGGGACTCCATGGTATTCGGTGCCAACTTGGCTCCTTGTCCTTGATTGATGTGGGGAGTGGTGTGCCACTGTCTGCGTAGTTGTTCTATTTCTCAAGATGTCACGGAAGGGGGATTGAATCTGCATTTGAGCTCGTTACAGTAGTAGGTGTCACTGCTACAAGGTAATGCTGTATAAAAGCTGTGTGGTCTGGCGTGTGTGGCTCTTAGCCATGGCACTGGCATGACCGTCATGTTCCTTCTGGCTGAGATGTCTCACACACACACACACGCACACACACACACGCTCACGCACGCACACACGCGCGCGCACACACACACACACACACACACACACTAAAACACACACACACACACAATGTGTGTGCAAGTATGGAGAGTGGTAGCCACTGTTCGAGCTCCTATATTTTCCACCCCCGCCTCAACTTTAATGGTAGTAATCATGGAGAAGATCCTCATTCATTAGAAATGACGAGCCCTCATGCGTTGCTGTGTTGCACTTCATTCACAGTTTGAAGTCAAATTTTGGGGAAAACCTTTGTTTGTCAGAGATTCTGTGCCCTCATGCTTTGCTGTGTTGCACTTCATGGTTCAATTTGCAGTTTGAGTTTGGTGCAGACCCTCGTTCGTCAGAGATGTTGCGCCTTCATACTGTGCTGTGCCGTACTGAGTGGTGGTAGCTTAATGCAGCGTGCTCAGACTGCCTTAGCCTTGGTGAGACCACTCCCAGTCCACCCACTGCTATCAAGCACTGTGTTTACTCTGAACGCGCAGGTGGGCGCTAGCATTTTGTCTGAGGCTCTGGCCTTGGTGAGCCCTCGTCCTGTCTCCAGGCCTGAAGTGGTCATGGGCTTAGAAAGCCCTGACGATGCTGCACTCATCAGGTGTGCTAGTGAGATGCTGTGGTGTAGAGTGAAGTGGAGCTGTGCAAAATTATGTGTGTATGTATGTGTGTGAGTGTGTGAGAGTGAGTAAACACAATTTAAAATTTGTACTCATAAGGTGTGATAGCGATGTGTTGTGGTGTGGAGTGAAGTGAAACCGCATGTTATTATGTGTGAAGTGTGTGTGTGTGTGTGTGCGTGTGTGTGTGTGTGTGTGAGAGAGAGAGAGAGAGAGAGAGAGAGAGAGAGAGAGAGAGAGAGTGAGAGAGAGAATGAACACGATTAAGTTGCTGCACTCATGTGGTGTGCCCTGATGATCTGTGAGCGTGTGGATTGATGTGCAAGGCAGGCAGTGTATGTGTGCGCGTGAGGTATAACAAGATCGAGTTGTCCTGGAGGTGCTGCAGCGCATTTTGATTGATATCCGGTGAGGCTCTTTTTTATATTAATTGCATGCGTGTAGGTGCGGATGTGGGTGTGGGTGTTTGGGTTTGTGCATGTGTGCTTGTTTTTTAATCTTACTGGCTTGTAGCTTTTAGTATAAGTGAATACAATAGTGACGCTTTTTTGCGTGTGTATGTGCGGCTTTTCAACACCAGGCCCCCCCCTCCAGGCAAGCTCCTGGTCCAGAGTGTGGACTTCTTCCGGTCCTTTTGGGACGATCCTTATCTTCTAGGAGAGGTAAGCCATGCAGGGGTGTAAAACGCTGAAATAATTGTTGTTTGGGTCGTTAGGAAAAGTAGGCCGGGCTGGGCCGTGAAATGCTGTATGGATTGCTGTCTAAGTCAACTGAAGTCAACTGAAAGGGAATTTACTTGTTGCAATTGTCTTGGGGACGTGGCACTTGATTACCGTTTTTTCAGAAGAAAGTGGTGCCTCACAACCTGGAGTGGTAGATTAAAAAAGGCCCATTGTGGCAGACCATCAAATATGTCATATTAAATCCATTAAGAACTGGCTGCATCTCTTGTGCGTAGCTTTTTATGTCTGAATCACTTGGCATGCATGATGATCGTCTGTTTTATTGTTACATTTATGCTTTGATAGATGGATGCTAATTTTGCCCGAGGAGCAAGAAGGCCATGGATTGGCATCCCATATCACGGCGCGCACACATACACACTTACACACACACGCACACGCGCACACACACACTCACACACACACACACACACACACACACACACACAAATAACATACACAAAAGAACACACACAAAAGAACACGCACACAAAATATTATACGAGCAATGCCCATCACACAAATACACCAAATTAAATCCCTGTCTGAATTCGTGATTGAGGGGCGTGAAGACCCTGGGTGGCTCTCTGTTGCAGCACATAAAAAAATCTGCATGTATTTTCAAATCAGGCCACATCAAATCAGAACACACAAAAATGGCACTAACTCCTGCAAATTGCTTTCAGATCGCAGCTAACCAAGCTTTGGGGGACATAAGGGTCATGGGTGGGCGGCCTGCTACACACAACATGCAACATACAGGAAACCCAGAGCAGACTTCACACCACACAAACCTGACATTCCCCACAGATTGCGGCCAACCATGCCCTGGGGGACGTGTGGGCCATGGATGGGCGGCCTGCTACGCACAACATGCAACTTACAGGAATCCAGAGCAGACTTCACACAAACCTGACATTCCCCACAGATTGCGGCCAACCATGCCTTGGGGGACGTGTGGGCCATGGGTGGGCGGCCTGTTAGTGCTCTGGCCATGGCTGTAGTGCCGCTCATGACAGACCGTCTCATGGTACAGGAGCTGAAGCAGCTGATGAGTGGGGCTGCTGAGGTGAGACTGGTGGTGGGTCTATGGTGGCTTTTAGCTGTGGCTGCTGACGTGATTGGCTGCTAATGTGAATGGTATGTGGTGGCTGCATCAGCTGTGGTTGCTGACGTGATTGGCTGCTAATGTGAATGGCATATGGTGGCTTTTAGCTGTGGCTGCTGACGTGATTGGCTGCTAATGTGAATGGTATATGGTGGCTAC